>Ga0115003_10002984_pt1 | contig 13628 bp, 15 predicted proteins | sample ArcticOcean_MG_C_7_FD_88736 | JGI IMG/M metagenome (GOLD analysis project Ga0115003, IMG submission 88736) | Marine microbial communities from western Arctic Ocean - ArcticOcean_MG_CB11_88 | ecosystem: Environmental > Aquatic > Marine > Oceanic | place: Arctic Ocean: Canada Basin | collected... | reverse complement strand
TTAGGCAATGCCTTCAAGTCTAATATAGGCCGTAGCCTTGATAAGGCTTAGTGGTTAGACTAGCCCCACCTATATTTAAATAGCAGATCGTATTTATGGCCATTTACAACACCTTAATGAATGATCCTCAGCTGCCGGTATTTTTAGTGCTAGCGGTGATTGGCCTGTTGGGTTTAGTGACTACCTTAATTACCCTTTTGTTAGAGCGCCAAGGCGCTCAGCAGTTACAGCGGCGCCTCACAGATCTAGGCCACCAGCTTATAGAACAGCAAGAAGACTACAACAAACTAGAAAAACTACAGTTTTTAGGCGCTCAACGCCAACAGCGCATGGACCAAGTATTACAAGATATCTACGGCTTAATAGAGTCTAACAGCCAACTGCTAGATCGCATCAAGGACCAACCCAGCCCAAGCAGCACCTTGTCTTCAGAAGTGCCAAGTCAAAGCAATTACGAACACGCCATACGTATGGCCAAAGAAGGCATGTCTGGCGAGAAAATCCAACATGTTTGCGGCCTTACAGAAGGTGAGGTTAGCCTCATCTTAGACCTACACCAATAAGCCTTAATTCAGGCCGTCTTTTCATCCCCAGGCTTCATGCCTTTAAGCCAATAAGTATACACCAACACTTCTGCCACTAAGGTGTACAGCGAGCGCGGTACTTGTTCGTCAATATCAAGTAAGCCTAATAATGCAGTTAGCTCTTCATCTTTTTTGATAGGCACTCCTGCAGCAACCGCAGCATCAATAATCTTTTGCGCTAACTCATCTTTACCTTTGGCCACAACCAAAGGCACTGGGCTATTCCCATATTCTATGGCAATGGCTTGTAATGGCTTTTTCATACGTGAACATCCAGGATAGTATGGGCCGTTTTAGGATTGGTTTTACCCTCAGTTTCTGCTATTGGGCCCACACTCACTTGCTGTAATTGTATGCCGTGAAGCTGTAACGCGCTGTGCAACTGGTGCTTAGAGCTATTCACCAAGGGCGCTAGCCACGAAGTATCACTGGCAAAGTGTAAACTAGCCGTTGCCTCACGAGCGGTTATGCCCTGAGTGAGCAGCAAATTTATGTGCAAAGTGCCCAGCTCTGGCCCCTGGTGAGCGAGACTAATAGACCATTGTTTTTGACTACGCTGCTGTTGGTTTTGCTGCAAGGTGATCAACAAGTGTTGCTGCTCAAACCAGGGCATTAACCATTGATAATACAGTTGGCTGTTAAGGAGGGCATCTAGGCTTTTTATTTGGCTTGAATGTAAGGCCTCTAATAACGGCTTAACCTGTTGCTCCAAACCTTCTTCTAATGCCAGCAACTGCAATAACGCTTTAAGGTCGTTATAGGCTTTTGCTGGCCCCATCATCGCGCCAGCTAGGGTTTTTGCCTTACCCCGGCTTTCACTAAACAAACCACTCATCAACAGCGCCTTTTGTATATCTAGGGCTTTTGGGGCACTGGGTAGCTGCCAAAATTCTTGCAATAGCGCTGCTAATGCTGATGGCAAGTTAGTGTTGGAAAGGTAGCTAGATAACCATTGCTGCAGCGGTGCAAGGCCATTGGGGCGGTATAACAGGCTACGTAAATATGCACTTTGTTGCGCTAGTAGTGAGTCAGGCAACTGCCCAGAGCGTAACAGCTCTAAACGTGGGGGGCGCAAATCTGGGTCCAACACTTTAAACAACAAGCGCTCCCCAAGGGTATAGGCTGCAGAACTGATGGCTGCACTAAAGATACTACTGGATGTTTCTACCAACAGTCGTGGTTGCAATTGCACCACCACACCTTCTATTATTTGACCCTTGATTAGGGTTATAGACGGCAGTATTGGGCCATTACCAAGGTTAACACCCGGTCTGGCTACGCCACTTGAAGGGGCTAGAGGTTGGGAGCCTTTATCGATCATCTGCCCACCTTTTGCTATATTGGTTAATTATTTGTTAAACTGTGTGCATGAACGTAAGCAACGCTACTCCGATTTCACCTGCTGTGCAGCAACCTGCTATTAATCAGGAAGCTAAAGTGCGTGCACAAAATGCCTTCCCTAAGGCAGAAGAAGTCACAGAATCAGCACCGCGTTCAGAAGCACCAGACCAAAGCCGACAAAAAGCCAATTTAGAGGCCTCTTCCTGGCGAACTAGCCAACTCACTATTAGCGCTAAAGCAGAACCCGCTAAAGGGAGTGACGGCTTAAACAGTTACACTGACATACCCATACAACGCACCCAGCAAGCAGCAGCCGCTTATCAAGCCATGGAAAAGCCAGAACAACGCGCCTCTGTCGACGCTATTGTCTAAGCCTTAACATAGCCTTCTGTTATTGTTCTACACCCGCTATATCTAACACCACTTCAACCCTACGGTTACGAGCTCGATCTGCAGCTGATGCGTTCTCGTTTAGAGCGGCGGTATCCGCCATGCCTTCAACAGATAAACGCTCCCTAGGAATCTTCATTAAGCTACTTAAAGAGTCAGCCACAGCCGCTGCACGTACTGCTGATAAATCCCAGTTGCTCGGGAATTCACCACCCGGTCTTATTTGGCGGTTATCCGTATGCCCAGTCACAATAACCTGACCCTTATTACTATTAATGGTATCCCTTAGGGCTCTAATCATAGGCAAAGCATCAGGGTTAAGCTGTGCACCACCACCAGGGAAAGCTCCTTTTTCTGTGAGGCGTACAATAATCTTAGTCCCTTCCTGCTCTACTTCAGCTAAACCTTGGGCCACAGCATCCGAAAGGATAGCTTGGAGTTTCGCTACTTCCTGCTTAGCTTGCTCTTCCTGTTGCTCCTGTAATACCTTTTCATCCTGCTGCTGTTGTGATTGTTGATCTTGCACTTTAATGGGAGCATCTGTGGCCTGCTGAGCATCGGCGATCTTTGCGTACAGCTCTACCGTTGCATCAGGCACAAAGCCTTGCTCTTTGTCATGTTCTGCCTCACCAACGCTGCCAGGACCTTTCAGTTCAACCACCACCTCGTTATCTTTAATAGTCACTTCAACCTGACCATTAGCAATTTCTTCTGCTAAGGCGATTTCCACCTTCTCCTTCTCAGCATCAACGTCATAGTCCTTCTTTTTGCTCTCAGTTTTTAATTCCAAATCTTTTTGGGCAGTATCAGTGGTCTGCTGTTTCACCTGCACCAATACAGAAGCTTCTGCAACTGTGGGGCTAAATTCTTGCGATAACAGGCTTGTGCCCTTTGGGGGATCAGGCACCTTAACGTCTTTTTGCACACCAAACGCACTTTTCATGGAACCAGCAATTTGAGTGTATTTGAGGGTTTTCATCTCTGAGAAAGATAAAATTAATACAAAGAACGCCATCAGTAAAGTGGCCATGTCGGCAAAGGTTGCCATCCACAGGGGGGCTCCTTTTTTACAGACGGGGCACTCCTCTTCGTCCTCTTCCTCTACAGGAGGAGCCGCCGCCTCAACAACCTCTTCTGTGCCTTCTTCACCCGCAGTAGTTTCGGGCCCATTGGGATTCTCTTGTTCTTCAGTATTTTCTTCAGTATTTTCTTCGGCCATGATCGTATCTCCTTACGCCACAATCAATTAGGAAGCCGATTCTAACTTAGCACGCACTTTAGGCGACAAATAGCTAAGCAACATACCTTCCATAACCCGTGGGTTACCCCCTTCGGAGATGAAGAGCAGAGATTTAATAATAAGTTCATTGTTAATCGCATCAGCTTCCGAACGTTGCTCCAGCTTTTGCATAATAGGAAAGGCAATCATATTGGCAATAACGGCGCCATAGAGTGTGGTTAGCAGGGCTACCGCCATGGCCGGACCAATAGATTTTGGGTCACCCATATTAGCCAACATTTGTACCAAGCCTACCAAGGTGCCGATCATCCCCATGGCTGGGGCAAAGTCTCCCCAAGACTCAAATATGGAACCACCCGCTTTAGCTCTTCGGATTGCCATTCCAGCCTCGGTAGAGAGTGCAGATTTAATAGCAGCGCTATCTTGACCATCCACTAACATACCCATACCTTTATTTAGAAACTCATTCTTCACTTCCTGAGATTCCAAAGCAATCATGCCATCTTTACGAGCAATAGTTGCAAGCTCTACCACCTTCTCAATAAGGTCTTCTGGCTTATCCACTTTATCTGCAAACGCTTTGCCAGCAAGGGCGCCCGCTCCAATAAAATCACCCAAAGATGAGCGCATCAATACCACAGCCAAAGAACCCGCGACAACAATAAAAATGGAAGCACCATTAACGAACATACCCATGGGACCACCCATAAGAATGCCAGTGGCAACGATTCCAAAAGCCGCAATAAATCCAATAAGTGTTGCTAAATCCATCTCTCTTATCTCCAACCAGCTTATGACTAATAAATTCTTGAGGGGTAAAGTAGGGTAAATATGCACCCACGAATACTAGAATTCCTATACTATCCACTATTATCGACCAAGTGTAATAAATATTTAGCCTTGTTGTGCTTAAATGCCAAATTTATTCTTCTTGGTTAATACCGTTTAAGTTACCTTATTCTTGGTCGATAGTAGATAACATAAAACGAGGTGGAACTATGAAATTGGTACCTTTTTTTCTTGCCCTTGCGTGTTCACCCTTGAGCCACGGGGTTGTAGACAAAGCACCCAAGTGTGGCGAATATTTCACAACCCATCAAACTGACGGCCATTATCAGCGAATGGACAATGGCTTAGTTCAAGACCCACTCACAGGCCTTACTTGGTTTCGCTGTGGTGCCGGTCAGGTGTGGGGTGATGGACAGTGCCAAGGTGGCCCATTATTACTGCCCTATGAGGATGCAAAAGCTTGGGCTGCATCGCTAGAGTTAGCAGGTTTTGATGATTGGCGAGTACCAGAAATAGACGAAATGAGCAGTTTAGTGGAGGCTGATTGCAAATCACCTTCGATTAATACCCGAGTATTTTCAGGTATAGAACCCGAAGTTTACTGGAGCAATGAATCAAATTTCTGGATACGTTCGATGGCTTGGTCGTTGTTTTTTTATCGCGGCCACTACTTTAGCAAACAAGCAAAGGTTGATTCTTTCCGGTTTATGTTAGTAAGAAACTAACGCTAACCGCTTATAACAACCCTTTATAAGGCGGTTTAAGGTATGTCCTTGGGTTGTGGTGCAGGTTTTGGGGCATAACCCCGGCAGGCATGGCCATCAATACGCATGATCTCTATCATGGGCAATTGACGGGACTTAATCGCAAACAAACGGCAGCCTCTTGGGAATTTTGCTTCCCAAGTAACGTAGAAGTGCTTGCATTGCATACAATCAGGCGTGCTGCTGTTAGTATTCATAGTGGATCAAGGTAAAAAGGAGCCTCGTTATCATGGGTCAGTTTATTCTCGCAGTCACTAATTTTAACCAGTGGACTAGCGGTTTGCCTATTTATTTACAAGTTTTTTTAGGCATGTTGGCATTTTTGTTAACCTGCTCAATAGCTGGTTTCTTAGTCTATGGCTTGCTCCTGCTATTGCAGCGCATGAGTCACTATAGGCCGTTATCTAGCCTTACTGGTGTTTTAGGTTATGCCATTACTTTATGTCTAGGTTGGTTGCTGTACATATTTATACCTTTAACGGTGATCGCCTTAGGTAATCATGAGCAACTGGATGTTAGTTTGCTTACGCAGACTATGGGACCATATTTCGGCCTATTCTTATTATTAAGTTTATCACTTGCCGATGCTTTAGAAGCCAATGGTAGATGGCATCATAAAGGATTATCATTTCCTGCAAAACTATTTGCTACTGCTATGTGGCTGCTCGCCCTAGGTATTCCAGCAATTAAACACCTCCGTAAGCCACAAGCTACAAACTAGTCTGGTTTCTTTTGCGTAGAAAAACCCAGTAAGTCCAACTGTTCGGGTTGTGGACTTAACTCAGACTCGTGACCCCCATGATCAGCCTCTCCCTGAGGCTCCTCGCTTAGTTGCAACTCTGAATGCTCCACCACAGCACGTTCTGCTTCCAAGGCATCTAGTTCATCAAACTGTTGCTCTCGTTGCACTCGCTTTGCTTCTAGCTCTTCGAGAGATTGCTTAGGCCTGCCATACTCGTCCCACACCCGATAACCCAGCACTGTAAAAAAGAACACCACTACTAGATAACCAAACAAACTAGTGAAGTCGATGTCTTCTAACCAGTGCAGCTTATCGGCATAAAACATAAGCATCACCACCATAACGGCAAAAATCACCACCACGCGCATAGTGCGGCAAAAAGCACAGGGCTTTTTGCCACTTGGATCGCTGTCGCTAATCCTACGCCCCATATTAGTTACCCACCGCCAACGTAGTTAATCATAATGCCCGCTGCAACGGCAGAGCCGATAACACCTGCCACATTAGGGCCCATGGCGTGCATTAACAAAAAGTTTTGGTTATTGGCTTCTAAACCAACCTTGTTAGACACCCGAGCGGCCATTGGCACTGCCGACACACCAGCTGAACCAATCAACGGGTTAATACCGCCACCGGTCAATTTATTCATGGCCTTTGCCATTAATACACCAGAAGCAGTACCAATTGCAAACGCCACCATACCAAGCAACAGGATGCCTAAGGTAGTTAAATCTAAGAATTTATCTGCCGACAGTTTAGAACCCACTGCCAAACCTAAGAAGATAGTCACCACGTTAATGAGCGCATTTTGAGTGGTATCAGATAAACGATCCACTACGCCAGATTCACGCATGAGGTTACCAAAGCAGAACATACCCAATAGAGGCGCAGCGTCTGGCAGCATAAAGGCTACAAGGAGCAACAACAGCAATGGGAATACAATTTTTTCAACTTTACCTACAGGGCGTAGTTGCACCATTTTTATCTGGCGCTCTTTTTCTGTGGTTAGGGCACGCATAATAGGCGGCTGAATCAAAGGCACCAAGGCCATGTAAGAATATGAGGCCACGGCAATAGCCCCCAACAAGTCAGGTGCAAGTTTACTGGCCACATAGATGGATGTGGGACCATCGGCACCACCAATAATACCTATGGCGGCGGCATCGGCTAAGGTAAAGTCCATCACCCCTAAGGTAGTCAAACCCACAGCACCAATGAGCGTTACAAAGATACCAAACTGTGCTGCTGCCCCCAAAAATAGCGTTTTAGGGTTAGCCAGTAGTGGGCCAAAATCCGTCATAGCACCCACACCCATAAAGATGATGAGTGGGAAGGCACCCGTCTCTATACCTACAGAATAGAACATGTAAAGAATGCCACCGGACTCAGCTAAACCTGCTCCAGGAATATTAGCTAATATGCCGCCAAAACCAATAGGGATCAGTAGCAAGGGTTCAAAGTTGCGTTTGATGGCTAAATACAGGAGCAATAAGCCCACAGCCATCATTATGACTTGGCCCGGCTGCACCTGGTAAACGCCAGAGCTGTGCCAAATTTGTAATAACTTGTCCATGAATGATCCGCCTAAACTAAGGTTAACAAGGTATCACCAACGGATACAGAGTCGCCTTCTTTAGCCGTTACAGAACCAACCTGACCGGCCTTACTGGCGCGAATTTCAGTTTCCATCTTCATAGCTTCTAGAATAAATAGCACATCGCCTTCTTGTACCGCTTGGCCAGGCACTGCATGGACCTTCCAAATGTTACCTGCTAAAGGCGCGGTGACAGGCTCTCCACCGGTGACCGGTGCAGCGGCAGAAGCTGGGGTGGCTGTCATGGCCACTTGGGCCAAACCAACGGCAGAAATGTCACCACCCTCTTCTACTTCTACCACGTAGCTTTGGCCATTTACACCAATGGTATAAACGGTAGATCCGCCTGCTACCGCTTTAGGCGTTGTCGCTGCAAGGGCCGACTCTAGCGTAGGCACTGGCTCAAAGGCATCAGGATTATCACGATTTTGTAAGAACTTAAGCCCCACTTGAGGGAATAAAGCGTAGGTTAAAACGTCATCTATTTCACGATCACCTGGTGCCAATTTAATGTTCTTTTCTTGTGCTAGGCCACGTAATTCTGTGGTGAGATTATCCAATTCGTCTTCAATAAGGTCTGCAGGACGGCAAGTAATGGCTTCAGCGCCATCGAGCACACGGGTTTGCAATTCTTTATTGAACGGTGCCATGGCAGCGCCGTATTCACCTTTCAAAATGCCTGCAGTTTCTTTAGTAATGGTTTTGTATCTTTCACCCGTCAATATATTCAACACAGACTGGGTACCCACAATTTGTGAGGTTGGAGTCACTAGAGGAATAACACCTAAGTCTTCACGTACCCTTGGGATTTCTGCTAGCACTTCATCAAGTCTATCTGCAGCACCTTGCTCTCTAAGCTGGCTTTCCATGTTGGTTAGCATGCCACCTGGCACTTGGGCCACTAGAATGCGGGAGTCTACACCCCTAAGAGAACCTTCCCACTGGGCATATTTTTTACGCACATCGCGGAAGTAAGCTGCCACTTCCTCTAGGGCATTGATGTCTAGTCCTGTATCTCGATCACTGCCTTCAAAAATAGACACCACGGATTCAGTAGGCGAATGACCGTAGGTCATAGACATGGAAGATATAGAGGTGTCAACGTTATCAATACCTGCTTCTGCAGCCTTTAAGATAGCCGCTGTAGATAAGCCTGTGGTGGCATGGCATTGCATGTGCACTGGCATGTTGGTTTCAGCCTTAAGGCGGCTTACCAATTCAAACGCCGTATAAGGGTTCAATAACCCTGCCATGTCTTTAATACAGATGGAGTCGGCACCCTGGTCTTCAATTTTTTTAGCTAAATCAACCCAATAATCAATATTGTGCAGCGCGCTTAAGGTATATGAAATGGCACCTTGGGCATGCTTGCCAGTTTCTTTAACAGCGGCAATAGCTGTGGATAAATTGCGAGCATCATTCATGGCGTCAAACACGCGGAACACATCAACACCGTTAATTGCAGCACGCTCTACAAACTTGCGTACTACGTCATCTGCATAGTGGCGGTAACCAAGAATATTTTGGGCGCGAAACAGCATTTGTTGTGGCGTCTTAGGCATGGCCGCCTTAAGGGCGCGTATACGTTGCCACGGATCTTCACCCAAATAACGAATGCATGAATCGAAGGTAGCTCCACCCCATGTTTCTACAGACCAATACCCTATTTCATCTAACTTGGGGGCAATTGGGAGCATGTCGGCCAAGCGCATGCGCGTAGCAAATAGAGACTGATGGGCGTCACGTAGGACGACATCGGTAATACCTAAAGGTTGTTTAATAGCGGTCATGTGTTTACGCCTGTACTAATAATCTAATATGAAAAATAGGGGATGAAGCGGCTATCAATGATGTTGACGATAACGGTGCACTGCTGCGCTTAACACCGCCATTAACTGGGAGTCATTAGCAACTTGCTGCGAAGGTGAGACCATTGTCAAAGGAGCCTTTACCAGCACATCTTCCACAGGTGTAAACCGCAACACAGTAGCAGACATGATTTTGGTGGCAAACACCAATAACGTAAGAAAAGTAAACACAAAGCCCATGCCAAACACCATTAAGGTGAGGCCTTCGAGCATTAAGTCGGATGTTGGCACGGTAGCAGCTCCGGTTTTTTTGCCGCTTGTGGCGGCTTATTTATGCAGCCATGGTGAGGCTGCTTATCATTTCAATCTGACAATTTACCCAGTTGTGGCCAAAGTCGCAAGAATACTCAGTATAAAAACCAATGATTTTACTATCGCCTCCAAAAACGTCAAAAAAAATCAACAACACGACTTCTTTTGCTCAATTTAAGCAACAAACTAACTTTTTGGTCGATACACACCCACATTCTCGAAACCCTGATCTTTAATGTGCAACGCATGTAATTGGCTCATTACACCCTTTTCACAATAAAGCAGGTAATTTCGGCTTTGATCAAAACTCAGAAACTGTTTGTTAATTTGGAAAAAAGGCACCGTGACAATGTCTACACCTGGCAGGTTTAGTGGCTTTTTTTGTTGCTCGCCACTGGCCCGTACATCCACTACCACATCATTGGCCTGTAATTGCTGCTTAGACGTGAATGGCCTTTGCTCTTTAAGCTCTTCTGGAATCTTGTCTATACTAGTCACACAGGTTTTTTCTAAGGCTTGTTCAAGCACATCAAAGTTAAAATTTTGTTCTTCTTCCACCACACGTTTTAGTTGTGCCCTTACCGTAGGTCGATCGGAAATGACACCGCAGTATTCAGGCATACATGCGGCAAACTCATAGGCACCAATTTTAGTGGCTAGGTCTATGATGTCTTGTTTGTCGTAGGTAATTAAAGGGCGTAATACTAACCCTTCGGTCACACGATCAATCACACCCAAGTTGGTTAGGGTTTGACTTGACACCTGTGCAATACTTTCCCCAGTAATCATGGCTTCTGCTTTTACCTTAACCGCCACTCGCTCCGCTGCCCTATGCATCATGCGCTTTAGCACCACCCCCATATGAGAATGATCGACGTTTTGTAATATTTCACCCACCACTTCTTCAAACGGTACGGATATAAATTTAACCCGTGCAGAGGAACCAAACTTTTTCCACAAATAATACGAAACCTGCTTTACCCCAGCTTCGTGGGCTGTACCACCTAAATTAAAAAACACAAAATGAGTTTTTGCACCACGCTTCATGGTGAGGTAACTAGCGACGATAGAGTCAAAACCACCAGAAATTAACGACACCACAGGTTCTTGACTACCTTGCGGGTAACCACCAAGGCCATCAATACGGCGCTCCACCACAAACACCGTATCACCCTTCACTTCTAAATTAACCGTCACCTCTGGGGTGTGAAGATCTACTTTTAGCACTTCAGTCTGCTGTAATAAACCAGCACCTATGTATCGCTCCATTTCACTAGAAGTAAAATCATGCTGCCCAGAACGTTTAACACGCACCACGAAACGCTTGCCTATTAAGCGCTCTGACCAAACATTCTTGACAATGCCTAGCACCTGATCAAGGTTTTCTAATGGGTATTCTTGCACTTCAATAATATTAGCTATGCCAGGGGTGTCGCCCAACGCCATAACAATTTCTTCGTATAGGGCATCGGCCTCTGGTGGACAATCTATGTCTACACGATCCCATAAACCACGCACCTTGATCTTTGGCTCAATCCGTTGCAGGATGATCTGTAAGTTCGACTGTAACCGCTGGATAAAACGTTTTCTTACGGGACGACTCTTAATAGTGATTTCAGGAAAGAGTTTAACAATGAATTTCATACTGTAGTTTTCAAACAATTAAATAATGGGATCTGCCGCCATTATACCAATGAACAGGAGGCAAGCTCTATGCCCAATACACAAACAATTAACGGCAGCTGTTTATGTGGCCAGATACGTTATAAAGCCGTTGCAGCGCCGTTGTTTCAGGCCCACTGTCATTGTCAGGATTGCCGTAAAAACGGCGGCTCTGCATTTGCAGCCTTGGCGTTTGTGTCTATTGAAACCCTTAGCTGGCAAGGTGAAACTAAAACCTTTAGCCACAGGGCCGATTCTGGCACTATTATGACCAAGCATTTTTGCCCTAACTGTGGCAGCCAACTATTTGGCACTAACAGCACCAGACCAGACCGTATACATATTAAAGTAGGCACTATGGAGGATGCTGCATGGTTTCAACCACAATGTAATGTGTGGGCCAGTAGCCGCCTCCCCTCTACACCCATAAGTCCAGACGTTAAAGACTTTGCTACCATGCCTATAGCGCGAGCCAAAAAATAGCTCAACCCGTTGGCATTAAGGCTAATCAGAGATTTTTAAGTCATTTAGCTTCAATATTTCCTATTGGCGAATATTTAATGGTATTTTTCATTTTTACGGTATAAATATCGCATTAGAAACTACACTTAACTACCCTAGAATTTTATCTTAAAATAATTGTTAAGATAATGATATATATAGCTTTAAATATACTATTTCATCTTTCCTTTGGTAGCCTATAGGAAACAAAACAAGTGTTTGCATTTAAACTTCATTCATTGCACTTATAGCATTGACTGCAGTCATGTGATGATGCAAATTGTGCTCATAACCTTAACTGGACCTGCATTATGAGTGAACAAGAACAACCCAACCTCAACGATTACATTGCCCAACAGCGCCAAAAATCCTGTTTCGCAGGTTTTCCTTTAGAGGGCAAACGGGTGATCGATTTATCCAGCGTAGTGGCTGCGCCTTACTGTGCAGCCCTACTTGGTGACGCAGGTGCAGAAATCATTAAGGTTGAAAACCCAATGGCGCCAGATGCCCTGCGAGGCTGGGGTACCCATGCAGCAACTGGCATAGAACCTTATCACGCTTACATTGGCAGAAATAAACTACCTATCACCCTTAACCTTAAGTCAGAAGCAGGTAAACAGGCCTTTTTGGATCTGATTAAATCTGCCGATGTGCTTATAGAAAATATGCGCCTAGGGGTTATGGATCGCTTAGGCTTAAGCCACAACGCATTACTAGAACTTAACCCAGGGCTCGTCATTGGCAAGGTATCTGGTTATGGTATGACTGGCCCCCATGCCCACCAGCCAGGTTTTGGCACCTTAGCTGAAGCCTATAGCGGCTTCTCATACCTTAACGGCTATGAAGAAACTGGCCCTACCAGTCCACCCATAGCCTTGGCAGACCTTACCACCGGAATTCACTTAGCCTATGCTGTGAGCCTAGCGCTGCATCAAAGTAAGCGCGGAGAAAGCGGCGGCCAAGTGGTGGATATTTCTTTGTACGAACCTTTGTTTGGTTACTTAGGTGGTGAATTTATTGGTTACCAATTAACAGGTGAAATTCCCAAACCGATCGGTAACGAACTGAGGGCCGCAGCCCCTCGCAACAACTACCAAACCAGTGATGGTTTGTGGGTGGCTATGTCTTGTTCGAACCAAAAAACATGGGAACGTTTAGCCGAAGTCATGGGCCAGCCCCAGCTCATTCACGACCCTCGCTTTAAGACTAATAACGATCGTATTCAGGCCGATAGCCGTATCGCTCTCAATCAAATTATAAAAGCCTGGGTGTTGAGTAAAACCAACCAAGAAGCGCTGGAGCTATTCCGCCGAGAAGGCATCACAGCCGGCCCTATTATGTCTATGAAGGAAATAGACGAAGACCCGCACTACGAAGCTCGTGGCAGCATTATCAGGGTGACAGACCCAGTATCGGGTGTAGAACTTAAAATGCCTGATGTGCCCTTCCGTATGGGCGACAATTCAGAGGCTAATAAGAAGTCTAAACTTCGTTTCCCAGGCCTACCGATGGGCTCTGCCAACCAAGTGGTGTACCGCGATTTATTGGGTTATAACCAAGAGCAAATTGATCAGCTTGGTTAGCTTGGATACATAACGCAAAAAGGGTAGCCTAAGCTACCCTTTTGTTCAAATAACCTTAACCTTAACGGTAAGTTACTTGCTCTCCATCATGACTTTCTGGACGGGCAATACCACCAATCATGTCGGCTAAAGTCACCATACCTATCACTTCGCCGTTGCGCGTTACGTTAGCAATAGTTACGTCAGCCTTAACCATTGCTGGCATGGCTGCCTCCAAAATAACATTTGCAGCAAATTCCAAACCAGTATCAGAAGAACCTTCCTTCATTACAGAACACACATCCAATACACGGGCACGGTTGATGTCTTTGATGAAGT
>Ga0115003_10002983_pt1 | contig 13632 bp, 10 predicted proteins | sample ArcticOcean_MG_C_7_FD_88736 | JGI IMG/M metagenome (GOLD analysis project Ga0115003, IMG submission 88736) | Marine microbial communities from western Arctic Ocean - ArcticOcean_MG_CB11_88 | ecosystem: Environmental > Aquatic > Marine > Oceanic | place: Arctic Ocean: Canada Basin | collected... | reverse complement strand
CGTGATTGGGGTGCTTAACGGGAGCTACATGGCGATCGCCATCCCTGTCACAGTCCTCACACTGTTTGTGCTCGGGCTGACCGCTTGGGTCGGGTTCACGATTGCGACGATCCAAGTTGAGGCCGAGCCTGTCCCAGAGATGGACGAAGAGATCCCGGCGGCCGATGCCGCCGCTTCCAACCCCCACTAAACCGAGTCGTCGGGACCGAACTGCCACCGCGCACCGGGCAAGAACCGGGCGGCGCGGAGAGCCGGAGGGCTGAAGTGCGCATCGCTCTACTTACCTATCGCGGGAATATGTTCTGTGGCGGCCAGGGAATTTACGCCGCCTATCTCGCCAAAGAATGGAAGAACGCGGGCCATGACGTGCACGTGTTCGCAGGCCCGCCCTACCCCGAGCTCGAGCCCGGTATCCCGCTTCACAAGATCCACAACGACAACGTCTTTGGAGCCGAACACCCCGACTACTTCGACCCGGAGCGACCGTTTTCGTTGCTGCGTCCTTTGAGCCTTTGGGAACTTGGCGTTTCGAAGATGGGCGTGTTCCCCGAGATGCAGACCTTCGGCTTTCGCATGATGATGCAGTGGAAGAAGTTCCAGGAGAAGTACAACTTCGACGTCATCTTCGACAACCAGACCTTGAGCTGGGGGCTGCTCGCAATTCAAGCGATGGGCGTACCGGTCGTGTCGGTGATTCATCATCCGCTTCACATCGACCGGGAAGCCGACTACACGATTGACCCGCGGTTGATCAAGAAAGTGAAGCGCACGCTCTACTTCCCGCTCTTCATGCAGGAACAAGTGGCGCCGCGTCTTGCCACCATCGTGACGGTGAGCGAGGCCTCACGCAAAGAGATCGAGCGGTACTTCAAGATCCCCGAAAAAAACGTGCCCGTGGTCTACAACGGAACCGACACCGACATATTTCACCCTTGTGCTGATGTGAAAAAGGATTCGGACCTGCTCTTTGTCGGTCGCACCGAAGACCGCAAGAAGGGCATCGGCACCATGATCGAAGCTTTGTCGCTTTTGCCTGAGCACATCAACTTGAAGATCGTTGATGGTCGCATCCCCGAAAACGGGCTTGTGCCTAGATTGATTCGCAAGTACCGCTTGGAGAACCGCGTCACCATCGTGAAAGAGATGCTCGAGCGCGACGAACTCGTGCGCCAGTACGCAAGTGGTCGCGCGGCGATCGTGCCTTCCTTCTTCGAAGGCTTTGGCTTTCCGGCCAGTGAAGCGATGGCGTGTGGCCTGCCCGTGATCGCAAACGCCGCCGGCGCACTTCCCGAAGTGATCGGCACCGACGGTCGCACCGGCAGGCTCGTGCCCCCCCGTGACGCGCAAGCGATGGCGCAAGCCGCTCGTGATATCCTACTAGAACCCGGCAAGGCAGAAGCAATGGGTGAAGCCGCACGACGCCGGGTCCAAAACATCTTCCGCTGGGAAGACGCGGCTGCAAACTTGGTCAACGTCTTCGAGGACACCATTCGTGCTTCTAACAGTCGATCTCGAGCGGCTTGAGATCCAACCGGGTTCCCTCGTCCTTGACGCTGGTTGCGGCGAAGGACGGCATTGCTTCGGCATGTTGGGCCGAGGTGCGCGCGTCGTCGGGTTCGACCTCGACTTCGACGCCATGCGCGACGCATCCAAACGCCTGCGCAAGGAAGCGGATGCAGTCAACAGCTTCGGTGAAATGACCCAAGGCAATATCTTTCAGTTGCCCTTCGCCGACGAAACGTACGACCGCGTGATCTGCTCCGAAGTAATGGAGCACGTGCACAGCTACCAGGACGCGGCCCAAGAACTTGCGCGGGTAACGAAGCCCGGCGGCAAGCTCGCGATCACGATTCCGACTGCCACGAGTGAACACCTCTACCTCCGCATGGGCGACGAATACTTTGAAAGCCCCGGCGGACATATCCGCATCTTTGATCCAAAGCAGCTGGCAAAGGCCCTCGCGAAGGCCGGCCTTAACACCGTTGGCGTTGGTTTTGCCCATGGCCTTCACACGCCGTACTGGGTGCTGCGTTCGATCATGCATTTGCCGAACGCGGACGACAGTGCGTTGGTGCGGGCCTATCGACTCTTTCTCATTCAAGCGACCGGTTCAAAACTCATGGCCAAGCTCGAGAAGTGGCTCAATTTCGTTTGCCCGAAGAGCCTAATCCTCTACGCCGAAAAGCCCCTACCCGGACGAAGGTAGCGATGCTGCCCGAGCGCACGCGTCTGTGCTTCGTTGCTTACCGCGGCAACATGAACTGCGGTGGTCAAGGCGTGTACCTCTGGTTCTTGACTCGGGAACTGACACGCCTCGGTTTCGATATCGATGTCTTTGTCGGCCCCCCCTACCCCGACCCCATGCCGTTTGCCGACCGGGTGCATCACATCAAGAACCAGGAGCACTGGGCCAAGTGGTTTACCCGCGACTACCCAGGCATGGTGCCCAAACAGAACCCGCTTGCGGCGTTCAAGCCACTCAACATGTACGAACTCGCAGCGAGTCGCTTGGGTTTTCTTCCGGAGCCATTCGCGTTTAGCGTACGCGCGTTTCGGAGCATCAGCGCACTTTTGCGAGCGGGGCAACGATGGGACCTGGTTCACGACGTGCAGTGTCTCGGCTACGGCTTGCTCGGACTGCGCGCGCTGGGTTTGCCAGTCGTGACAACGGTGCATCATCCGCTCACCATCGATCGCCGGGCTTCGTTCATTCGCGACAACAACATCACCGAAGCGATTGGATCGATGCAGTTCTACCCGATCGGGATGCAGTCCTTCGTGGCCCGTCGCATTGATCGCGTGTTGACTTCTTCTGAATGCAGCGCAGATCAGATCGTCCAAGACTTCGGCGTGCCCCGACGCAAGATCACGAACGTTTGGAACGGGATCGACACAGACCTCTTTTCACCGAGCGACGCGGTACCCAAGAGCGAAACCAAGGTACTTTGCATCGGCCGGGCATCGGACCCCAACAAGGGGATCCGCACGTTGATCGAAGCGCTCGGCAAGACGTCGCCCCACATTACGCTCACGCTCATCGACAACGATCATCCGGATAATGAAGTCTTCAAGTGGGCACGCGACGCCGGGATCATTGACCGGCTCGAAGTGACGGGCCGGGTGCCGCAAGAGACGTTGATCGAGCACTACCAGAGTGCTGCCCTCGTCGCGGTGCCTTCGCGTTATGAAGGCTTTGGGCTTCCCGCTGTTGAGGCGATGGCGTGTGGAACGCCCGTGGTTGCATGCGCGGCCGGCGCGCTGCGCGAAGTCATGGAACAGTCGAAGGGAGGCATCACGGTGCCGATCGATGACGCAGACGCCCTCGCCCGCGGCATCGAAGATCTCATCAGCCAACCCGAACGGCGCTACGAGCTAGCTGCAACGGGCCGCGCGCGCGTAAATGAGATCTTCTCGTGGCAGAAGATCGCTGCGCGAACCGCAGAAGTTTACGCAGAGGTGTTGGCAGAGCGTCGCGGGCGACCGACGACGACGATCACGTCGGCAAGCACAGGTGCAAAACGTGCGAGCGCGTCAAAAGCTTGAACGCATCGCAAGGCTAGCCCTTGTGGAAGCTTTTGCAGGAAGCCCGCCCAACCGGGCATGCCCCAACCGACCGATACACCGCGGAACTCGTCGATGATGAGATGTCGCCCGGCCTGCTCGCGAATCAGGTTGACTTCGTAGCGGGTAAAGTGATCGCTCGGTGCGTCATAGCCCCGACGATCTCGAATCACCGGGATGCCAAGTACATCCCGACGGAAGTCGTCGAGGGCACGCCCCACGCGGCACGACAACGATTCGAAGTTTGCGATCGCGAGCACGACGCGTCCGTCGATTGCGGTCACCCGTGCCATTTCGGCGATCGCAAGCTCGGGGCGATCGAAATGATCCATCGCACCTTTGCAAATCGATGCATCGAAGGAACCCGTTGCAAACGGCAAGTGATCAGACCAACACTGAACCCAGCTTGGCGTCTCGATCTTCTTGTCTTCGGCAAACATGCGCGCCATGCCGATCATACGCTGCGAAGGTTCGGCCCCCAGCGCGTTGGCTCCACGCATCGCCATCGCGATAGTGTCCTGGCCAACACCACTGGCCACATCAAGGATGCGTTGGCCAGGTCCCGGCAATGCTGCGTCAATTGTTTCGAGCGTCATGCGCTCGAACAAATACTCACTGTCCCGGCTCATGCTGGTCGGGATCACGTCGCTCATGTCTCGGTCGCGGTCGACTACTCTCATAGCGCGCGACCATAGCAGCCAAGTTGCAGATGCCTGCGCATTGGATGTGCAATGTTCGACGGCCGTTTTAAACGGGTCTGATGCAACGATGTGGCCCTTGGCGGTGTCTGACCGAGCACAGAGCCAGACATCCAGTCTTGTCGATGGATCTCCACAAAACGGACGCCAAATTAGGTTCTTAGGGCCGTTCTTGCCGAACTTTACGGTCGCTTTCAACCCCGGGCGCGATACCTTTTGACTCAACCCATGACAACCCGCCATGACACCGAGGGTCCCCCAAGCCCCAGCACCGATTCTGTGCTCTCAGTTGAGACGCAGGACGGCGAGCCACAGAGCCTCGTCAATCGGATTTATTCGTTCCGCTCCACGTTCGTCGTCATCGCCGGCCTTATCCTTCTATATACGTTTACGATTCGTGCGGTCGAGGCCCACCTCCTCTCGCACTTCGAAAACCAAGTGCGCGATGCAATCGAGATCACAAACTATCGACGCCCGGTTACGACGCAGATCCAGATGCGCATCAACTACATCATGAAGCAGTCGTTGTGGATCTCGATCGGCGGGGTCCATGTCTCACCGACGATTCTTGGCCGCGACGGCTCGACACTTATATACGTGTCAGGCGGGCGAAGCCAACCACCCGCTGAGCGGTACATCTACGAAGAAATTTTGCTCGATGCCGAGCGGCTTCTCCCCGCGACGGCCTATCTCTCGGTCTCGGTGCCCCACAACTCAATCCTCGCGAATTCGATCTTGATCGTCTACGCGGCACTCGCGATGCAGCTCCTTTGGCTGCGCAGCCTTGCCAATGCGCGACATCAGAGAACCATGCTTGAAGAAGCCATGGAAAACCGCGTCAAAACCGAGCAACGTGCGAGCACGATCGAAGCCGAACTCGACCAAATGCGGCGACAGTTTCAGTCGATCGAATCCACCGATCCCGAACACATCAGCGAGGTCAATCAACTTCGCGACGAACGCAAAACTCTCGAAAGCAAACTCACAGAGCTCGAATTTCGCGAACTCGAACTCCGAGACAGCACCGCGCGCGCCAGCGAACTCGGACGCGAGATCCACGCCCTCGAAGATCTCTTGGAAGAAGCGAGTGAAGACCTCGAAAGCCGCGACGACGCGATTCGCGATCTCGAGACGAGCCTCAAGCGCGCATCGAAAGACGTCGCGAATCAAGAAGCCGGCCGAGCGCGGGAAGCCGACGTCCTCAGCAAGAGATACGGAACGCTTTACCGGAACGTTGAAGTCGACGACCGTGCGCTGCAGGACATCGTCGCGCTGCGCGACGATGCCATGAAGCTCAAGTGCGAAGAAAAACTCAAACGCTTAAACGACGAAGCAGAAAATGTCTCCGTGCGCCGAAAAGTAGGCGGGATCCCACCGCATCTCACGATCTTTGAAATGGGCTTCGCGGGAAAGGGACGCATTTACTACATGAAGGGGAGCCAGCGTCGCTTCCGTGTATTGAACGTCGGCGCGAAGAACACCCAGAACGCCGCGATCGAATACCTCCGCAAGCTTTAGGGTTCATACACCCAGGCGCCGACGTGTCTAGATGTTATAGACGCTTGCGTTTAACCGCTCGCAATAACAGACGCGGCCTTGCGCAGGAGTTTTTTGAGTTCGGCGTCTTCCCACGGCTTGGCGAAGATGCCGGATATCCCAAGGCTTTCGAGTTCGGCGATCGTCACCGCGTCCGTCCAACCCGTCATCAAGATTCGCGTTGCGTGGGGGTAAATTTCTCCGATTTTGGCGAGCAACTCGGTCCCCCGCATGCCGGGCATCCTTTGATCGCAAAGAACGATGTCGAGCGTACGAGATTTTGCAATGAACAGCGCGTCGTCTGGCGTCGCAGCCGTAAGGATCGCATAGCCCTCGCGCCGCAATGAACGCTGCATCGCCGTAAGGATGCGCGTCTCGTCGTCGATGATCAGCAACACCGGATTGCGCGCCGGCTCTTTGGACTCAGTCGTCAAGCACTCCCCCAGCGTCAGCTCGGTTCCCGGCGTCCGGGTTCACACTCTCTGGCAACCAAATGTCGAAAGTGGTCCCCTTCCCGACTTCGCTCGACACACTAATGTTTCCGCCGTGCCGCGCCACGATGTTGTACGACGTCGAGAGCCCTAGACCCGTACCGGCTCCGACCTCCTTGGTGGTAAAGAACGGATCAAAAATTCGCGCCATGTGCTCGGGCGCAACGCCCGTTCCGTTGTCTGTAATCGTGATCCCCACACCGCCGTCTTTGCAAAACGTGCGAACGACGACTTCACCCGTGGTGACTTCGTCAAGCTCTTCTTCGGCGATGCGCCCTTCAATCGCTTGGCTCGCGTTGTGAAGGAGGTTCATGAACACTTGCTTGAGCTGCATCGGGTAACAGCGCAGCTTGGGCAACACCCCTAAGTCTTTCTCCAGCGTGACCGCATGCTTTGCCATGGTCCATACAATATTGGCCGTCGACTCAAGGCATTCGTTGATGTCCGCAAGTTCCGATTTCGCTGAATCTTGCCGCGAGAAATCTCGCAAGTCCTTCACGATGTGCCGAATGCGTTCCGAACCTTCTTGCGATTGGCTCACCGCTTTGGTGAAGTCGCAGCGCACATAGTCGAGGTCAATTTCCTTGCTCACGTCTTTCAATGCTGCGGACTTTGCCCGGATCACGTCGGCGTTCTCGCCGCTTGCGATCGCAAGCTGTAGCGCTTCGAGCGCTGTCCAAACACCCTGCAGATCTTCAAGGTACTCGGACATCTGAAACAAGTTCGCGCGAATAAAGCCGACGGGATTATTGATCTCATGAGCGACACCCGCAGCAAGCTGACCGATCGAGGCCATTTTTTCGCTTTGCATGGCTTGGCGCTCGAGTTGCTTGACCTCGCTCAGGTCCTGAAAGATCGCGATCGCGCCGAGGGTTTCGCCGGCGGCATCGAGTAACGGACTGCAGGAGATCCCGATCGGAATCAAGCGGCCGTCTTCACGCGTCACGAGAGTTTCTGCACCTTTAAAGCGAACGCCGTCCATCAGGGTCTGAACGATGAGGTGCACCCCTGTCTCGTCGTCGCGGAACCATTCTGCGACGCGACGCCCGGGCAGCTTCCCAAATTCGACGCCAAGTATGCTCTCGGCTGCGCTGTTGGCATAGTTGATCTTGCGCGACGGGCTCACCACCAATAGCGCGCTGTTGATGTTTTGAATGATGTTCGCGTTATAGCGCTGCAGTTCGCCGATCTGCTCCGCTTGTCGTTCGATCTGGCTCACGTCGGTGAGAACAAGAAGCACATGTCCGTTTTCGTCGAGTTGCTGACTACGCACATCGAACACTTGCGCTGCGCCATCTGCATTCGTCCAACGTGCTTCTCGGGCCAAGACCTCAAAGCCACGATGCGTCGCTTCAACCATCTCGTCAAAGCCCGCAGCACGATAGAGCTCCGCGTCGCATACCGCGCTGAAAAGTCGTCCTGGCGCTTCGCCTGCAGCGACGCCCAGCAGCTGCGAAAACAGTGGATTCAAGGTAGCGACCTTGCCCTCGCCATCAATGACCGCGAGGGCAGCGGGGATCTGGTTCACAATGGCGTCGTTGAAACCTTCGAGCCACTCAATGTGTCGCTCGACTTGTCCGCGCTCCCGTTTCTGTTGCCAGCGATGAATCATCTCGAGCGCGGTTGCCGGAACGACATGCATGTAGTCCGAGCCCAAACGAACGCATTGGTCTGCGCCGCAGCGGAACAGCTGCAAAGCAGAGTCATCGTCATCGTCACGTTGGATCGCAAGAACGGGAGGCCCAATGTCGCGGACGAGTTCGAGCCACAATGACGCCTCTTCGCGATCAATACAGTCGAGAACAAAGAGGTCGACAGAATCGAAGCCCAGCGCGGAGAGGTCTGATTGCGGGTCTACTACAAGATCGACCGATACCTCGCCACCGAGACGTTCTAACGCGGCACGGGTGTCATGGAGCGCTACAACGCTGATCTCAGCGTGAGATGATGCAGCCTTTGAAGCGCTGACTTCGGTGAGCCGAGCCGAGCCGGCGCTGTCCAAGGCCGTAGACTTCGAACCGAGAATGACAATCCGAACGATTGGAAGTGATGGCTCCACGGCGCTCGCTCCCCTTGTGACATTTGATCGCGTGTGATGCCGTGCTGGGTGTCGCGGCCGATGGACTCAGCGGCGGCGTTCCAAACTTTGCCCGCTCCTCAGCGCCTGTGGCGCCAAAGTCGTTGCAAAGTGCAATATTCACATGATGAACGTCTATGATTCAAACAATAATCGACGCAAAAACTGCGCAAGAACGGCTAACCAAAACATCACTTCCCGAACATACAGGTATACCACCTGCCAGTTCACGAACAGGGTTCACTAGAGCATGCAATTCGTTCCTGCGGGGGGGGGACGATAAACTGATAGGACAAATGCAATTTACCCGATCATATGCGCACCGCAAACCCTGCTCGCAATGCACGCGACACGTGCTTCTCGCTTACAATCGAGCCGACAGAATTTGAGCCTGATTGAAACAGCGCTGAAATTCGCGCTTGACCGCTTGACATCGACTTGACCGCACTTCATTGTGCCTATATACGCTAAGCGGCCTCCTCCGCTAGCCGGAGAATCACCCTGCGTAAATCTCACGTACTCGTTGTGGACGATGAAGAACTTTATCGTCGCGCGTTGGAACGTATTCTGACTAGGGTCGGACACGACGTCTTAATGGCGCGAGATGCCACCGAAGCGATGGGCATCGTGTCCTCGCATCCGGTCGACTTGGTTCTGTGCGACATCAAGATGCCCGGAATCAACGGCCTTGAGCTGGTGCGCCAGATCCATGAGGTTGAACCGGACCTCCCCTGCATCGTCATCACCGGTTACAGCACTGCCGAGAACTCGATCGAAGCGCTGCGCGCGGGGGCCTTCTGGTATCTCGAAAAGCCCTTTGAGCAAGAACGTCTCGACGTCATTCGGCGGCTGGTGGATCAAGCCATCGAACACGGCAGGCTGAAGGCGGAAAACCGCGCACTCCACAGTCAGCTTCAGTCTCGATACAAGTTCGACAACATTGTGGGCAAGAGCCAGGCGCTACAGCGCGTGCTTTCGGTTGTCGAAAAAGTCGCCGACACCGATAGCACGGTTCTCATTACCGGTGAATCCGGTACCGGCAAAGAACTCATCGCCCGTGCCCTGCACTACAACAGCTCCCGCGCCAACCGCATGATGGTCACGGTCAACTGCGGTGCGATCCCTGAAGAACTTCTCGAAAGTGAACTCTTTGGCCACGTCAAAGGCGCCTTCACAAACGCCGTAAACCACCGCGAGGGACGTTTTGCCCTGGCAGATGGCGGGACCATCTTCCTCGACGAGATCGGGGACATGAGTCCGAACCTTCAAGTGAAGCTGTTGCGCGTGCTTCAAGAACGCACATTCGAACCCGTGGGCTCGTCAAAGACCGTAAAGGTCAACGTGCGCGTGATCGCGGCTACGAACCAGCATCTCGAAGAGATGATCGAGCAAAAGCAGTTCCGCGAAGACCTCTACTACCGGCTCAACGTTCTGCCCATCGAGTCCCCGCCCCTACGCGATCGCGCGGACGATATCCCGCTCCTGATCCACCACTTCATCGACATTGGAAACCAGCAGAAGAACATGAAGATCGATGGCATCAGTGAAGAAGCCATGAAGCTTCTCGTGAATTATCGCTGGCCCGGGAACGTTCGCGAACTCGAAAACATGGTCGAACGTGTCATGATTTTGCGCGAGACCGGCGACATCCTAGGCGAAGATCTTCCCGCTCAGTTTCACTCGCAACAGACTGGTCCCAATGGGGCAAGCGATGGGAACGAGCGACAGAGTCTCGCGCCGCTCATCTCTTCGGACGGCATCTCGTTCAACGACGTCATCGGTGACCTGGAAACAGATCTCATTCTGCAAGCCCTCGAGCAGACACATTGGAACAAAAATCGAGCAGCTCAACTCCTCGGACTCAATCGCACGACGCTCCTTGAGAAAATCAAGAAAAAGGGTCTCGAACCCCGATCCTCTTGAAGTTTCCAACAGTTTTTTTGAAGGCGATCCGATGGGCTTCTATGAGAACCATTCATAGAAGTCGGGTTTTGCTCTACGCGCTTGCGGTGACCAATAGCGTCAAGCGAGCGACGGATTCGTAATTCACCAAACGTCATCCCGTCGAATTTGTGACGCACCTGCCGGTTGATGGAGTGCCCTGCCACCCAAGGCGGCACCCCGACTGCACTTTCTCCCCTCCCCATTCGCACTACTGTTGTCAGTTCAAGTTACTGACCTAGTTGGGTAATTCCGTCTAGCTTCAACGACGGCCCCGTCACCTTGGAATTTCCGAGAATTTTTCCACAGCCCATCTTTGTTCTTGGCATGACCCGTGCTTTTAGTGTCAGTCAAGATCACGCGAAACAGCAAGTGACTGCCTCGCGAAGCAAGCAAACGAGACGTGGCCAAGGAAATAAAATGGAAGCTCTACTCCGAGACGCAAAAGAAAATTACTCCGAAATCCCCTCCGGCCTGAAAGACCAGATCGTCCTCGAGCACACCTCACTGATCCGATACATCGTCAATCGAATCGCGGTCAGACTCCCGTCCCATATCGACCTCGACGATCTCCACAACACCGGTGTGATCGGATTGATGGATGCGATCGAGAAGTACGATCCGGACAAGAACTGTAAGTTCAAGACCTACGCAGAGTTTCGCATTAAGGGCGCAATTCTTGACCAGCTTCGATCTCTCGACTGGGTACCGCGCAGCGTGCGTCAGAAGAGCCGCAAGCTCGAACACGCCTACGGCGAGGTCGAACAGCGCCTCGGCCGTCAGGCAACCGAAGACGAAGTGGCCGATTCGCTCGGCCTGCAGATCGACAAGTTCCACGATCTGCTCAACCAAGTTCGCGGAATATCTCTGGTGAATCTCGAAGAGATCCGTGGCAAGAACGCAGACATGGACCGCACGGGTAGCTTTGCGGACATCATCGAGGACAAGAACTCGGAGAATCCCTTCGCATCCCTCAAGCTGCTCGAGACCAAGCACGTCATCTCGGACACGATCGGTGGATTGCCGGAGAAAGAGCGCCTTGTCGTTTCACTCTACTACTACGAAGACCTGAACATGAAAGAGATCGGCAACATCCTCGGCATTACGGAAAGCCGAGTTTGCCAGATCCACACGAAGGCAGTGATTCGTCTTCGTGGCAAGCTCAAGAGTACAGTCGACCGCTAGGCGCCTACTTTGACTACACCTGAGGCCGCCGCGGGACACCATAGGCGGCCTCAGGCGCCAACTTTTGCCCCAGCTTTTTCGCACCGCACCAGCGCCACCGTGATATTGTCATCACCACCGCGATCGTTCGCAAACGTCACGAGCCCGTTGCAAGCTTCCTCTAGATTTTCGCTGCTGCTGATCGCAATGGCAATTTCGTCGTCGCTCACATTGTTCGTGAGTCCGTCGCTAAACATTGCAACGGTGTCTCCATCTTCTGGCGTCATCTCCAACGCGTCGCATTCGACGTTCGGTCGAACACCAAGCGCCCGGGTCAACACGTGTCGGTGCGGATGCTCGAGCGCCGCTTCGGGCGTAATTTCTTGTCGGCGAAGCAATTCCTCAACGAGGGAATGATCATTCGTTAAGGGGCGTATAGCGCCGCGCCGGATCAAGTACGCGCGGCTGTCGCCTACGTGCGCGACGGCGACCTTCCCCGCCGACGCCAGCATCGCGACCAGAGTTGTCCCCATGCCGGAATATTCAGCGTGGGTTTTCGCCATGTTGAAAATTTCGCGATTCGCCGCAGCCACAATCTCGTTGAGCTTTTCGGTCAGACTAAGACTTTCCCCTTCAAGCGATTTTGCAGCGTGGACCGCCCCTTCGACGGCCAGTTGGCTCGCGAGCTGACCTGCCTTGTGGCCCCCCATGCCGTCTGCAACGAGATAAAGACCGAAATCTGGCACCAGCGCGTACCGATCCTCGTTTACGCGACGGCGCATTCCCACGTCTGTTGCAGCACTCGCCTGCAGGATCATCGAGACTCGGCTCCTCGCGTCCGATATCGGTGAAACACCCCCTATGCTTGAACCCTGCGCCCGGGCCGGGTCACACACACCTTCTGCTGAAACGGGGGTGAGGGGTCGGCGGCAGAAAATCAAAAATACTGTTCAATTGCGCTCACTCAGGCGACGATACTACGCACCAGATGTACGCTGCTGATGCGACCCTTTTCGTCGCGATACAAAGCGAACAATTCGAGTTCGATGGTCTCTGAACTCGTGGGAGATGAAATGCCGACTACATTGCTGCTCGCCGACGACAGTGTCGTGATTCAAAAGCTCGTAGGTCTGAGCTTCGTCAATGAGGACATTGAAATTGTAAGCGTGGACAACGGCGACGACGCCGTAATCCGCGCCCGCCAGTGCAACCCGGACATCATCCTCGCCGACGTGGTCATGCCCGGAAAGAGCGGCTACGAAGTTTGTGCGGCTATCCGGAATACCCCCGACCTCGCGGAAATACCGGTGCTGTTGTTGACCGGGACATTCGAAGCCTTCGACGAAACACGCGCAAACGAGGTGAAGGCGACCGGACACATCACCAAGCCTTTCGAGGCCCAGATGCTCGTGGATCGCGTGAACGAGATTCTCGCGCAGCGCACACCGGCACACGCGACACCCGCCGCGGCCGAGACCGGCAACGACTTTTTCGCCGACGAACTTTCGAACGCAGGGGAGTCCAACGCCATTGCCGGTTTCACGCCCGACCCGGTGTTCGACCAGAACGACACTTTGACGCCCACGCCACTGGCGCCCGAGTCCACCCAGGAGACAGATGCGACTTCAATTGCCATCGAAGCGATCGCCGGTCTCGACGACTTGCTCGACGGAGCAGGCGGCGACCACACAGTCGCAATCATTCCCGATAAAAATCCCTATAGACCTGCGGACAGCGTGCCGCCGGCTACGGACTACACGAGTTTAGAAGACGCACCGACCGTAAGTCCGAACCAATCCATGCCGGTCGACGCCTTCTTTTCTGATTCAACACCCCTGCCCGGCGCGAACACCGAACCCGCGCCTATCCCCACGGCCATGCCGAACGTCCACGCCGCCGGAACGATCACGAATGCGACCGGTACTTTGAACTTGAAGCAAGTTGATGCGCCCGACCCGCTAGCGGCTTTCGAAAACGATTTTCCCGCCGCAGCCGCTTCAGTACGGAACGATGGGATGGCTTCGCCGATCGCCCCGCCGTCAGTTCCGGTTTCGACGAGTGAGTTCGACGACCTTGGACTCGGCAGCGAGTCCGACATCTCGCTCGACCAGCTCGAATCACCGAGTCTCGACTCAAACCTACTCGCCTACGACATGTTCGGCGG
>Ga0115003_10002981_pt1 | contig 13639 bp, 14 predicted proteins | sample ArcticOcean_MG_C_7_FD_88736 | JGI IMG/M metagenome (GOLD analysis project Ga0115003, IMG submission 88736) | Marine microbial communities from western Arctic Ocean - ArcticOcean_MG_CB11_88 | ecosystem: Environmental > Aquatic > Marine > Oceanic | place: Arctic Ocean: Canada Basin | collected... | reverse complement strand
TTAACGGTGAGGTGCCTATCACACCTAAAATAACCGATGATTTTGGCAATGATATCGATTTAGAGACTTATAACGGTCGTTTTATTAATTTGGAGGTTTAGATGATTAAAAAAATAATAGAGTGGATTAAGTTATGAATATTATTTGGTCAATTGCTTGCTTATTGTTGAGTTTTAAAATCAGCCTTAATTGGGCGTTGGTTCTTTGGAGTGCTCAATTTGCTATACCTTATGTTGAGTCGATTATTAATAACAAAAAACGTAAAACTTTTGAGGCAAATAAACTAGAGCTTGAACGTAAAAAAGCGATTGAAGCTGAAAAAAAATTAGATGAACAAAAAATGATGAACGCACGTAGAGAGCAAGAAATATTAGATAAGTTATTAGTGGAGAAATTCTTAAAACGAGCACATGGACTTTAATTTTACATAAAACAAGGAGAATGACATGAACAAAATGGAAAAAGTAGGAATTGAAATAAAAAAAATAATAATACAATGTATTGATGAAAGAGATCCAGATTTTTGGATTCACCCATCTTTATCAGAAAAAATATTAAATGTAATTAATGAAAATTTTAATGAAGTAGATAAAAGTACTTTCGACTCAATACTCGATGAAGCTAAAGAAATGACTTCAGGTGACAGGATGAAAGACTATGGGCATCCAAGAGATAACTTTCAAAACGTAGCTATCCTTTGGAACGCGTTTTTAATGAACAAAGTTATGGAAGTCGAAAACAAAATACCTGGTGAATTAAGAGAATCTCAGGTTAGATTTAATGAAAATGACATTGCTTTAATGATGATCCTGTTAAAGGTAGCTCGTGAACAATCAAAACATAAGCGTGATAACATAGTAGATATAGCTGGTTATGCTAGAAATCTAGCCCAAATGTACGAAGGCGAATAAAGGAGATAACTGTCAAAACTAAACTAAAAAGGGAGAAAATCATATGCAGTACTTTGTTGCCCCTGAAAACTACATCAGGAAAAGTACGCAAAATCGACTCAATGTTGACCCAGACAATTTATGCACTTGGGGTGTCGATTACCTCGACAAACACTTTGGTGGCGGTATCGCCCCTCGTAGCTTTAACCTTATCGCTTGTGAAAGTGGTAAAGGAAAAACTACCCTCGTTTCCAACATGGCTGTTCAAAACAGCATGCGGGGAAAGAAAGTGGCATTCATCCGTCTTGAAGGCGATATGTACGATTTTGCAGATACAGAGAAATGGAAAATTATTTATGATGATGTCTACAAGATGTCTCAGAGTGAGGAAAATAGATTTTTGCCGGACTACCAAAGCTTTAGGCTTAACAATATTCCAGGCATTGAATCACTCGAAAAAAAAGCAGAAGACGAACTGCTGAAAAGATTGAAAAATGTGTTCCTATTTAATAAGGCAGACCATAAATCATTTAGCCGAGACACCATAAAGGATGTGCTCAAAGATATGAAAGACGTGTATGACCTTATTATAATTGACCATCTTCACTACTTTGAAACAGTAGATGAACGACAACAGTATAAGGAACAAATGGAATCAGTCAAAATTATTAATGACTTTGTTGATGATATCGGGACACCTGTAGTTCTAGTGTCTCATGTTAGGAAACGTGACAGCCGAGCTGCACGTCAGCTACTTAAGTTAGAGGACATACAAGGTAGCTCAGATATATTTAAAATAGCACATACCGTTTTAATGATGTCTCCATACTATGAAGAGTATGACAATGAAAGAAAGTTGTACCCCACATTATTCTACAGTCCAAAAAGTAGATACGGTGCGTCAACAACGGCTATGGGTATTAAAATATTTGATGGTAAATCAAAACAATATATAGACGGCTTTGAAGAAGCTAAACAATTGTTTATAAAAGGAGAATGGAAAATTGAAAGACAATCAGACAGACCTAAACACATCGGGTCAAATAATTTTTAAAACAGAATTTGATATGGTACTAAAAGTAAGTACAAATGTAATTTATGCAGGTGTTCATTGGCGAAAAAGGAAGTCACATAAAGACATGTACAGATGGGAAGTTATGAGGGTTGTGAAAGCCATGAAAATAAAACCAGTTAAAACGTACCCATCATACCTGAAGTTTACATTCTACTTTGATAAGAACTTGCTGGATTCATCTAATTGCTCATACATGGCAAAGCTTATAGAGGACTCACTGGTTCATGAGAAGATATTTGTTAACGATACCCCACAGTATGTATCGGTTGTTTCAAACGAGTCTAAACGTGGGGATAAGGGTAAAAATAAAATAGTGCTTGAGGTGTTCCATGATACAAAGAATGACGATAAACGAGATAGTGAAACTGTTTGCGGTGATAGAGAGTCCCGATATCCTCACAAAGGCCAAACAACTTTCCTTTAACGAAGTTCTCCAAAACTTCTGCTCGTTTGCTGGCATAAGAAATTGGGAACTATTTAAATCAGGCAATAAGATGGTGACGTTTATGGCTCCTAACTTGGGGAGGGAAATCACAATATCGGGTAATGCAAACCATAAAGCCCCAGAAGGTTCTTGGATTGCAAGTGAAATTGAATATACATTCAAGAATAATCTGACAACAAAGACCATTGATAAAATTGATAGAGTTAAGAAGTTATTTAACGGGAAAATTGTAATGGGAAAGGTGAACTAAATGAAATATATACTATGGGCACCTGTACTGATTAGCCTATTAACAAGCTTTACATCCCCCAACCCAGACATATTTAATGAATGGATCAGGGAGTTTTTGAATCCTACAAATATTATTTTATTGTTGATTCTGGTTACTTGCTTTTTCAAGAGCAGAAGGAACGTCGTTTAAAGGGATATCTGCTACAGCTGACGCTTGAGCCGCACCAGATAAAGCACTTCCTGGTGACGGTATGTTTCCTATTGCAGGTGCAGCAAGTTTTGCTTTAGTTATACCCTTAGCTATAGGTGATGATATTTGATTGGTCAATTTCATAGCGGCTGTCATTGGTGTTCCCATGTAAAACTCAGGGACCACTTTAGTGTTAGATGAAAACATTTTGTTCCATGTATGCCATCCGTCTAACATTTCTATGTTTGCCCTTAATGATTGAGCTGCAATTGAATCTGATTCTTTTAAAGCTTTAACCAGTAAATCAACTTCTTCATGCGATTTAAAAAAGCTTTTACCAAACTTTTCTCCACCACCCGCTTTTTCTATCTTTTTCTGTTGATCAAAAAATGGCTGCAACCTATTTGATACTAAGGCCGATTGACGTGTATATTCATCAGCTCCATCAAGCCCCTTTATATACCCGTCTATATGTCTTCTGGCAACAAGTAAAGCCTTATCAGATGGCTTAGGGTCATTGAAATTAATGCTTTGATCTAGCCTCTTTCTCATTTCATTTAATTCTTTAACAGTTGTTGTGCCCGTTACTTCATTAACGAAATTTTCAAAGCTTGTATTTTTAAACCCTTTTTTCAGTTTACTGCTTGAAGGGCCTTTTTTAGTTAAGTTAGTTTTACTAAGTAAAAGCTGTTCATTTAACTCAGTAGCCATTCCTTTGAATAAATACTCGGTGTCTATGGTTTGATCACCTATAGCACTAAGAGATGCCTTTAGTTTACCTTGTTCATTTAGCTTTAACTTGGTCAAGTTTTCTTTAACTCGGTTACCTAATGTTGCTGCAAATTCGGGGTTATCCAAGTCTGCATTACTCATTTGGGTTATAGAACTACGTCTGTCTAATAATCTATCTTTTATAGTTGGTGTCTTAGCTCTTGTCATTTCATGGATCTCTTTACTGAAAGCGGCTTCTTTATCGGGGCCATCCATTCTTTTAAGCATATCCTTAACAAATTGTTTGTCGCCTGAAGTTGCTTTGTCTATTGCTTCTTTTGACAAAGAGGATTCAAACGAAGCTTGAGCCCCACGCCTTGCTGTTTTAGCCGAACCTTTAACAACTGCCTTTGAAGCAATTTTAGCTAGCTTTTTAAACATGCCACCAGCAACAGACCAATCACCGATTGTTGTAAGAGGGGATTCTCTAAGTCTTTTGTATACAACGTCAGGGTCAAAACCCCTTGTTTCTTTAATGAAATTAATCGGGTCAGTAATGCCAGCTTCTGCGCCTGGCAGTCTTTCCATACCAAGTGCTTCTAATGTCCCGCTTACTAATTCAGTCATTATTTCAGGTGAGTTCTTAGCTAATTCAGGTAAAATCTCCTTAACTGTATTAGCTAATTTATTGGTTTCTTCTAAGCGTTGGGATCTTTCAGCTTCGTCACTTAATGAGGAAATTCCAACTGTTGATATTAATGCCGCCTCTTTTACCATCTCAGTCAATGCTGGCTGAAGGTAGTTAGCTGTTTTATTTATGGATGAACCTAGCGTTTTTAAATCTTTTATACCAGAACTAAAGCTTTGCTTTATACCTGCAATAGGGCCAGGTCTATCTCTTGTTTCAACAGCATCTAATTGAGATTCAATTATTCTCTTTTCCTCATTTTTATCTATTGCATCAAAAGCTTCGTCAGGCGTTTCATCTAACGGCTCAAATGTAAAGTTTTCTGTAGACTGTGGAGCAAACCCTGATACAGGTGTGAAATTAAATTGTCCCATTATAATACATAGTCCTTATCGTTTATTGTCACGATATCGCCTTTTTTCAATCCTAATTCAAGTGCTCTCTCATTAACTTCTGATTGAGATTTAAAGTTTTGTTTTATTTTTTGACCCAATGGGGACTGCTTTATTTCATCTACAGTATTTTTAATATCACTACCAAATTCTATAATTTTTTCAGACGCTGACTCTCGTTCTGATTCGGGTATTTCTAAGTTTAAAACCTGTGGTGGTCGTTTAATATCCCCGATATCAAAAGCAGTTTTCTCAAGATTTCCAATTAACAAACCTAAACTATTCTCTGTTTCATTGAATACACTCATAGACATTCTCATTAATGTTTCAATGTCCCAGTTTTCCATATTTGGAAACTTAGCTTTTATTCTTTCAAGCTCTTCATTACCAGCAGCAGCACCCGTAACCTGAGTTCTATACGGATCTAGTAAACGACCGAAGTCTGCTCTTATTTCTTTAAACTTAGGGTCTTTATTAGCCTCAACAAGAAACTCGCCAATCAATGGTATCCTTCCTGTAATAGGATCTGTTTCAACACCATAATCAATTAGTTTTTGAGTAGCTAACCTCAACCTATTCTGCATGTCCTGAAGGCCAGTTATTGTTTTAACAGAAGCAATTGGCACTTTTCTTAATTCAATAAATTCCTCGCCAGTGTCAGTTGCTTTTATAATACGGTCTTTGAATATTGGGTTATTTAAGTATGCCACACTAGCAGGTACTAACCCTTTGTTTTTTAATCCAAGTGCGGTGTTAGTTACCTGTTGTTTAGCTTCTTCTTGAGCAGTTGTTTTTGCTCGTTGTAATTCAGGGCTTACAAATTTCATAATTTGGTTCCCATCATCATCAGTAACAAGTCTAGACTTTCCTGTAATTTTATTAACAAGAACTGCTTGCCCCTCTTTAGTAGCTCCCACAACTACATCCCTTCCAGAAACATCGTCGCCACCTAGATCAAACTCATGCTCTGAATCAGCAAAAAATTGTAGTGCAGGACGAATCTCATCACCCAATCCACTATCATTCAAACTGGCTAAAAGCTTATTTGATGCAGCAAGCGCCTTGTCTGGATCAGATGTTTTTTTAAGTTCAGATTTATATGCAGACTGTATCAACCCTGTAAAATTACTTAAGTCTTTAAATTTACTAGAGCTCTCCGATCTCTTAGATGAACCTGATGCTTCAGTGAGTGAGCCTGCTTTACCGATGTCCCCAGCTCTTCCAGCCGCTTCTCCAAGCCCTCGAAGACGGTCAGAAGGTGATGTAGCTTCTCTTTGGAACTCTTTTTTAGTTTCGTTTCTAAGCAGTCTGTCTTGTCCAATTTTCTCTCCTTGTGCAAACCTTGTGGGTGCATTCGATATGGCATCTGCTAAAATACTATCTCGCTTTGAAGCCCCATTTGGGTCGCCTAAAGGATTTGTGTTAGTTGCAAGTGATTGCGCTCTACTTGCTAAAGGTTTTACAAAGCTTCCTAATGTCATATTAACTCCTTCATGTTGCAAAGTTTCCTGCTGCTGTTAGTTTTCTTTTAAATCCCCCTAATGAATTGCTAAGTTCACCCGTTCCATTATTAGCCGGGTTTAAACTTGGGTCTATTTGAGCAACTGAAGCACTTGGTGCACCAGATAAAGCGGCTGCTTTACCCGCTTCATTAGCCCCTGCGTTCAATAAGCTACCGCCCAAAGACCCAAGCGTATTTATAAACCCAGATTGAGCATTAGATAATTCAGCTCGTCTATTAGACTCAACATCAGCAAGGTTAAGTACCTCATTCGATCTAGCTTCAGCGTCTGCCCCTGTTTGGGTTAGGTCTGCGTTTGCTATACCTTTTATTTCATCTATTTTAGATGCGCCAGTTTGAGTCAATGAATTAGCTAATAAGCCACCCTGGCTTTCAATGTTAGCTGCGTCAGCTTCAGCTTCTGCAAGGTCTGCTGTTCTTTTTATATTAGCAGCCTCAAGTTCTGCACTTGACTGGCTACTTGCAATATTACCAGTTGCAATCGCTTCAGCTTCAGCACGAGATGTTATGCCTGCTGACTCTATCTGACCTTGCAATGCAATTTTTTTAGATTCTATATCTGCAAGGCTAGTTTCTGATTGAGATTCAATCTCACCTAATTCTCTTTTAAGAGCGGCTTGTCCTTCAGCTGTATCTATTATTCCACTAGCCGTTAACTCAGAAATTATCTGATTCTTTTTCACTTCATTGTTAGCAATAATTTCTTGTTTACTTGCGTCTAAATCAGCTATTCCCAATTGGGTTTGAGATGAAATATCGAACTCTCTTCTTAATTTATCGGCTTCAATTTTTGATAAGCTACTTGATTCGTTGGATCTAATATCCCCGATATCTTGTGTAGTTGCAGATTCCAAAACTGACTTATCTTTAATAGCCTGAGCTTCTATATCGTTAATACTAGATGTTTCGTTAGCTCTAACGTCACCTGCTTTTAAGTCTAAGTTTGTTAAGTCTGAGCCTGTACCTGTAATGGCATTACCTACAGCTGACTGTCCAAACTGACCAGATTGTATAGCTGTGTTAATTAAACCTTGTCGTCTAGTTGTTTCTTCAGCTGCAATAAGCGCTTCAGCATCAGCTAGTAATTCAAGCCCTGCACCTGAGTTAAAAATACCTCTAGCAGCTAAGTTTCTATTAATTGACTTTTCAGCCGATTCTAATCGTTGTTTATATAAAGGGGACTCTGTAATATCTTGGCTTAATGACTGTAGTAGAAGGCTATTCCCAGCTTCACCTACATCTAAGTTCTGAGATTGTAAATTTTCAATATCTGAACGCACACCTTCTAATCTACCAGATGCAGCATCAATACCGCTTAAACGGTCTTCACTAGAACCTGTTACGCCTTCTATAGACTGTTCAGATGAACCAGTTATACCTTCAGATCTTATACTTAAAGCATCTTCTAATGCACTTGTTGATGTATCTGCTGACTGAGTTACGCCACCAGATTGTGCATCAGCTATGTCACTAGCGGATTGAGCCCCAAGCTCTCCAACGCCTGTTAAAGCCTGAACTCTTGTATCCGTAGCACTCTCAGTTACATCGTTAAGAACCGAGGTTGAATCTTCTACAGCAAGTTCTCTAACAGCTTGTGAATCTTGAATACCTCGTATTTGGTCAGCTGTTGCGCCAGAATAAGCGTCTTCTAGTGCGGCTTGAGAAGCTTGAATACCATTTGTTTGAGCTATAGATGCCAATTCGATTGCTTCGTTCTCAGCTATCCCTGAATCTTTAAATCCCTGTATAAGCGTGTCTTTTTGAGCGACAGCAGCTTGTTGTGTGATGTCTGCTGCTCTTCTAATAGCTTCTTCACTATTAATACCAGCGTCTTCATAAGCTTTTGTTAAAAGGTCTGTACGACGTTGACCTGACTCAGATAAAACCTGAGCTACAAGTTCAATTGTTTCACGTTCTTCTAAACCAGCATCCTGAAAAGATTCTTTAACTATTTTATACTGAGCCTTAATAGCCTCTAATTGTATAGCTGTAGAATCTTTTATAGCCCCTTCTTTTGTTGCAGCAATAGATCTAGCTGCTCTTTTTTTCTCATTAGAACTCGCACTGGCCGTAAGACCACCTATAACTGCGCCGGCAATGGCTACTTCAATACCCATCTTTATTTTAACTCCTTAACGTAACAAACTTCTTTCGGTAAAAATCCTTTGCCCAACAAATATCTTCTAACAGACACGTTATCGCATGGAACACTAAAATGTGCGGTATCGGCTACGCCTTTATAATAGTTTAACACAAAGTTTAATATACTAACCATTATTCTACCCTTCTTGAACTCATCTATATCGGGGTCAGAATCCCATGTAACTTCAATTAGTTTCTGATGTGTAATACTAGTAAGAGAGGGTGCAACTAAGAATAGCCCAACCCCAAGGATTACCCCGTTTTCTTTCCATGCGATAGCTAAATGTTTATCTGAATTACAGATAGCCTGTATAGTGCCTATCGTTGAATCTAAGTCAAATTCACCTTCAAATCCGTTGCTTTCAAAACACTTTTTACATAACAAGGCAACTGATTCAAGTTCATGTGCCTCTATAAGTTTAATATGCTTCTGTTGAGCGATATTGACCAGAGATTTTAATTTCTCTGACCGTTCCTGAGTTCCAATTTCCACCGTCATACCTCCTGACATCTATTGTTTTACTTCCACTTGTTAAAATCGCAAATCCACTTAATTCGTTTCCACCATCTACAATCACTGCTGGCAAAATTACAGCACCACTAGCCGTTAATGGCAAATCAAAGTTAACACTTAAATCGGGGGTTCCCCCAATGGTAAATGTTGCGGATAGCTCGATAAAAACAAGTTCGCCAATAGCAGCATACCGAGCCAAATTAATGACGCTGCTAGAAATAGACATGCTGCCACTACCAGATAAAGTAGGCACAAAATCAGTAAAAGTCTTTGTTTTAAGATCTTCAGTGAGTTTACGATATACATTAAAAAACCAATCCTTTTCTAATAAACTGTCCTCGAATAAACCAATTGGAGCCGATATTTTTACTGTCATTATTCAAATACCTCGAACTCCTCAAATGCCTCGATAAACTCAACATCAATAGCATCTGTACACGATATTTCATGCTGTATTACATTGTAATGACCTTGTCTATATAGCTTAGACTCAGGGTAATTATTACCTAATTTTTGGGCAGGTATAAGATGTTCATTAGACCACCCTCTCTGATCAGCGTTACGTCTATACATATAGTACGGCATCGCATTACCAGTTATCGTATGACCCGACTTAATTCTAAACGTTGTTCTAATATTCATCTTTCTTTGGCCAAGAGATCCATGGTCAACATTACCGCTAACCCTTAACCACTTCATAAGAGTTCCGTTATCATCGTAATAATCAAAAGATGACTTGTATAACTTATCATCGTTGTAATCCCCTACAATGTGTAGGTTCCACCCAGCTGCATATGTGTAGTTATTTCCTCTATATCGGGCAAAAGCAGACGAAGCCCAATATGCCCATTCTGCCCAGTAATCGTTAATGTAATCATAAACATACGTTTTCTCATCAGTTGGGAATGTGAGCACATAAAACCCTTTACCACCTACAAGGTACGAATCACCAAATGCGTCACTAGTAGTTGCCAATCCCTGAATAGTCGCATCAAATGGTGTTGAAACCTTCACGACAGATCCTGTTAAAGACAACAGCATTACTTCTCTATTATTGTTTAAAAAGAATATTCCTTTAGGGGTGCTACTAACAGAATAAGGAGAAAAAGTTCCTTCGTTTATAAATATATCGTTTCTTCTTGTAAAGGGTGTCTTACCATCGTTATACCAAAACTCAACAGACGCTTCACCAAAAATAATAATATTTCTATTCTCAGTTAAAAGCATCTTAGATATGTCAAAATTTGATTCAGCTGTAGCAAAAGCCAAACTTGACCAACTGAAAGGGTCGCCAACAGCCGAGTAATAAAACTTATCATTAGTAGTATCGTTAGCAACTATATATTGGTCAATAAATGATATAAACGTACATGTAGTGGGGGCATCAACATCAGCTATAAATGCAGGGGCCGTCGTACCATCTGTGTATGCTATTTGGCTTCCATTCGTCATGAAAACATAGTCAGTCCCACCATTGCTAGCTTCTGCAAAAACAACCTTAACATCTGTCTGTAATGAAACACCACCTAATGAAACAGTTGTACCGGAAGTATCTGTTATTTTATAAATAGCCCCACCTGAAACAACCATCAGTACACTTTTCTTTGCCCACCAGTAAACACCATCTATTTTGGCACTTGATCCAATGTCTTTAAATAAAAGCAGTCCTGGACGTCTTTTGCCAACAAAACCACCTGAATCTCTAGGCACTAAAATACCATTAATATAACTTTCGTTTGCTACGCTATTGGCTATACCACTGACGTTTTGGTACGGTTTTGTATTAAGAGGTATCGAAGCAAAAGGCATTAGATACCTGTGCTTTTACCAAATGAAACAGAACCGTCTTTAGGGTTGTATCTCACAGATCCAAATGGGATTCCAAGTTTTATACCGTTTCTTGAGTCTATTGAAACTAACACATCCTTTAAAGTTCCTTTAGTTTTTGAGTTTATCACGCTGGATAACTTCTTAACGCCATCTTCATCTAATGATCTCGTTTCTTTAGAAATATAAGTAGCAAGATAAGCCATTACCTTATCGTCCATATCTGTCTTTGTGTTCTTAGCAATCTCGTTTCCAATACTCATTGCCATTTTTACATAAATAGCATTTTTCCTATCAGCAACTAGCAAGTACAAATAAGATATATATTCAGTTATCTTTTTAAAAAAACGTGTCATTTTAATCATCCTTTGATCTCTAATAAAAAATCAGATCTTTTTACTATGTTATGAAGCTTAGTCATCGCTACTTTTGATTGTAACACAGCTGGAAGTCCATTTAATACTCCGAACTCTTGCCCAGGCAGGATACAACCTGTAGTGTCTTTAACCGTATTCCCGATATGAATAAGAATAGCTTCTCTCCCAGGTACATCATTAACCATATAAACATTTTTGTGTTTATCTCCAGAATAAAAACTACAAACATATACGCCAGCAGGTATGCATGACTCACCTGATTCATTATTTCTCATTGGGCGTTCTAACGTATTACATATTGGCATTCCCGTTATAGAATCGATTAAAGTCCCAAAAACACAATCAACCATGTACGAAACTCTCATAAGTGTTATTTTCATATTAATTCCTTTTTATTTAAGTTGGCGCATTTGTACTTGTAGCTATCCACGATTTAACCCCATTTACATATACTTGCAAGTGGTGAGTTGTTGCGCCACTTGTTGTAAGCGTTGATACAGTATTGGTTGAGTTAGCTGCTGCTATACCAATGAAATCAACAAGTGGTTGATCTGCATCACCCTGATCTAGTTTTAGAACAGGTATTGCGCCAGTAGTACTATCCTGACAAACATGCAACTGAGCCGTAGGTACTATTACTCCAATACCGACCTCACCCGTTTTAATAATGCGCATACTCTCTGCCGACGTATTACCAGCGGTAGTAATAAACCCCAATGAACCATTACCACCAGTAGCCCCGCCACTAATACCAATAATTCCACAACCTTTGTCATTACCTGTGTCACTATCAAAATCAAAGTATATACCCCTAGCATTCCTGTTGCTGTTTCTGCCTGTATTTTAAAGTCAGCCCAAGTCGTTAAATCATTCTCATCAAAAGTCGCATCTGCTCTTCCTGAGTCCATTTGTAATGTAAAGTTAGGGGTCGCTGTTCCAATGCCAACTCTACTATTAACATCATCTGCAACAAATAGATTAGTGTTAGATATAATTCCACCATTAGCAGTAATTGAAAATTTAATGGAAGTGTCATTTGCAACTGAAAACAATGTGCCAGAAGACCCTATTGTTGTAAGACCTGTCCCGCTTTTTGCAGAAGCAATAATCTGTATACCACCACCTGAAGGAGTTGAAGCTGTATCAACAATACCTCGTATAGTTAAAGGGGTGGTGTTGCCAATATCAGTGAACGCATTAATAGTGCTTCCTGAATCTCTAATGTCAAATTCTAAAGTAGTGTCTGTTTCTGAAACAGTTGTTATCCCATGAGCCATATCTGAGTTTTTAATTGTAAAGGCGTTACCACTAGATCCACCTTGTATAGTTAACACGCCATCAGGGGCCGACTCACCACCTATGCCAACAGACCCTGTTGATGTAACGCAAACAGCCGAACTACCTGAATTTACAAATTCTAGCAATGACGTATTATTGTCGTATCTAATATAAGCTACATCGTCATTAACTGAATCCCCTAACGTGATCCCAGCAGTACCAGTAGTTCCAGATTGGATATTAAAGTAACAATCAGTACCAGCCGCAACTGAATTAAATAAACCTAGAATAGTTCCAGTTACTAAAGCGGCCTGTGATCCACCACCTGACACATTAAGAGAAGTTAGAGTACCTAAACTAGTAACATTGGCTTGAGCAGCCGTTTGAAGGGTTCCTGTTATAGCCGTAGCCGTTAACGCTGTAATCCCTGTAACAACACCAGCGTCAAAGCTAGCCGCTCCATCAATTACAACAGCCGAACCTGCAACTGGCGTTAATGTTAAGTTTCCAGTAGAGGTACTAATATTATTCCCGTTTACAACTATATTATCTACAGTTAAAGTCGTAAGACCAGTTACGGCACCTGCTGTTGATGCAAACGTCCCATCGGTTAACGTCCCACCCGTTATAGTGCCAGTAGTTGTAATGGCAGAAGACCCGTTATCTATTGCTCCAAATCCTGAAGTAATAGACCCAGAATTTAAAGCGCCAACGCTAGTTAGGCTAGATGTAATAATAGCTGTTCCTAAAGTAGTTGCGTTTAACACACTAGAACCAGCAATTGAATAATAATCACCAGTTACTAAGTTTAAACCACTTGTATCAAATGTTGCTTGTAATACACCCGACCCTTTAATCTCAAGTGTGTCATCTTCAGAATCAAATATTATTCCAGAGGCACCAGCCCCATTAGTAATAACAACCAAATTAGTACCATCAAAGAAAATACCCGCGTCATTTCCAGCTCCCAAAGTTAATGATCCAGCAGCATTCTCAGCTGTCCCATCAACATCTATAGTAATTATGCCACCAGTTGTTATGTTAGAAACACCGTTATCGATGCTTCCAAAGTTAGATGTTATTGACCCACCGTCTAGTGCGCCTACTGACGTTATATTGGGTTGTGCAGCTGTTTGTAACGTTCCTGTTACTTGAGTAAGACCAGTTAATATGGTCCCATCGAATGTTGCCCCACCGTCAATTATAACGGTTGATCCTGCAACGGGGTTTAAGTTTAAATGCCCAGAAATGGACTCTATTGTATTAGCTGAAGCTTTAATGTTTCCAACGTTAACGCTATTCCCTAATGTTAAGTCACCTTCTGATGTTAACGTTAACTGCGTAACTGTATTGGCGG
>Ga0115003_10002979_pt1 | contig 13648 bp, 8 predicted proteins | sample ArcticOcean_MG_C_7_FD_88736 | JGI IMG/M metagenome (GOLD analysis project Ga0115003, IMG submission 88736) | Marine microbial communities from western Arctic Ocean - ArcticOcean_MG_CB11_88 | ecosystem: Environmental > Aquatic > Marine > Oceanic | place: Arctic Ocean: Canada Basin | collected... | reverse complement strand
TAATAACAGGGTTAACTTTTTTGACGAAGATTCATAAATGAAAAGGAATCCCCCACCGGCTCCGTTCAATGAGCTTTTCCAGCACAGGTCACGAGGAAGAAAATAGTAGGCTTAGGGTGAGGGAATCTCGTTTAAAGTATAATAGGCAGCATCGTGTAAAAGTGGTTGCTCCCCTCCTTTTCTGCGAATGCCGGGCATTTTTAATTCGTGCACATGTCCCTTCACCATTCCATCAATTTTTAAATGAACGCTCTTACCATCCTTTCCTGGAGTAGCCTTGCTGATCACCGGCAAAGTTCCATCGACTTCGGGACTTCCGTAACCTTTCTGGTAAATGTAAGTGTATGATTCCATCGTGTAAGAAGCGATATCCGCCAAAGTTTTGGCATCCGCTTCCTGTGTAAAAGTAAGTTCAAATCCATCTGGTTTAACTCGCATCTCGTGTACTTCAAAAGGAACCTTACCCGTCCAGTTAACCCTTTGGAAAGAAAACGGGCTCTTTCCATGAGACCCCCAACCACGGTTAGTTCCACCCGTAAACATGCTTCCATCTTTTGCAAAGCGGGCTACAATATTCCCTGATCCAAAACCTTTGAGAAATGGAAAAGCAGCTCCCTGGTAAAAACCGTTTACCTTTTCAAGAAAAACGCGATGCACTTTAGAATGAGTCTGTTCGGAAATGAAAAGTTGATTAGAGAATGGACCGAATTTCCCTCCAGTCTCATCACACTCAATACCGGCCGGCGAATTACCTAGCTTTCCGTGAGGAAGAACCACTGGAGGCGGCACTAGATCGGGCACCCTCTTACGTTCTACTTCAATTCGACTCCCAGTCTCTGGTTCCGGAGGCATGGGGCCAAGAGCGTCAGTCAGGGCAAAATATTTATTTCCCACTGGATTTCCTTGAAATCCACCCGGACGAAGATGCTTAAGAGAACTGGAACCATTCCAAAGCCCTTGGTTATCACAATAAAAAACATCTCCCAAGTGATTAAATCCAATTCCCCCGGGCGAACGGATTCCATACCCAGTTGGAATGCACTCACCTTCAGGAGTGACTCGCATACACCATCCACGAAAAGGGCTCTTATCATCGGCCCCACTTGAGCCAGTCAAACAAAGAACAACCCAAATATCTCCATTCTTATCATGACGAGTACCAAAAGCATATTCATGGTAATTTCCATTAATCCCCCAATCATCTGCAACCGTCTCAAAGACATCCGCCCGGCCATCTCCATCGCTATCCTTGATACGAGAAACCTCCGGCCTTTGGGTCGCATAGAGCCAACCATCCTTCCAGGCAATTCCAAGAACCTCATGGAGGCCACGCGCAAATAATGTCCATTTTGGGTTTGGTTCTTCTCCAAAGACATCTTCGCCAACAAAGATATCACCACGTCTAGACGCGATTGCCACCTTATTACCAGGTAGAATATCAATCCCACTCACTTCGATCACTTCTCCTTCAGGAAGAGGAATGGTGGTGATTGGATAATAGTCGGACTCAACCGGTAATGTGCCGGAAGGGTCATCCGCGTGCATTATCGCAGTTACACAGACGAAAGAAAGAAACGAGAAGGTTAAATTTTTCATAATTTAAATTATATTTAATATTTGATTAGGCTCAATTATTCAGCCCAGGAATAAGTAATTTCAAGCTGGGCCGTTTTACCATTGAATACGATAGGAACACGCAATTCATCCTCATGAGTAAATGCGTCACCACCTTTCACTCGGACAACTAATTCTTCATTTTGGAAGGAATCGTCCTTTTTTTCAAAATTACCCTCAGCAATACGAAAATATAGATTCGTCGGACCTTCCTTTGCGGAAAATCTGATCAAACGCTTAATTTTACCGGGAATTCCCTCGGATGTATCTGCTATTGGAATGGCCTTATCCGTAATCGAAACCTTATTACGACTGTATTTGAAAGTGGGTCTTTGCATCTTGTCCAATACATATCCACCAAAAGCCAACTCTTTCGTTCGATATTCGGATTCTGGCCAAGAGGAATCACTCGAGTCCAATTCGGCTATGGCTAACCCCTCGGGCAAGCGGAGGACGTCATTTCCCGCAGGAGGTTGAAAACCCTGCCCACGGGCAATCCAATGCCGGGCACCATTGATAAATTCGCCATGCCAAATCATTGCCAGTCTCATATTATTTGCATCAAAGGCAAGATTTACACCCTCATGGTAACCCACACCAATAGCCCGCGGACCTGCCCCATCAATGAAGTTTCGATAAACGGTAGCTTCCCCCTTTAGAGGTTCGATCAACATACCTTCGACAGTCTGCCCAGACTTAAGTGCGGTTTTGGAAAGGGACTTATTTTTAAAACCTGGCCCGGTCCACGAAACACTAAGTGCTTCCCCACCCGCTAATTCGAAATATTTAACTTCAATGTCGTGCTTTCCTTTTTTCAATTCAACAGAACCATCTTTTGCCTGAACTCCATGTACGCCATCATTATTGACGATCATCTTGCCATTAATAAACAGCTGGGATCCGTCATCAGAAGAAATTGTGAAAGAATACTTCCCATCCTTTAGGCATTCGATCTTGCCATTAAAAACGAAAGCAAAGCTATCATTAATTTCACGCATTGAAATATCAAAAAGGCCTGTGGCTAGAGTTCCAGATTTCACAGCTTTGAATTCAGAAAAATCAGGCATCTTACTCCATTTTCCGTGATACATATCATAGGTAAGATTGGTGACCGGGTTGGCTTTCTTGGTTACCCCCATCACACCATTCATTAATTGATAATGCCCAGGAAAAGTGCAGATATAGGGATAATCCCCTTCCTTTTTAGGAGTTTTAAAATAAAAGGTTATCTCTTTGCCAGGCTGTACCATTCCAGAACTGGCTAGTATTCGAGTGTGCCCCTTAGGTTCCCAATTCATTTTAACTCCTTTATCTCCGAGTTTTAAAACCGCATCAATAACCTCCTGTCCTTTATCCCCACCTTTTTTCTTTCCGGGCGTACAAATGATTAAATTATGGGGAAGAGAATCCGGATTTTTGAATACCATTTGAACTTTTGCATTCGGCTTCACACTGAAACTCTTCACATCGTACTTCATCTGGGCTTCCATTGTGCTAATAATAATCTTCTGGTCGATTTTCTCGAAACCTTTGGGAGGTTTAGCAAAACTTAACTGAATACCGATTGTGATCAGTATAACTGTTATATTAAATTGTTTAAATAATTTCATGGAGGTGTAATGGACAGGTATTTTTATTAAAGTTTTCTAGACAATTTAATCTATGTGAAATTGTGATTTTAGTTTAAGGGATATTAGTAAAAATAAACACCGCATTTTGCGTATTTTTCCTGTGGATATGCGACACTAGTATTTTTTAATTCTTCTTTATGTGATATGACGAAAAGTTTAATGATATATATAAAATTTATATCTCTGCATTCAAAACTGAATTACTTCAAATTAAAAAAAGGTGTAAAAATATAAAAAAAGATCGATCAAAGACTTGATCTGGTTACTAATTTTGAAATGAAGATATTTCTCATCCCTCTACTTTACACTTTTTGTATTTCTCTTGGATTGGCTGCATCCGAATCAAACCCAGTATCAAAAACTAGTGAATTCTCAGATTGGAATGAATTCAAATTACAATCCAGGCAGGCCGAATATATATCCAAACTCCTACAATCTTGGCAACGAGGAGATAAGAATGAAAAAAATTTACGGGTTATTTATTTTTACCCCAAGGATCGGGAACCTATTAAGAATCACACCCAGAGATGGGATGGCATCCTCACCGATATTCAAAATTTTTACCGTACAGAAATGAATCACTTGGGCTACGGTCAGGTTACCCTTTCCGTAGAACGTGAAAAAGGTGTTCTTAAACTCCACGAAGTTCGCGGAGTCGACAACGATGATGGCTACACCTACAAATCTGGAGGCAAGATTCGTAAGGAAGTATTTGCTAATCTAAAATCTAAGGGAATTAATCCCGATGAGGAAACTATTCTCATTGTCTGCGGTCTCTCCCGTACCGAGGGAAAAAAGATCACCATCTATTCACCCTACTACGGGATGGGAGCTAATCATAACCGGGGAATCTGCTTCACCGCTGATATGGAATGGCTTACAATTGAAGGACTCCGACCCGATCCGTTAAAAACGATCCTGCAAGTCAAAGAACACCGGGGGTATGAACCCTTTTCGCTCGCACGTTTTAACACTACTTATATTGGAGGAACTATTCATGAACTTGGTCATGGTCTCTCACTTCCCCATAACTTAGGAACCAAAGGGGAATCCAAACGGGGAACAGCGCTTATGGGCGCTGGTAATTACACTTACCGCAAGGAATGGCGCAGTAAGGAAAAGGGCTCATTTCTTACCCATGCCCATGCCATTCGCCTCTTAGTCCATCCACTTTTCAGCGGAACGACAAAACAATGTAATAAGTCTCCAAACTTAACATACAAAGAACTTAAATTTTTCCATGGTGATGACACGCTACAACTCCAAGGGACCATTGAAACCGAGGTCCCGATTGTCGCCATGATCGCCTACAACGACGGCGAAAAAAAAGGACAGAGAGGATATATGGTGAACAACGACTACGATGCGACGACCTGGACTTCTGTGATTAGCCCAAAAAATAAATTTCAGATCCAAATAGCCAATCTAAGAGAAGGCAAACACCAGATCCGCTTAGTTAGCGTCCATGCCAATGGTGCCACCACCACCAAGCGAATGCACTACTCAATGAATAACGGAGTACCCGACTTGACAGGAACTCAAAAAGAAATCGCGAGTATTTTATCCAATTAGTGGATCTATCAATAAGAAAAATGTATTTCAGGATATCTGCATATTACGAAATATAAACACTTCAAAATCAGTTGAAATAAAGTTATTAAAATATGAAAAATAATACACGCCGAGACTTCATTAAATCCTCTGCCGTCGTGGGCAGCTTTTTTATTCTTCCCTCTGGATTACGGGCCAAGTCCCCCAATAGCAAAATCTGCACTGCCCATATCGGTACCGGAGGTAAGGGTCGCGTGGATACCGCTTACCTCGCCAAGCACAGCAATGTCGAAGTGATCGGACTTTGTGATGTCGATTACGCCCACGGTAAAATTGATAACTGGTCTAAACAATTTAAAAGTGCCACCGCCTTTCAGGACTATCGCGAAATGCTGGCCAAACTCGACGACAAGATCGATGCGGTTTCCATCTCCACTCCGGATCATACTCACTACCCCGCTACCATGGATGCGATGGAGCGGGGCAAACATATTTACCTTCAAAAGCCTCTCACTCACAAGCTCACCGAAGCCCGGCAACTCGCCGAGTTTGCAGCAAAAAAAGGACTGACCACACAGATGGGGATTCAAAACCAATCGCGGGAAGCTTACCGTTTGGCCCGTCATTACATCCAGGAAGGTCTCATTGGAAAAGTCAGTAAGGTCTATGTCTGGTCTTTTAAAACTTGGGGCTATGACGGAGAACCCTTTACAAAAAAATCAGAGGCACCGGAATCTTTGGACTGGAATCTCTGGTTGGGAACTGCGCCCAAGCACGATTATGTAAGCGGGGCTTATCACCCCGGTCAATGGCGCAAGTTCCTCGACTTTGGTTGTGGAACCCTTGGGGACATGGGAATTCATATTTTTGATACCCCCTTCAAGGCACTCGATTTGAAAGACCCAAAATGGGTCGAAGCGGAGTGCCGTGAGCCTAATGGTTTTGGGCATGCGGAAAAAAACATGGTTCGATACGGTTTTAAATCCTCCAAATACACTACGGATAATTTCACTTTTACTTGGTGGGACGGAGCCGATGCACCGCGCCACAAGAACAACCCTGACTTGATTCTTCCCAACGGAGATGAATTACCCAAACAAGGCGCAGTGTTCGTAGGTGAAAACGGCCGGATGGTTTTACCTCACTGTTCAATGCCCACCTTTTACCCAGAAAGTGTGCTCAAAAATATTCCCAAGCCCGACATCGAAGGAGTCAACCACTACACCCAGTTCCTTGATGCCATCGAAGGAAAAGACAAAACTTTAGCTGGCTTTGACTATTCCGGTCCCTTAGCTGAATCTCTCTGCCTCGGAGTCGTGGCCTGCCAGTTCCCGGGGAAGCGCCTGAATTGGAATGCCAAAAAAATGAAGGTTACCAACCTGCCCGAAGCCAATCCTCACTTAAAGGGAAGATATAGGAAATTCTAATTCTTGGGTTTCCCTTCCTGTTTCTCAATAATTCTAACTATGAGCGTTAAAATTCGTTTGATGGGGTGGCTTTTCGCCACCCTGCTTTGCTTCACAAATGCATTGGAGCTGACGGCGTCGGACCAACCGAACGTGGTATTCATTCTTTCGGACAACCAAAGCTTCTACGAGATGAGTTGTCACGGTCACGCCGATATCAAGACGCCTCATATCGACAGGCTCGCAGGGCAAAGCTTGGAATTCACCAATTTCCACGCCCCTCCCTATTGCTCGCCCAGTCGGGCCGTTATCCTAACCGGCCGCTATGCAATGCGCTCGGGGGTTTTCACCACTATCGCCGGACGATCTATTCTCCACAAGGACGAGAAGACCTTGCCTCAGTTCCTCAAACCCAATGGCTACCACAGTGCGATATTCGGAAAATGGCATCTCGGTTTCAGCTATCCATACAGACCACAGGACCGTGGGTTTGACGAGGTCTTTGTCCACGGCGGCGGTGGCGTTGGACAAATGGAGGACTACTACGGCAACTCCCTCTTCGACACGACTTTCATCCACAACGGGAAAGTCAGCCCGAGCAAAGGCTATTGCACCGACGTCTTGTTCGACCAGGCCATCGAATACGTCGAGGCCAAGCACAAAGAGAAGCAACCTTTTTTCTGCTTCGTGTCTACCCCGGTGACCCACTCCCCCCACCACGGACCCAAGGAACTGGTTTCCCAATTGAAGGCCCAAGGCATTCAGGGAAACGTGCAACTGTATGCCCAGGTTCAGAACCTCGATTCCAACATTGGACGGATGATGAAAAAGATAGAGGAACTTGGGTTGGCTGAGGACACCATCTTAGTCTACGCATCCGACCAGGGCATGAACGACCGGGGTGCTCCTCACGGTGACAACCGTAAGGGTCTTGGATTTGACCCCGCCCATCACGTTCCCTTCATGCTTCGTCTCCCAGGAGCCAAGCCAAAAGTCGTTTCACGGTTAGCCGGAATGATCGATTTTTTCCCTACGATTTTGGATCTCTGTGGGATCAAGGTGCCCAACAACATCGACGGCATCAGCTTGAAGCCCTTACTATTAGGAAAAAAAGGCTACCCCGAAGATCGTACCCTCATCATCCAATGCCCCCGAAGTCGCAACGCGAGCAAGTGGAAGAACTCCGCCGTCAAGACCGACCGCTGGCGATTGGTCAATGGAGAAAAGCTTTACGACGTCACGATCGACCCCCGCCAAAATACGGACGTAGCGGGACAGAATCCTGATGTGGTTGATCAACTACGAATAGCCTACGAAGCCTACTGGGAGGACTTTCCCGATCAGGCAACCACCCTGAGTCGGCACCTGCTCGGGCATCCCGGCGGGGACGAAGTGGTCCTCAACGGAATGGATTGGTATCTCGGGGCATCCCCATGGAATAGCGGGGCTTACAACCGCCCATCCACCGGAGCCTGGGCTGTAACCCTTTCCGAAAAGGGCCGTTACCAATTCGAATGCCGGCGCTTCCCAAGGTCCGCCGACAAATCGGTCGGTGCATCGAGTGCTGAGATTCGGATTGGCGAACAAACAGTGCAAACTACTCTTGCCGAACCGGACAAGAAAACCACATTCATCCTAGCCTTGGAACAGGGAGACTACGACCTCGAAGCGTTTTTCACCATTGGAAAAAAACGCTTCGGAGCTCTTTGGGTTCATGTTAAGAAACTTTGAATCCTCATTCTTAATCATGAAAAAAATATTTTACTCAATCTTTCTTTTCCTCCTAATCTTCGGTGTGGCATGCATCTCGATGCCAGCCGCTCCGAGCACGAAAGCAGATAAGCCTAACATCATATTCATATTAACCGACGACTTGGGCTACGGAGATGTCGGCGTTCTGTTTCAAGAGCAGCGCGAGGGGGTTCAGCTCAAAACTCCGGAATTGGATCAAATGGCCAAGGCCGGCACGATCATGAACCGACATTATTGTCCAGCACCCATTTGCGCCCCTTCACGGGCCTCCCTCATAACGGGCATGCACCAGGGCCACTCGAACGTACGCAACATGCAATTCGACAAGGCCATCGAAGATAATTGGAATTTTGCCAACACCCTTCAGAAAGCAGGTTATCACACCATCCATTTGGGCAAGTACGGGTTGCAGGGCTGGGGCAATTCTCCGGAAAAATGGGCCGGCTATCCGACGAAACGCGGATTTGATTATTTCTATGGCTACGTGAGGCACGTGGACGGGCACCAGCATTACCCGGCTAATTTCTGGGAGCTAGGAGATAATAAATCCCACCAGCAGAAAAAGGAAGTCTGGGAAAACAAGGAAGAAGTTTCCAAAGGCTTGGACAAATGCTACACCACCGATTTATGGACCGCCAAGGCCAAGCAACTGATTATCGCGGAAGCCAAGGAGAATCCCACGCGACCATTCTTTATGTTTCTCTCCTATGACACCCCTCATGCCGCGCTCCAGTTGCCGACCATTGCCTACCCCGAAGGCAAGGGGATCAAAGGCGGGCTGCAATGGCTGGGTAAACCCGGTAGAATGATCAATACGGCAGAGGGAACCATCGATGATTATCGCGATCCCCATTACACGGGTAAAGGTCTGACAGATGTGGCGGAGCGGTTTGCCACCTCCATTACCCGGATTGATCATTGCATCGGTGATCTACTGCAAACCCTCAAAGACCTTAAGATCGACAAGGAAACCATCGTCATATTCTCCTCCGACAACGGACCTCACCGGGAAGCCTATATCAAAGGAGAAAGGTGGAGCCCATCGGTCTTTGAATCCGCCGGCAAATTTACGGGATCCAAGGGCTCATCCCAAGAAGGAGGCCTGCGCGTGCCCACCTTTGCATGGGGACCCTCCAGAATAAAGGCGGGACAAAAATCCAATACTCCCTCCCAGTTTCACGACTGGATGGCCACCTTTTGCGATTATGCCGGCCTTGTCGCGCCCGCAAGAACGGATGGAGTCTCTCTGATCCCGACGCTTCATCAGGCAGGCAAGCAGAGGAAAGGCGTCGTCTACGTTGAATTCAATAATCAACAGGGATTGTACTTGGATGGATATAAAGGCTTACGTATGAAAGCCACGGACCATTCGGTCGACTTTGCCATTTTCAACACCATTGATGATGAGTCCGAGTCCAACAACTTGGCTGGGACATCGAAAGATTTCACTCGCCTGCAAAAGAGAATGAAGGACGAAGTGCTCAGGATTAGAATGCCCAACCGGCATGCCAAAAAATCCTATGATGATGAATTTGTACCCGGACTGGACATGGACGAATCTGGTTTAAGCCAGGGCGTGGTGGTCAGGTCCTATCTTGGGAAATGGGACTGGGTTCCCGAGTTTCTTCAAATGACCGCAAAGACGGTAACCTTTGAAAAGACCATCGGTCTAGAGCAACTTCCTGCTCAAAAAAACGCAGGCTTGTTGTTTTCCGGATACCTCAAGGTTCCGGAGTCGGGGGACTGGACTTTTCAGTGCGAGGCTTCGGGTGCTTTGATATTCAAGATACACAACAAGCTGGTACTGGACGGTGACTACAATTACGAAGGAAGCGTGCTCAGTTCTACGGTGAAACTGGCTGAGGGCATTCATCCCTACCGTTTGTATTACAAGACACCTGTCTCCAAACCCGCCCTCAGCCTGCAATGGGAAGGGCCCAATACGGCCCTAGGCCCGATCCCCGCTGATGCGTTGCGGGTGCAAGACAAGCACAAGACCGGAGGGAAATAACCACGGAGGTGCCGTATTAAAAAAACCTGCAACTTTGTTGAGATTAAGCTCCATCCAGCATTACTTAAATTCACATGAAATACCTAAGCCCTTCCTTCTTGCTCGCCCTCCTCCTGCGCCATCCAGCGTTGCTTCTTTTATTGTCCTTGTCCTCAGGGGCCTTCTGCCTTGCTGAGTCAGGAAAGGAATTCATAAACGAGGAAGCTCTGCGGACCGATGCTCAAAAAGTCTTAAAGGAAAAAATCAAACCCTTCGTCGAGACCTACTGCACCAAATGTCATGGTAGCCGTGCCAAAGCGGGCATAAACCTCGAATCCGCCCTCAAGAACCCCAACGGCGAGTCAGCGACCCTGCACTGGAAAAAGGCCGCGGCCAATGTGAAGGTGCACGACATGCCACCGGAGGATTCTTCCAAGAAACCCAGCAACGAGGAGCGACGTCAATTCATTGAGTGGATCGGGCAGATCAAGTACCTTGCACCCCGCGATCCGGGACCCTTTGTCCTTCGCCGGCTGACCAAGACCGAATACGCCAACACTCTAGCCGACCTCTACGGGGTGGATGACTCCATCGCCGACAGTCTTCCAGAGGAAGTCGTCGGAGAAGGCTTTCTCAATTCGATTTCCCCCCTCCAGTCCGAATTGTTTCTCGGTATTGCCAACGAAGTGATCGAGGAAGTCATAGCCCCGGAAGGTCAAACACCCACGGCCGTCCAGAAGCACCTTTTCGGGACCCCTCCAAAAAAAGGAGCCGATCTGAGCAAGGAAGCCCGGAAAGTCGCCCGGTCTCTCGCCCGAAATGCCTATCGGCGACCAGCATCCGAATCGGAATTGGATGTCTTGATCGATGTCTATGACTTGGGGCGGAACAACGATCTCGACCATATCGAAGCCTTGGGCCTGATGCTCAAGGCAGTTCTCGTTTCCCCACAGTTTCTCTTCATCACCCCCGCCAGCGAACCCGAAACAAAGAAGAAAATCATCCCTTTGGACGACCACCAATTGGCCTCCCGCCTATCGTACCTGTTGTGGTCAGCCTCGCCAGACCCCGAGTTGGCTGCCTTGGCCGACAAGGGGGAACTCCAAAAAGACGTTGTCCTGAAGGCTCAGGTGAAACGGCTGCTCAAGGATAAGCGCTCGCGGGCTTTGTTCGATGGTTTCGGAGCCCAATGGCTTCGGGTGAACGAGCTGGACGGGCAGGTTTTCGACGCGAAAACCTTTCCCCAAATGACACCCGCTCTACGGACGGCGATGACGGAGGAGGTCCGCCTTTTCTTTGAGAGCATCGTCAGGGAGAACCAAAGTGTCGCCCGATTCGTCGACAGCGACTATACATTCCTGAACGAACCGCTTGCGAAAATCTACGGAATCAGCCAACCCCTCCGAGGTCTGAAAATGCGGCGGGTGAAGTTGAAAAACCCTAACCGTGGCGGTATCCTCGGCATGCCGGCTATCTTGGCAGCAACCTCCTTCCCCAACCGGACAAGCCCTGTGCGACGCGGGGTTTGGGTACTGGAGCAGATTCTGGGGGAACGCGTTCCGTCGCCTCCGCCCGACATCTCCGAATTGGAGGAACAGGAAAACAAAGAGGTCGAGGGCCTGACGCTACGCCAACGCACCGAGCTACACCAATCGGAAACGACTTGCCGCAACTGCCACAAGGTACTCGACCCGATAGGATTCGGCCTGGAAAATTTCGATGCCATCGGACGGTGGCGGGAAAAGAACGCCGAAGGACTCGCCATCGACTCCGCAGGTAAGTTGCCAAACGGCCAAAATTTCTCCTCACCCGCTGAACTGAAGGACCTCATCGCCCAGAGGGAAAATGACTTGGCCCGCAACCTGACCGAGCGACTGATGGCCTACGCCCTCGGCCGGCCATTGGGAGGCTACGACGAGATCGTGATCGACCGCATCCTAGCTAATGTCGCCAAGGAAGGGTACCGGACCCGCTCGATCATTTCCGAGGTCATCACCAGTTACCTATTTACATACCGCAAGATCAAGGGATAAGATCCGAATGAGAATAACGCATAACCAGATCATAGCATGACTCCAGTCAACGATTGTTTCCTACTTGACCGCCGGGCCTGGCTGAAAGGCGCGGGCCTTTCCCTCGCCCTGCCCTTCATGGATTCCTTGGCATCAACCCCATCAACCGCCAAGCCGCCCGTGCGGATGGCTTTCATGTACATGCCCCATGGGGTCATCATGGACCAGTTTTGGCCGAAAAACCAGGAAAGCTTCCTCAACTCACCACCGCTCATCATCAAATCCCTGCAACCGGTGATGGAGCAGTGCCTTATGATGAAGGGCATCTCGGGGGTCCCCACCTCCCCCTTCAACGGTGCCCCGCACGCCTTAGAATTATCGACTTGGCTCACCGGAAGATTACCCGAACCCAGCTCGCGAAGCCGTATCAACATCGCCATATCGGCCGACCAAATCATGGCCAATTATGTGGGAGCCCACACCTCGCTTCCCTCACTCGAATTGGCAACCATGCCCCAGACATGGAAGGAAAACCAGGCAGGCCTACACGAAGGGTACTACAACCACTGCAGCTATCGTTCTCCTACCCAACCCGTGCCCGCCGAGATCGACCCCCGGAATGTATTGAACCGCCTCTTCGGTAAACAGGGCAAAACGGATAAGGTCAGCCAGACCAACCCCCTCGACCGCCAGATGCTCGACCGGGTTCTCGGCGGCGCGAGAGACCTACGGCAGACCTTGGCCAAGACCGACCAGCAGAAGCTCGACGAATACCTCGACAGTGTTCGCTCGGTGGAACGCCGCATCGCCTCCATCGAGTCCCGCCAGCAGGAGGCGGCCCTTGAGAAAGCGGGCGTACGGCCCTCCAAACGGCACGCCACCGACTCAGCCCCCATCGAAGTCAAGATTCCCGAGAGCGACAAGCGCAGCGAGTACATGAAGGTCATGTGCGACTTAATCGTCCTGGCCTTCCAAACCGACACCACGCGCGTGAGCACCTACATTGGCTCCCGACCGAACGGAGCCTCCTACCCCGAGCTGGGATTCACCAACCAGCACCACTCACAGACGCACTACGGCAAGGATCAGGAAAAACTCCGCAAAGTGACTGCGATCAACAAGTTCAATGTCGACCAATACGCTTACATGGTGAAGAAGATGCATGCCCTCAAGGAAGGCGAAGGCACTCTGCTCGACAACTGCATCATGATGTGGGGCTCGGGCCTGGAGGACGGCAACAAGCACAAGCGCGAAAATCTGCCCTTTATTCTGGCCGGCAAAGGTGGCGGAGCTCTCAAAACCGGCCGATTCCTTACCGGGGTCAAGGGCAACCAGGGAGACCTCCTGACCACCCTGCTTTCCTGTGTCGGCGTACCCTTGGACAGACCTATTGGCATCGCCACCAAGCAGATTTCCCAAATCAAGGCCTAAGCGACCAAACTTCCTCGCAAGCAGCGGAGACCTTCCCGAACATCCAGGTGTTCCTATTCCGCCTCCGGAAGCAATTTAAGCCCGCAAATTGGTAAACGCCTGTTTTTCAAACAATGGATCAGCAAGCCATCAGGTGGGTGCAAGGTTATCGCGCCCCGGCTAACCGGGGAGCGGTAAAACCCCGATCCCGAGCATCCTTCAACGCCTTTTGCAATTCCGCCACTTTCTTGGGGAACTTTTTGGCAAGGTTAACTCGTTGGC
>Ga0115003_10002977_pt1 | contig 13656 bp, 13 predicted proteins | sample ArcticOcean_MG_C_7_FD_88736 | JGI IMG/M metagenome (GOLD analysis project Ga0115003, IMG submission 88736) | Marine microbial communities from western Arctic Ocean - ArcticOcean_MG_CB11_88 | ecosystem: Environmental > Aquatic > Marine > Oceanic | place: Arctic Ocean: Canada Basin | collected... | reverse complement strand
TTTTATCTTCCTTTTATCTTAATCCAATCTAGATATAAAAATATTTTAACTAAAAATTTTAAAATCAAATTAAAATATATAAAAAATCTAGTTTTATATATTTTAAATTCAAAGTAGTGGTAAAAATAAAAATGTTAAGTTATTTTGTTATCAATTTGAAGATAAAAACATTAATATTTAGGAAACGGGCTTTGCCCTAGCCCCAAAGGGGCGTTTCCTAAATATTAATGTTTTTATTTATATATAATGACATTTGCTGTAATGAGAAAAATGAAAGCAGGTAAAATACCTTTTTTAACTCAAACTGATGCTAGTAATCAGCCCAATTATTTTATATTACCGTATCCAAATGGCACTTTAGTAGTTACTGGATTCATGACTATAAGTACAGATAATAATTCACAAGCAGATAATTCACAATTCCAATTAGCTGTACCATTCTCATTTGCTACTAATAACACAAATCAGATTCTAAATTTTGGCAACAGTGCAAGATACAATTTCGCAGGTAAGATAGGCTTTTTTCAGCAAGGTGCAGGTGCTGGTTATCCTGTTTGGAATAGCAGTGCCCAACAAACAAATACCGCGTACAGTAGTGATCCTTTTGCTGCTGTATTTCCTTATACAAACTACAGTCAAACAACAGGATCAAGTAATGCTTCTTGGGTAAGTTGTCAATATATGTGTATGGGTTAGTAGGATTAATAATAGTTTATTATATTATATGAGTTACGCAATTACAACACCAACCAATTCATTTGCGACTCTGGCATCCCCTCGATATATGAACCCTATTTATAATTCTAACATTTTAGTCAATAATGGAGCAGGAATACTATTTATAAGTTATAAAACAACTAATAATAATTATGGTTCTGCTGTATATTTTTTTTGTGGAATAAACAGCGGTCAACTGTTACAGGTGACAACACCTTTAAGTATCAACCAAGACAGTGTTTCCATAAATATTAATCCAATTACCTATTATGGTAATGTGTCAGGGCCATTACTCGAAATAACTTTTAATAATAGTGTTAATGTATCATATTGTTATTATGCAGTGTTACAATTAGGTCAGTGGGCTAATCAAAACACTAACTTATACCCGGGTATCGGTGGTTTAAGAGTTCCAACACAAGTTAACTGGGGACGAAATGGTGATAAAAATTTTATTAGAGCTTATGGACTTCAAAGTCCATATGGTGGATCTACTCTTTATGTGGCCATGGGAGATCAAAGAGGAGCTGTAATAGCAGGTACAAGTACAAATACTGGCTATCAAATGTCTTTTATATTTCAATATGCAACCATAGTTAATAGTAGTAATATAAGTGGATATGCAACAAATGGATACCCGAGTTATGCATGTGCGATAAATTGTAGTATTAATCAATTCTCTGGAAATATAACAGTTACATCTAAACAGACTGCTAATAGTGCAGAATGGACATTATATATGCTATCAGTAGGATCTTAGACTATTTCTAACCAAATGGATCCACCTCCAAAAGTATGTACATGACCTGCATTTTGCTCATAACATCCATTTTGTATAGAGTCTAATAAGTCTTTATAATTATTATGAGCATAAGAGTTACTAAATTTAATTTTTACGTTTTTATTTCCTTGTAAAAACGAATATAAGAAATATTGTTCATTCCAAAATCTTCCCATTTTAATCCATTCGGTAGGATAATCGTTAGGTAAAAAAATATCATGAATTTGAACTAATACTCCTTGATTTAAATAAGGTAATATATTTATTAAGTAAAATAATACATCGCTATTTAATTTTCCAGCATGAGATGAATCAATAAATAACATATCATTTCTAGACAAAGATTTGAATATTGTTGCATCTACATCTTGAAGTGGTTTAGGTATATATGTAATATCTTTATCATATACAAGTGATTTAACAATATCATTTTCTTCACTATTAATGTATATAATTTCAGTATTCAATTTAAATGTTTTTTTAGTATTAACAGCTAATAATAAGGCGTCAATACAATTATCATATAATATAATTTTGTTAGGTGTATATTTTTGGATCATATAGTAAAATATTCTAGCATCCATCCATTCAAATGATCCTGAAAATAATGAATAAATTTTTGCTCTTTTTCTCTCCATTATCAATTCATCTAAACTGGAAGATTCAATTAATAATGGAGGTACACCAAATTCTTTATCAAAATTTTTTAAATAATGTTTCAATTCTTTTAATATTTTAATATGCTCATCTGGATTATATTCTAAGCAAGAAAAATCTAGATTACTACCTGTAAAGTTTTTATCAACATATGGTATTACAGAATTAAAATGTCCTGCAGGTGAAGATTCTTTTATACAACCTTCTTCATTTAACAAGTCGAAATGATTTTTATACATTCCTTCTACTTGTTGTACTTTTTTATTAAGATCACAAATTGATTTTTCTTGAGATTTAAATGAATGTAATAATAACTCAGAATTATTTCTAAGAAATTCTATTTTTTCACTAACAGTGTTAGGTTTAAAATGAGACATTATATAATTTTATATTTTTTTATATAATATATTTATACGCAATAAATTAATTTATGAATATTGATTCAGAATGTTTTATAAATCTAGGTAATGAATTATATAATAATGGACTTATATTATCTATAAATAATAGAATAGGTTTATTAGACCAATATAAAGAAAACATTTTAAATGAAATAGAAGAAATAGATTTAATATTAAAAAAAATAAGTATTAAAATTAATCATATAAAATTAACAAGTAATTCGTATAGTTTTTATCTATTAAATTCAAGAAAAAATAAGTCATTAAATGATCAAAGTAAAAAATTAAATTATAAAAAAAAACTTTTAGAAACTAAATTAATAAATTTAGAAACTAAATTAATAAATGTTGATTACGAATACCATTCATTAAATAAGAAACTAAATCAATTACCAAAAACATTTTCGCTAGTATAATTTATATATAAAAATCCATCTTTATCTTTATGCTTACAATATAAATTATATAAATTTTCTGTCTGTGATGGCATTATTCCATTTATCATTATAAATATAGCTTTTTCAGCATCTAATTTTAACCTTTTCCTTATAACATATATAAATTGTGCACATGTTAAATCACATGGAACTAGGTATTTATTTTTATCAATATCATCTAGATCAGTATTTCTTCCTTTCTCACATATGATTGGTACTCTATCAGGATATTTACTTAATACTCTTTTAGATTCACTCATTCTTTCAATTACGGAATGATCAGTTTTAAAATTAGAATTTAACAATCGTCTTTTAAACATATATAATTATTTAAAAAATATTTAAACCAATTATCTATGCAATAAAATTAATATTTAATTAATACATGTATGTTTATTTAATTTACGATTATATAACAGACACACACATAATAAGTAGTTCAAACGAACAAGCAAATGGTTCAGTATCAAACGCCATAAAAGAACATTTTGGTAAAAGAATAAAATTATTCAATCCATCACAAAAACTAATTCTTTACATTACAGGATTCCCAGATAGCCAATCAACTAAACAATTTATATGGAGATGGGAAAAGAATATAACTTATAGAAAAGGTAATTCTTTTTTCGATTATTATTATAGCCTATATAAAGTATTTAAGATGACAAAAAGTTCATCTTTAGCAGTACCATTTGATGATTGGCCTACGTCACCAAAAATTTATTTTAATATATAATAAATCTATGAACGGAGATGATTCCCCAAATTGGAGACATTCAGAAGAATTATTATTAGATATTGAACCTTCCAATAATAATAATAATATTTGTAGTAGAAATATTATTATAATATGTATAATTTTATTTATAGGGGTTATAATATCAATTATAGGAATATATATTTTTTATTAATTATTTATCAATTATTATTTCTTTTGTTACATTTTTAATAATTTTTGTTTCATTTTCTATATCTCTTTCGCCTTTTCCACCAAAGGCTTCAATTACTATTTTATTATAATCGTCACTTTTTGATGAGGTACTATTAACACAATCCGGATATTTTGATTTAAATTCAGGTAGTAAATTTATATTACGATTTGCAATTTTTTTTACAGCAGTTCTTAATTTTTTCTTTTCTTCATTATCTTTTTGCCATTTATTTTCATCTTTTATATATATTACTTCTCTTTTAGCATCACTACAGTGGAGAGGTCGTTTATTAATATCTAAAGCATTCAAATTTTTAATGATAATATTTGATATTCCGTGAACAAACCCCTCTTTACCTACATTTTCCAAGTCTTTAATTTGTAAAGTAATAGAATTTACAAAATCTTCGATATTTAATGCATCTTTGCAGGTTTCATTCAAAAATACATTCAAATTAAATTTATTATTGCTATTTACATTATTCTTTTGTATTAATGTATTATTATTAATATGATTAGTTTGATTACATGTTTCGACTAATAAATGCTTTAAATTATTTTGTTCTTGCATCAACATTAATAATAATTGCTTATCTATAGAATGATTTTTTCTACAATTTAAACGATGTCTTGATAATCCTGACGCATATTTGTATTTTTTTCCACAATCGCAAATAAATGACTCGGTGTTAGCTTTGGCCGGAAAAATGCCGGAAATGCCGGAAAAATTATCATTTTTTATCATTTGGCACTTTTTTTGATGTTTTGCTGTCAATAAATGATCTCTAAAATGAGATTTTTTAGACGTAAAATAGTTACATTCTATACAATTAAATTGTTTTGCCGGAAAAATGCCGGAAAAATTATCATTTTTTATCATTTATTATCATTCTAGAAAATAATTCTAAATAATTTTAATAATATAATTTTAAATTTTACGTCATAATTTTTTAACGTATAATTTAGGTATAAGAGCATAATTTTTGGTTATGGTCACCATTATTTTTTTTTGCCAAAACTATTTCCCCAATGAAAAAATGGACAAAAAAAATGTCCAATTTTGATTTCTCCAAAAAACTTTCCAAAAAAAAAACATACAAATTTCTTTAAATTAAAAAATAATTATATTATATGTCAATTAAAAATGAAGTTTTATTAAAAATTATAAATATTAAACAAAATACTTGTCCTGATTATGATATTGATGATGCAGAAACCGAATATAATAATTTCATAAAAAAGATCAAAAATCACAAACTTGTTCAGTTTAATAAACAGTTATTAGAAATAAGCAGAGATGAAAATGGAATTCCAAAGATTATTCATTTAACATGTAAAAATAAACAATATATTGAAGGCGTATATAAAAATTGCTTACAAAAAATAAAACATATGTATACTGATTATAAAATTTTAATTTACGATAATAATGATATTTATGATATAGTAAATTTTTTTGATGAAAAAAATTTAGATTCTATTGGAAATATAAATATAGGTGCTGTATTAGCAGATATATTCAGATATTTGATACTTTATTTAAGAGGAGGTTATTATATGGATCTAGATTGTGAACCAATTAAACACATTAAACATCTCTCATCAATTAATTATCATGGGAATAATGAAAATTATTTCAAAATAGTTAAAAATTCAAAAATAAAAGACAGTACCTGCGAATTTTTAGAGCAAATTTGCGAAAATTGTGACATAATTAATAAATATGGCTATTTTGATTTATATAAATGTAAAGGACATCAATTTATTAAAAAACATACAAATATTATTCTTGGTTATGAATTTAATAATTATTGGCATAAAAATACAGAATTTTTAACTAATAAATGGTCGCATAATGAAATTGGGGTTTCACAGTGGTTTATGGCTTGTAAACCATATCAACCTTTTTTTTTGTATTGCTATAAAAAATCCTTAAAAAGAGCTACTAAATATTTAAATGATATTAACACAAATGATGAAAATTATCATTTTAAAGTTATCAATAGCACTGGACCTTTATTCTTTACAAAAATGATTGATGAGTTTAGCAAAAAAGATCCTATATTTAATAATAATATTACTATACTTCCTGCAGACTATTTTTGTTATGGAAGTGGAAATACTGTTCCTTACACAAAAAATTGTTTTATTAAACACCAATATGCAGGATCTTGGTTAAAATGATAAAAAAATAAAATAAATTATTATTATAAATTATGAAACAAGCCAAAGAAAAAAAAAACGTTTTAAAAATTAATTTTAAAGATCCTGAATTTAGAACTAAATATACTAGTGATAAGTATAAAAATTCGTTTGATTGGTATACATATTCTAATTATTACAAGGATTTATCTGTGAATACATTTAATGATGCATGGAATCATTGGTGTAAATACGGTATTAATGAAAAAAGGCTTTTTTTTGTTAAACAACATAATCCATCTGGAAATAATTTGTTTGCAAAAATTAGAGAATTACAAGTAAATGAAAAAAAAAATACATCAGATAATCCAAAATCTATTCTAAAGAGCGATAAACCAAATTATGACTCAATTCAATTGAGAAAAAATGATAAAGAAGAAGAAAAAAAACCAGAAAAAAAGCAAGAAAAAAAGCAAGAAAAAAAGAAACCCATAAATAATTTTTTTGATGAAAATGATTTAGAAGATAATAAATTAATTGAATCAACAATTAGGAACACTATAAGATCTAAACAAGAAAAAGAAAAAGTAAACAGAACTATAAATATTGATTACGAATATACAGAAGAAGTGAGATCTAAGATAAAACTATTCAATATAAAAAATATAATTCTTAAAAATTTATATGGTGATTATGGAGTACAATACTTCGGATGGTCTGGAGCGTTCAATAATTTAATAGACTATATAAACGATGGAGAAAAAGATGAATCTTTAGAATTTAATACAGATAATCAATATATATTAGATGAATGGATAGAAAAATTGTTAATATGGGGAAATGTAAATGACAATAGCTATGTCTTAAATGAAATAAAAAAAAATAATTACAATATAATATCATTTTTACATAATCCACCTTTTATAAACTGGTATAATAATAGCTATAGATCAACTATTATTGATAAAATAATATATAATAATGAGTCTACAAATAAATTTTTATTTGAACAAATTGACAAATTAGATCTTAAAAATAATATAACTTATTTATATGCACTATCAAACTCTCATAAAGAATATTTATATAATAAATGTCCTGATTATAAACATAAAATTGTTTCAGTATTACATCCCATAAATTATGGAGACGAAGAAAAAAAATTTGACATGACACTTTTTTCTCAAACAAAGCAAATACTCCACATAGGTTGGTCTATGAAAAATTTCGAAAAATTTACTGATTTTTATCAACCTAAAGAATTTAACAAAACTATTTTAATTAAAAAGGGTTTTGAGAATGAATGGCATAGAATTTCAAGTCGATTTGATTTAAGTCAAGTAACAATCTTAAAAGAATTAAAATCTAATGAATATGCTAAATTATTTACAAGTTCTTGTATATTTGTATATTTTGAAGATGTAGTAGCATCAAATTTGATTCTTGAATGTATTAAATTTAACACACCAATTATTACTAATAAAATCCCATCGATTATTGAATATTTAGGTGAAAATTATCCTCTGTATTATCATTCTAAAGATGATTTGAGCTCCTTTAAAAACCCCAAATTTCTTATGACACAGATTGAATTAGCAAGCAATTATTTGAAAAAAATGGATAAAACACACATAATGACAGACAATTTTAACAAAAAAATTTATTATGACTTAAGAAAATTACAAATAAATATAGATGCTTATAAATTAACTTGGATATGTCCAATTAGAGATATAACTGATATTTTTTCTAAGATACAAAATTTATATAATAACTTTATATCTCAAAATAACAATAAACAATTAATATTAAAAATTATGATTGAAGAGACATTATATGATCATGAAGATTATGATGCGTTTATAAAAAAATTAGATATGTATGAAGAACTAGTTCATAATATAACATATGAAATTGGAAATATAGAAAAATTATCTTTATTTTTAAATGAATCATTTACAAATTGTGAAACAAAATATATAACTTTTATTGATATAAACGATGAATTTGATATAAATTTTTCTGACAAAAATATTGAATATTTGAATGAAATAAAAAATTGTGATATTAGTTTTTCAAGTTATATTTGTCACAACTCATTTTATAAAGAAACTTTTATGTTTAAAAGAGACCTTATGTTATTTTTATCTAATTTTAGCAATAGCTTATTATCAATGACTGGAATTGTTTATAGAACCAACATATTTGAAATATTAATGCAATTTAAAGATCTTTCCGAGCCAAAATATATATTTAGAGAGTTTCATCGAAGAGCAATTGAAAATCATTTAAATTTAATGTGTTGTTCAAATGAACCTTTATTTAAAACTTTATATATATAAATATAGTCGTAAAATTAACAAATTTTATAAAATTTTATAATAATATATAGAATGAAAAAAAACGATCATAAAACAAACGGCTTTAAAAAAAAACAATTAGTTAATTTACCAGCAAAATTTGATTGGAAATTATATCTAAAATTAAATCCTGATATTGCAGACGAAGGTTACAATACCGAAGATAAAATTATATATCATTATTTAAATTTTGGATTGTATGAAAAACGCACGTGGGAATTAAAACCAGATGATAATTTTAATTGGAAAACTTATTTATTAGCCAATCCTGATCTTGTCGAAAAAGGAATTTATAAAAAGAATGAAGCTACTGAACATTACTTAATGCATGGACGTCATGAAGGAAGGCCTACAACAGTTGACATTCCTGAGGATTTTAATTGGAGAAGATATATTAAATTAAATACAGATTTGGACTCTACTTTTACAAAAAAAGAAGCTCTAATGCATTATGTTTTATTTGGAAAAACAGAAAATAGATCATATCTCAAACCAAATAATAATGAAGGTAAACAAGAAATAATAGAAGAAAATAGTTCCCCAATTAATAACCCTATTAATTCAGCGATGACTGTAGCCATGCCTCTAAATTTGAAAAAAATACAACCTAAAATAGTCATTAGACCCAAAAGATTTATAAATATTACTTCAAAAGATACATTTAGAGATGCAGTAAAAGAAGAAGAAGTTGTTTTGAAACAAATGGAAATTCCATCCATACAACAAAATTTACCATACGAAACTGTATTAATTGAATTTAGATATTTTGATCACCTGGAGGCATTAATTATAAATATGATTTTAAAACTTCCTAATTGGTCTCATACAATAATATGTGGAATAAATAATTATGATAAAATTTTTGATTTATGCGCAACCATTAGTGATAATATTAAAATTATTAAATTGCCAGAAACTAATTTAACACCATCTGATTATAGTTCGCTTTTGATGAAAGAAGATTTTTGGAATCATTTTGTAGGAGATAAAATTTTGATTTATCAAGAAGATAGCTGGATCTTTCATAATCGTATAGATCCGTTTTTGGATTATGATTATGTAGGAGCTCCGTGGCCTGAATCACAGGATGATAATAGTAATGGTGTTGGTAATGGTGGATTTTCACTCAGATCAAAAGAAAAAATGATTCAAGTTATTAAAAATGTTACTGTTGATAAATTAACGCTAGGAAATTCAACTAAAGAATATATGAAATCTACAAATAGTTACGTTTTACCTGAAGATGTTTATTTTTCAAAAGCACTTATTGATTTTAAAATAGGATGTGTTGCTCAACGATATATAGGGAAAAGTTTCTCTCAAGAATCTATTCAATCACAAAATCCTCTTGGAGGACACAATTTTTGGCTTGCTGCTCAAAATTTAAATATTTCTTATAAAACATTAGCTCTAGATGAAGATAACAATTATTACAAAAGCGTAGACCATCGAGGAGGTTGGAATTCAGTTATAAATTATGGTATTAATAATTTATTAATTAAAGAGTATAAAGATTCTATCTATTTAATAGATTGTTGCGAAAAATTTTTCTTATGGGACAGAAATCGGTATGAAAAACCTTGGGTCGGTATTATTCATACAACACCTTCAACACCAAAGCATCTAACTGAAATATTAAATATTAAAAAATTATTTGAATGTGAAACTTTTCGAAGCAGTTTAGCATGTTGTAAAGGCTTGATTTGTCTAACTCAATATCAAGTTAATTGGGTTAAAAAACATGTAAAGTATCCTCTTCCAAGGCTTGATATGGTATATCATCCAATTGGTAAATTAACCCAAGAATTTGATCTTAGTTTATTTAGTTTAAATCATACGTTCAATATTGTTTTAATGGGACAACAATTAAGGCGTATAACCGATTTATTAAAGATTAATACTAAATTAATAAATGATAAAATTTGGTTAAGTGGTATAAAATCTGTACAGGATAGAGATCGTGTCTTAAAGTTAGAACTAGATGCATTAAAATTAGATGAAAAGCATTTCTTATTATTTAAAGAAAAAATAAAAACTCCATATTTATCTAGTCATAGTGATTATGATAAATTAATTCAGTCAAGCATCTTAGTTGCACCATTATTTGATGCTGCTGCAAACAATTCAATATTAGAATGCATTACTAGTAATACACCTATATTTGTAACAAGATGTCCAGGTGCAGAAGAATATTTGGGAACAGACTATCCTATGTTTTTTGATTCAACTCAACATCTTAATGAATTAATTGCTGATAGAGAAATGGTATTAGCTCTTGTAAAACTTACTCACGAATACCTATTAAAATTAGATAAATCTAAATTGACATATAAAAAATTTTATTCTGATATCATAAAAATAATCAACAATATATAGATTCAATTATATGAATTTTATATAAAATATTTGAGTTAAAAAATATTTTATAACCATTTTTCAGAAATATCATATTTTTCTTCAAAGCAAAAAGGCATAGAGTTTTTATTAGATGTAGTCAACATATTTTCTAACTCTAATAATTGTTCTTTTGTATTTACACCTAAAATTTCAATTTGATTCTCTTTAGTTATAAATATCTCATTAATATCTTTTAACTCTCCTTCTTTGATTAATTTAATTATATCAGTTAAATAATACTCATTTTGAGCATTTTCATTATTTATAAAAGGTAAATAGCTAAATAATAATAATGTATCTAAATAATAAATTCCACAATTTACATAATTTATTTTCTTTAACTCCTCAGAACAATCTTTTTCTTCTAATATTTCAGAAAACTTATCATACTTATGAATTATTCGTCCATATCCATATGGATTTTCTAATTTTGTTGTAACTATATTTATATCATGTGTAGAATTACATATTCTCTCTAAAGTAAATTTACTAATACAAGGCGTATCTCCAGATAAAATAATTGTATTTGAATTATGATAATTATATAATGTTTTTCTACAACATAAAATAGCATTTCCTGTACCCAGTGGATAAGGTTGATTTATAAATATTATATTATCTAAAGATACATATTCACTAATTTTATTTTCAATTAATGACTTAAATTTACCTACGACGATAATAATTTTTTTTGGATTTATATAATTAACTTGTTCAATTATATGAACAATCATAGGTTTATTATTAAAATTATGTAATACTTTTGGTATATTTGACTCCATACGTTTCCCTAATCCTCCAGCCATTATAATTGCAATTAAATCCTTCATATATAGTTTAATATATAATTATTATTAAAATATTAAAATTAAATTAATAATAAAAAATATAACATTATATAATGTGTGGTATTATAGCATGTATAAGTAATAATTGTAGTAATTTATTATATAATGGAATAATTCAATTAAAAAATAGAGGATATGATTCTGTTGGAATTGCTACTATAAATCAAGAAAATGAATTTATAATTGATAAGTATGCTTCTACAATTGAAATAGATGCATATAAAAAAATATACTCTTTATTAGATAATCATCAAAATGCTAATATAGGAGTTGCACATACTCGATGGGCAACGCATGGGGCAAAAACTGATATTAATTCACACCCTCATCAAAGCTCTTGTGGTAAATTTGTCCTTGTTCATAATGGTATAATAGAAAATTATAAAGAGTTAAAGGAATTTTTATCTGAAAAAGAATATATATTTAAATCTCAAACTGATTCAGAAGTAATCGTTCAACTTCTCTCATATATCTATTCTGATAATAAAAATATAAATGAATGTATTCAAGAACTTATAGCAAAACTCGAGGGAACTTGGGGTTTAGCGATTATATGTATAGATACCCCTGATAAAATATATTGTACTAGACACGGTAGTCCATTATTGATAGGGTATGACGATGAAACTGTGATTATAACCTCAGAAAAAAGTGGATTTACGAATAAAGTATCTAACTATTTTGTGTTAAAAAACTTTGATATTTGTGTTGCTGAGAGAAATGAAAAGCGAATTGATATTCATACACAAAATAATTACGATTTGAATAAAATATCACATTCTAATGAAGCATTAACTCCTGCCCCATATCCACACTGGACACTCAAAGAAATATATGAGCAGATTGATTCATCTCAGAGAGCGATTAGTATGGGAGGTCGTATTTTATATAACGATCAAGTAAAATTGGGCGGACTAGAAGAACATATTGAAGAATTAATGGCGGTTGACCATTTGATTTTATTGGGATGCGGTACGTCTTATTTTGCAGGTCAGCATGGTGCTCATTTTTTAAAGGAATTATGTAATTTTAATACCGTTCAGTTATTTGATGGCGCAGAGTTTGATGAAACGGATATTCCAAAAAAAGGAACAAGTGCTCTATTACTTATTTCGCAATCAGGTGAGACAAAAGATTTACATAGATGTATAGAATTAGGCAAAAAGAATAATTTATTTTTAATTGGATTGGTAAATGTAGTGGATTCGTTGATTGCGAGAGAAGTAGATTGTGGGTGTTATTTGAATGCAGGTCGTGAGGTCGGAGTTGCCTCTACCAAAGCATATAGTTCTCAAGTGATTTTATTATCGATGATTGCGATATGGTTCGCGCAGCATAAAAATATAAATAATATGAAACGCAAACAATTTATTACTGATTTACGTCAGTTATCGAATGATATCCAGCAAACGATTTATTATTCGGTCGAAAATATAGATAAAATAGTGGATACTATTTTTAAGGATAAATCACACTGTTTTTTACTTGGGAAAGGCAGGTCAGAATCGGTTGCAAAGGAAGGAGCATTAAAAATAAAAGAAATATCGTATATTCATAGTGAAGGATATTCTACTTCTGCGCTCAAACATGGACCATTTGCGCTATTAGATGAAAACTTTCCAGTTATTATTATGGCACCTAAAAATGAATATTATTCCAAGTCAGAGAATGCTTACGAAGAAATTAAAGCGAGATATGCCCCTATTTTATTTATTACAACTGAGAGAAATGATAAAATGATGGATAAAGAAAATGTATTATTCATAAAAGAAAATAAGACATTTGGAGATTTATTAGGGATAATCCCTTTACAGATATTAGCTTATTATTTATCAATTAGTAGAGGGATAAATCCAGATATACCAAAGAATTTAGCAAAAGTAGTTACTGTAGAGTGATTATTAATTATTAAAGTATGTTTCTGAATTTATATTTTTATCATCAATAAATAAGTCATATGCTGGTTTTCCCATTCTTAATTCATG
>Ga0115003_10002973_pt1 | contig 13671 bp, 10 predicted proteins | sample ArcticOcean_MG_C_7_FD_88736 | JGI IMG/M metagenome (GOLD analysis project Ga0115003, IMG submission 88736) | Marine microbial communities from western Arctic Ocean - ArcticOcean_MG_CB11_88 | ecosystem: Environmental > Aquatic > Marine > Oceanic | place: Arctic Ocean: Canada Basin | collected... | reverse complement strand
TAGTTTCATAGGTGTGGATTTATTTGCCAAAGTTAAACTTCTTTTGGTGAGATAGAGTCTCAGATAAAATTTGAATTCGAACAAATAAAAAAAGCCTCTCCGTAAACGGAAAGGCTTTTTTGTGTGCTGTAAAACTGAGACTTATTTAATCCCTAATTTTTTACGTAATGCTTTTGGAAGTGCATCTTTATGCAACATAATATCCATTGTTTTGTATTCTACATAAGCTTGAGAAGCGTAGAAGTATCCATCACAGTCGTTGTTGTCTGTACCCCAAGAATTCTTGATAATATAGTAACTTTTCCCTGTTTGGTCTTTTACAATCCCAGTCATGTGCATACCGTGGTCATCCGTAGTTTCGTAGTTATCGAAAGCTAATTGACGCATTTCTTGTGTGATTTCTTTTTCTTTACAAGGCGCTTCAAAAACAGTACTTTCTTTTGCTGCTCCAGCGTCAGAGAAGTTTTTATTATCCTTTCCAGATTTTCTAATCTTAGCTCCATCTAGAGGAACTAAAGCTAAACCATCTCTAAAAGAGAATCCTTTTTCTGAAACATCAGAAGCCCAAGCGATAGAGAAGTCATTTACTAATGCATGATCAATAACCTCAATCATTTCGTCCATAGGAACGTTATAAACCGATTTCATCATCCAGTTGTCTTGTACTTCAATAATAAAGTCTTCGTAGAAAGGGTGATGTGTATACGAGCTAATAAATACGTAATCATCTGCATTAAACTTCACAGACTTCGCAAAAGACTTAGGTGTAAATTCTTTTCCACGGTACGAGAACTCAGCAGGAATTTGGCCTAAATAAGTATCTAAAACAGCTTCGTATGCTCGTTTCCACAAAGGAGTAAGAGTTTTTTGCTCAGCATCCACAACCGCTTTTACAATTCCGTGTAAAACGTGATCCATTTCACCGTGGTTAAATGATTCTTCGTTTGCAGGTTTTCCTGAATAGACTTCTAATGGTACAATTCCATAAGCTTTAATCATTTCACTTACATCGTGAAAAGCGCCACCTGGACCAAAGTTTAAATAGCCGTGCATACGAACGTACTTCTCAGCTTTATCTGAATACGTATTGCGAACAATAAACATTTCAGACAATTCGTGCTTACCACCGCCCAAACGCATAATTTCAGATTCTATAAAAGACAATGCTGAAAAGCTCCAACATGTACCTGTTCTACCTTGACTTTGAACTTCTGTAGCTTCAATATCTGCAACAACAGTAAATTCGTATTCGCTACCTTCTTTATTGGTGATTTTATCTTGAGCTTGTGCAGTAACAAACATACCTGCAACTAAGGCTAATAAAGCTATTTTCTTCATTCTAATGGTTTTTAATTAAGGGTTTATGAAATTTGTTGTTCTATATAGTGTATTAAAGAGTGTATTACTTTAATATGTATTTCCTGTACTCTGTCAGCATATTTAGAATGAGGTGCACGAATTTCTACGTCAGCTATCTTAGCGAGCTCTCCTCCTGTTTTACCAGTAAAAGCGATCACTTTCATCCCTTGCTCCTTAGCTGTTTTTGCAGCATTAATAACATTGGCAGAATTTCCACTGGTGCTTATTGCAATTAACACATCTCCAGCAAAGCCCATTCCTTGTACATAGCGCGAAAACACAGCATCTGCTCCGTAGTCGTTAATTACACAGGACATATAAGAAGGGTCTGAAATAGACATTGCAGGAAGTGAAGGTCTATCGGCGCGGAATCTACCAGACAACTCTTCTGCAAAATGCATAGCATCGCACATAGAACCACCATTCCCACAGCTTATAAGTTTCCCTTTATTATTGAATGACTCAACAATAAGGTCTCCGGCCTTTTTTATTAATTTGAAATTATTTTCATCAGCCATAAAAGTATTTAATACCTCTTGAGCTTCAATAAATTCCTTTTGAATACTATTCATTTCTTTTAGTAAATAACGATTAGTTAAATGCAGCTACACCGCGGTCTAACCAATCTTTAAATAAATCAACCCTTCCGTAATCTTGGTAGTTTGCATTTTCCAATAAAGGTTGCCCTGCACTATCTAACATCACATAATAAGGTTGAGAATTCGTTTGATAAGTATTCGCTTGTAGAACCATCCATTTATCACCAATGGTTCTAACTTTTTTCTTCTTTCCAGCTAAAGTAGTTTCGTACTGATCTTCCTCAGCTAATTTCTTTCTATCGTCTACATACAGAGAAACCAAAACTACTTCATTTTTAAGGATGCTTTTAATTTGCGAATCCGACCAAACTCCTTGTTCCATATTTCTACAGTTTACACATGCCTTACCTGTAAAATCTAACATAACAGGTTTATTTACTGATTTTGCATACGCAACACCTTCCTCGTAATCGTGAAAAGCCATAATTCCTTGGGGTCCTAAATGCTGTCCTTCTTCTTTATGTACGGCTTCTTCACCTAAAGTATAACCAACTCCATAAGGAGATTCGCTGTATTCTAGTGGTGGTGGGAATGCACTTATTAATTTTAGTGGAGCTCCCCATAAACCAGGAATCATATAAACGGTAAATGCACCTGTGATGATAGCCATAAACAATCTACCTACAGAAACGTATTTTAAATCGCTATCGTGAGACAATTTAAGCTTGCCTAATAAGTACATGGTTAGTAATCCGAAGATGATAATCCAAATAGCAATAAATGTTTCTCTTTCTAAGATGTGTAAGTCTAGTACTAAATCGGCATTCGATAAGAATTTGAATGCAAGAGCTAATTCTAAGAATCCTAAAACAACTTTTACAGAGTTTAACCAACCACCAGATTTTGGTAAAGAATTTAACCAACCTGGGAAGGCAGCAAATAAGGTAAATGGTAAAGCAATAGCAAATGAGAAACCGAACATCCCAACAATAGGACCTATATAAGAACCTCCAGAAGCAGCTTTAACTAGTAGAGTTCCAACAATGGGTCCTGTACAAGAGAAAGAAACTAAGGCAAGCGTAAATGCCATAAAGAAGATCCCAATTAAGCCACCTTTATCGGAAGCAGAATCGGCTTTGTTAATCCAAGAGTTAGGCATTGTTATTTCGAAAGCACCTAAGAAAGAGGCAGCAAAAACAATTAATAACAAGAAAAATGCAAGGTTAAAATATTCGTTGGTTGCCATATTATTTAATGCATCTGCACCAAATACACCCGACACAACAACTCCTAAAAATACATAAATCCCTATAATAGACAATCCGTAAATAATGGCATTTCTAATTCCTTGAGACTTGTTTTTACTTTGCTTAGTAAAGAAACTCACCGTCATAGGAATCATTGGAAATACACAGGGCGTTAAAAGGGCAACAAAACCACTTAAAAAAGCCAAGAAAAATATCTGCCATAAACCTTCACTATTCTTTGTAGGAGCTGAAGGCTTTGATGCAGCTGGAAGTGTAACTTCTATGTCGATCCATTCTGGAGGCAAACACATACCGTTATTACACACCATGTATTCAAATTCTCCTTTTACTACAGTTGCAGTATCCGAAAGGAGTTTAATTCTTTGTTTAAACTCTGCTTTTACTTCGAAATACTTTAAAACCGTATCGAAACTTTTATCGTAATCTTCGTGAGGTGTACCTTCCACAACATCGCCAACATATTCGAGGCTTTTGTTTTCAAAAAACGTAAACGACGTAGGAATTGGTCCCTCTACATACTGAGAGTACAAATGCCAACTATCTTCTATATCTGCAGTAATAACTAAATCCACCTCATTGTCTGAAACAGAAATAACATCAAAATTCCATTGTACTGGATCTTCAATTTGTCCGAATGAAACGGTACTTATAAATAAACTTAGTACTAAACTAAAAAGGATTCTCATTTGTTTATTTTTCTAATTCTTTTTTGATGAGTTCAAACAACTCTTCAGGTCTTTGGGTACCTACTACATATTCTAGTCCATCTTTATCGGTAAGTAAAATTGCGTCTTTACCACGTGTATAAAAATGGATTCTACCTTTGCGATGCAAATTGTATACCGCACGTCGCACATAAATATTAGAGTAGATAGTTTGTTCTACTGAGACTATACTCGACATCTCAACTTTAACTTTTCTTGCAGTCCATAATCCATCAAAAATCAAACTTCCATTCGAAAGAGTAGTCTCTAGATGAAGCACATACATCAATACTCCAGAAAGCAATAAAGTACCAGATCCGAGGTAAAAAAGTAAATTTGTACTTTCTAATCCCGGCTTGGAAAAATAATAGGCAATAAAGAAAAACAATGCCAGTATAATACGGCGTAGATTTGAATACTTACTGTATCCCAAATATTGCTTTTCGTGAAAAGAAGTATTTTCTTGCATATTTATTTTTTATTTAGCTGCACAAGATAAACTTTTTGACTCTCGTCTACAAGTTTAAAACGCTCGTCTATACGCATTCCTACTACCCAAATAATTTGTTCGTCTGAACATACTACCCATGAATTTTGTTTTTCGAAAACACTGAGTTTTTTATCAATAAAAAAATCGCTTAATTTCTTTTTCCCACGCATGCCTAAAGGCTGAAAAACATCCCCTTTTCTCCATTTTCTTAATTTAAGAGGGAAGTCTAATTTGTCATAATCTAAAGCAGCGATGGCAGAATCTTTTATCAATTTAAAATCTCCCACTTGCAAACACGTGAATTTCAAATTTATTGGTTCAGACATCGAACTGTCAGTAGCTTGTATAAGATACTCTTTATCACAGTAAATAGGCACCTCTTTAAGTATTAAAGAATTTCTATCTTTTAATAGCTGATGTGTTTTACTAGAAATTATTTTACCGGAATTTGAATTTAACTGCTGTTCCATAGCTTTCCAATCGTTAAAACCGTAGACTGATAAATAATGAAACAATGCATCTATAGGAGATGGCAATTTTTGTAACTCTAATAGGTTAATAGTGATTTCATCTTCCTTAGTAGACAAAATAGATGCTCGTTCTTTCTCGTAAAAAAAAGATAAATTTTGATGACTCGCTTCAAAACGCTCTACATTTTGTTGCATGGTAGAACCTAAGGATGCGTTAATTTCTTTGAGTACTGGCAATACCTTATGACGTAATTTATTGCGAGAATATTTTACCGAAGCGTTACTGGAATCTTCTCTATAAAGAAACTTATTGTCTTCAACCCACAATGCAAGAGCTTGTCTATCGCAAAATAAAAGTGGGCGAATTAAAGTTTCGTGCTTTGCTAAAATACCGTGCATTCCTTTTAAGCCAGTTCCTCTAGAAAGGTTTAACAAAACCGTTTCAATCTGATCGTCTTGATGATGTGCAGTAGCTATATAATCGACTTGCTTTGACTTTCTAATTTCTTCGAACCAAGAATAACGCAAATCTCTCGCAGCCATCTGAATGGAAATTCCATTATCCTTGGCGAAAGCCTCCGTATTAAATTGTTTAATATGTAGAGGAATATTTAGTGAAACACATAAATCTATCACAAATTTCTCGTCTACATCAGACTCCTCTGCTCTTAAATTAAAATTACAATGGGCAACTTGAAAAGAAAAACCAGATAAATTAAACAAATGCAATAATGCGACAGAATCTAAGCCACCACTAAGTGCAAGCAATATTTTAGTTTGCTTATTTAAGCCAATTTTAGTACAATTAGTAAGAAACTGTTTCTGCATGATTTTGATCTAATACTTCAAATAAAGCTTTGGCTTTTACTAAACATTCTTGGTGTTCTAATTCGGCGTCGCTACCAATGGTAATGGCACCTCCTACCATAAACGAAAGATACTTATTTAATGCGTTGTATTGTATACTTCGGATAACTACATTAAAATCGAAATCTCCAGTAGGACTTATATATCCAACAGCTCCAGAGTATAATCCTCGTTTGGTTTCTTCGAATTTCTCGATGAGTTTCATCGCACTAATTTTTGGAGCACCAGTCATTGAACCCATTGGGAAAGTTGCTTCAAAAATCTCTTTTAAAGTGGTTAGCTCCTCAACCTCACAACTAATAGTCGAAATCATTTGATGTACCTGATCGAAGGTGTAAATCCCAAAAAGCTCCTCTACTGTAACGCTGTTTTTTTTGGCAATTTTAGACAAGTCATTACGGACTAAATCTACAATCATTACATTTTCAGATCGTTCTTTTTGATCTTCAAAAAGTTCCTTTTTTAACGCTTCGTCTTCGCTTTCAGATTCACCTCGTTTACGAGTACCTTTTATGGGCTGCGAAATGATTTTAGAACCTGTTTTTTTAATATATCGCTCTGGACTAGCAGATAGCAAATACTTGTCTCCTACTTTGTAATAACAGGAAAAGGGTGCTTTAGAAATCGTATTTAATCGTGTGAAAGTCTCAAAAGTATGGAGTTCCGAATTTTCAGCATAAAACTCCTGACAATAATTCATCTCGTAAATATCTCCACGTTGAATGTGATCTTTTATCAGATTTACATTTTCAATGTATTTATTTTTTGAAACCCTATTTTTAAGCAGTTGGGTAGTCGTTCTTTCAGAAAATTCAATAGGCGATTTTAAAATACTTAAATCGAATTCTGAAACAGATGCATGCTTGTAAATAGCCAATTTTTCATTTTGGTAAATAAACAAATACTCAGGCAAAAAGAAATGTAAGGCTGGGAATTGAATAGAGTCGGAATGGGTGGATTCTAAATTTTCTAAACCATTTTTAAGGTCGTAGCTTAAAGAACCAAAAATCCAATCGGTATGTGTATCGTAAAAGTCTTGCAATTTCTCAAAAGCATTTTCAGTACCAACAGAAATTGAATCTACCGCACCCACAGCTAACATCCAATCGAAGGAATTAGATTCCGAAGAATTCCCATCGAGTAATAGCACATTAGAAGCTTCCTTAAAAAAGTCTAATAAAACCTGTTTCGAAGTCAACGAATCGTTGATTTGAATATGTCCTTGAAATTGCATGCAGCAAATATAGTGTTTCGATAGAGTATATCTCGGCTTATATAACGAAGCTCTAATATTAATTATAACACGAATATTTCGTATATCTAAACTCTTAAAACTATAATACGATGTATACTATCAATCTAAAATTACTATTATTCTTAGCCCCAATTATCCTTAAAGCGGGAACAATTAATGAGTCTCTTATAGAATATGTATGTATAGATCCTTCTGCAGAAAATTATTTCGCACTTGCCGATACCAATCATGAAAACTGGAATGACAGTTACCTAAACCCAAATTCGAGTAATTACAATTTTGTATTTGCTCAAAATTTCGAAATTGACAATTCATTTTGTGAGTATGAGACTACTGAAACTTGTCAGACGATTGAGTTCCCAGCAGGATGGACAATATTTTCAACTTATATTGAAACTGAAAATAATGATGCATATAATTATTTTGCACAAATGTTTATTCCTGGTTCTCAAGTGATTTTACTTGATGAAACAGGAAATGCATGTTTGTATGAATGGTCGTATTGTACGATTCAATCAATAGAAATAGACGAGGCTTTCCGTATAAAGCTATCAGAAGCACAAACTCGAGAATTTTGTGGAACACAACACTTTCCAGAACTTACCCCTATAACATTAAATGAAGGATGGAATTTAATGTCTTATATAAAAACGACTCCTGCAGATGCAATTGCTGTACTAGAGGATTTTGTAGAAGAAATTATTGTTGTTAAAGATGACAACGGCATGGCATACATCCCCAATTGGAATTACAATGGTATTGGAAACCTTGAACCAGGAAGAGGCTATCAAATTAAAATGAACTCTTCTCAAACATTCACTTATCATTTCGATTGATAAAAGTAAAGACAAATGTAGATAAAACCAAAAAAGCCGTTCTGAAAAATCAGAACGGCTTTTTATATATCAAAATAAAGGGCTTAAATATGCAATGCTCTTTTATCGGTAGCATCTAAAGCCGCTTCTTTAAAAGCTTCGGTAAATGTTGGGTGAGCATGACAAATACGAGCTATATCCTCTGCAGAAGCTCTGTACTCCATAGCTACAACTGCTTCAGCAATCATATCTGCAGCACGAGGTCCAATCATGTGAACTCCTAAAATCTCATCTGTATTCGCATCAGCCAATACTTTTACAAAACCATCGGTATCGTTAGAAGCTCTAGCTCTACCAGAAGCTTTAAACGGGAATGAACCAGATTTGTATTTTATTCCATCTGCTTTTAATTGCTCTTCTGTTTTTCCAACAGCAGCAACTTCAGGCCAAGTGTAAACTACACCAGGAACTAAATCGTAATTCATATGAGGTTTTTCGCCAGCCATAAACTCAGCTACAAAAACACCTTCTTCTTCAGCTTTATGCGCCAACATTGCTCCACGAACAACATCTCCAATAGCGAAAATATTTGCCGATGCAGTTTGTAAATGCTCATTTACATCTACTCTACCTCTATCGTCAACTTTTACACCCGCATTTTCTAAGCCTAATTTATCGGTAAAAGCTCGTCTACCTACAGATACCAAACAGTAATCAGCAGTAAATACTTCTTCTTCACCTTTCTTATTGGTTGCCTTTACAACAACCTCATCGCCTTTACGCTCTACAGAAGTAACTCGACAGTTTAGGTTGATGTCAAATTTCAAATCTTTCTTTAATACTTTGCGCAATTCCTTACCCAAAGATTTGTCCATTGTAGGAATCAATCCATCAGCATACTCCACAACCGTTATTTCAGAGCCCAATCTTCCGTAAATAGAACCAAGCTCTAAACCAATAACACCACCACCAATAACGATTAAACGCTTAGGTACTTCAGTTAAATTTAAAGCTTCGGTAGATGTAATAACTCTTTCTTTATCGATAGTGATAAATGGAAGTGATGAAGGTTTAGATCCTGTAGCAATAATAGTTTTTGCAGCTTCAATTTGTGTAATAGCTCCGTCTTTGTCTATATTAATATGTGTCGCATCGGCAAAAGAAGCCCATCCTTGTAACACATCAATTTTGTTTTTCTTCATTAAGAAGTCAATCCCACCACAAGTTTGGTCGATTACCTCATTCTTACGCTTCATCAACTGAGAAACGTTAATTTTTGGTGTATCCATCTCTATACCGTGATCGGCAAAGTTATGCTTAGCATTGTGAAAGTGTTCCGAAGAGTTTAACAAAGCCTTCGAAGGAATACAACCTACATTTAAACAAGTACCCCCTAAGGTATTGTACTTCTCTATAATAGCAGTTTTTAAGCCTAACTGTGCGCAACGAATTGCAGCTACATATCCGCCAGGACCAGAACCAATTACGGCTACATCATATTTTTCCATGATCGCTCTTTAATGTGTATTAATGAATTGCAGCGCAAAAATACAATTGTTAATTTAAATGGAAGAGTTTAAAAATTTAAAATTGAATGTTAAATAGAGAATTGTGACACTGAGATTCGCAGAGGATTAACTACGATCTAAACTGATTTGATGATTTACTTTTCCTTTTTCAACTCGTCCTCCATTCTTTTAGAGAAAGAAACGTATAAAATTAGCGTAGTAAAATGCTGTTTGAACTTAGCAACCGCAGGGCGCTTAGTGAGTTCATTTTGATAGCCATTTTAAAGTTTATGGAGCGTTAAAAAAGAATTGAAGACTTGATTTTTGGTTCTTTTCATTAAGGAAAAGAATATGAGAAATAAAAGGGGAAATAGAATAAAATAAGGTTTCGAGAAACCTAAGCAGATCAAATAAATTGTCAAGAGCTGTCTGACAGAGCTAGAAAAAAATGAACAATCAGATAAAAAGCCAATTTAGTATCTATACTTTTTAATTGGATTTGAAGAAAGGAGAACAGCAAAAAGAGAGCAAATAAATGTAAATTGCAACAAATTAGTTCAAGCAATGAAAAAAGTAGCCTTATTAATTCTTGACGGTTGGGGACATGGAAATGAAACCCAATCGAATGCTATGAAAAACGCAAATACTCCTTTTGTAGATTCACTGTATAAGAACTATCCAAACTCTGAACTTCTTACCGATGGCGAACATGTAGGTTTACCTACTGGACAAATGGGTAATTCTGAGGTAGGTCACTTAAATATTGGTGCAGGGAGAGTCGTGTATCAAGATTTAGTAAAAATTAATAAGGCAGTAAGCGAAGATACATTTAAAGACAACAAAGAGCTTGTAAAGGCTTTCGACTACGCTAAACGCGAAAAAAAGGACGTACATTTTATGGGATTGGTTTCTGATGGTGGTATTCACTCTCACGAAAAACATTTGCACCATTTATGCGAATTGGCTGATTCTGCTGGATTAAAAGACGTATTTATTCATGCCTTTACAGATGGCAGAGACACAGACCCTAAAAGTGGAATAGGTTTTATAGAAAATCTTGAAGCTAAAACAGCAAATATTTCTGCTGAATTAGTAAGTGTAATAGGTCGTTATTATGCTATGGATAGAGATAAACGATGGGAAAGAGTTCAATTGGCTTTCGACTTATTAGTAAATTCAAAAGGACATAAGAGTACCGATTTATCTGCTTCAATTAACGAATCGTATGCAAATGGTATTACCGATGAGTTTATAAAACCCATTACTAAAGTAGATGAAAATGGGGTATCTATTGCCTCTATAAAAGAGGGTGACCTAGTAATCTGTTTTAATTTTAGAACCGATCGTTGTAGAGAAATAACGAGTGTTTTGACTCAAGTAAACATGCCCGAATACAACATGGCAAAGCTAAACTTGAATTATATAACGATGACAATGTACGATCAATCGTTTAAGGGAATTCCAGTTTTATTTTACAAAAATAATTTACAGAACACCTTAGGGGAAGTTTTATCGGAAAATAACAAAACGCAGATTCGGATTGCAGAAACGGAGAAATATCCTCATGTTTCCTTTTTCTTTTCTGGAGGTAGAGAAGAACCTTTTACAGGAGAAAAAAGATTTATGATTCCGTCTCCAAAAGTTGCTACCTACGATTTACAGCCAGCAATGAGTGCTCAAAATATTTGTGATGCAATTATTTCGGAAATTGAAAGTAATCCTACCGATTTTATTTGCTTAAACTTTGCCAATCCTGACATGGTTGGACATACTGGCGTTTACGATGCGGTAGTAGAGGCTTTAGAAACTGTAGATGATTGTGCTAGGCAAGTTGTAGAGGCTGGCTTAAAACAAGACTATGGCTTTATAATAATCGCAGATCATGGAAATGCTGATTTTATGATTAATGCCGATGGTACTCCTAACACAGCACATACCACTAATCCTGTACCTTGCTTTTTGATAAACACAGATTATACGGAAATTAAGAATGGTAAGTTAGCTGATGTAGCTCCCACAGTATTAAAACTAATGAACGTAAGTATTCCGAAAGAAATGGATGGGGATATTTTAGTTGGGTAAATCTAATTTCACAAAATTATAAGCACAAAAAAAAAGCATCCCGAGGGATGCTTTTTTTATTTATGTTAAGCTTTTACTATTGTTGGAAATTAACTGTAGTTGTACTACCGTTAACATACATCATATAAGCTTGACCTGGATTGAAAGTACTAATCTGTGCGAAAGCAGCAGACCAGAACTGACCAGATACATTTTTAATTACTTGGAAAGTGTTTGCAGTACCAGCACCGTTTACTAATGCAGCATCCATTGCCGAAACAATGTCGTTTTCTGCATTAACATCACCAGTAAAGGCAACCATATTCCAACCAGCAGTTAAAACATACTCAATACCAGAGATATACCCTGATGATTGTTGGAAATTAACTGTTGTTGTAGCACCATTCACATACATCATATACCCTTGACCTTGGTTAAAAGTATTGATTTGTGCGAAGGCAGCTGACCAGAATTGACCAGATACATTTTTAATTACTTGGAAAGTGTTTGCTGTACCAGCACCATTTCCTAAAGCAGCATCCATTTGAGCAACAATTCCGTTGTTATCAGAAGTTCCTGTATAACCTACCATGTTCCATCCAGAAGACAATTCGTATTCAATTGCAGTACCAGAAGAATCATAAGTACAAGAACCATCATCTACAGTTGCATCAGCATTGTAATTGTTTGCAGAGTTGTCCATACATCCTTCAACATCTTCAGCTACAGAACAGTCAACTTCAGAAATAGTTGCACTTGGTTGAACAGACATACCATTGGAAGTATAAGTAATTACACTAGTTAATTGAACATCGAATAAAGAGACTCCATCAACAAGTTGAAGTGATATAACTTCACCTTCTTCAGCTCCATCTATTTCTTCTGTAGAAGTATCATCCCCCCAAAGTGCAATAGTAGTTTGAGGGATTCCAGCAACAACAGCTGAACCAATAACATTACCATTTGCACTTAAAGCAACCACGTAAGCATCCGGAGAAGAAGTATTCAAAGCGGATATAAAGTCAGGAAGTAACATAACTGTCATGTTAGCTCCAGTATTTAAAACATCAGAAGATGGTAAAACACAATCTTGAGCCGACATATTAGATAAGCCTACAAGAGCAAAAGTGATTAATGTAAGTATTTTTTTCATAATGATTGAATTAAGTTTGAAAATAAGAAAAAAAAGCCCCCTCGAATGGAGAGGGCTTTCTAATAGATTTAAGAATTACTCAACCATTTTCTTTTCTACAGTTCCATCATTGTACATGTACAATAATACTTCACCGTTGAATTGGTTAGTTGGATTAACTTCTTGACCTAACATATTCACAACTCTTACAAGAGTACGAATATCATTCGGATGATTTTGAACGTCCATTTCTATTGCCCAAGCTGGAACAGTAGGAATAAGAGTTCTATAAGCATCAGCATTAATAGAGTGATCGAAGATAAAGTCTGATTTACCGTTAGAAGAATCTTTAACTCTTACTTGGTAACCTTGACCTGGCTCTAACATAACGATACCATCGAAGTTAAACTCTGGCCAGTAGAATAAACCTTCGTTATTCTTAACAATATTAATGTTCTCAGCAATAGCAGTTTCCGAACCGAATTGGTTTTCGAACTGAGCTACAACTGGAGACTCGTGGTGTAAATAGTAAGCTATTGTGTTCCATTGAGTATGTAAGTCGATAACTAAAGCAGCTCTATGGTAATCAAGAGTGTCGTTAGTTACAGCTAATAATGAATCAGATGAAACTAAAGTAGCAGCAGTATATGCTAACCACATAGCTTCGTTTGCATCATATGCAGCTTGCATATCAGATATAGTCAGCGCTAATAACGCATCATCAGAAACTTCAGTAGAGTCTAAGTGAGCAGCATCAGCAGCTTCGTCAGCAGCAAACCATGCAGCAACATCAGCTAAAGTATCAGTATAAGTAGTTAACCACATAAGGTCGTTAGCGTCGTAACGAGCTTGCATATCAGAAACTGTATCAGCTAATTCTTGAGCATCAGCAGCTTCGTCAGCAGCAAACCATGCTTCAACAGCAGCTAAAGTATCAGTATAAGTAGTTAACCACATTAAGTCGTTCGCATTGTAACGAGCAGTAGTAACAGCATTAGTATCAGCTAATTCCTGAGCATCAGCAATCTCATCAGCATCAATCCATTCCATAACATCCGCTAAGTTATCAATAACGTGAGCATCTACATCTAAAGCACCAGCATCAAATAAGATGTTAGCATTTTCGAAGTCAGAACCTACAATACCGTCATTTACGTTGTCAGGATCAACAGCACCAAAGTTATAAGCTACACCGTCTGCATC
>Ga0115003_10002971_pt1 | contig 13679 bp, 9 predicted proteins | sample ArcticOcean_MG_C_7_FD_88736 | JGI IMG/M metagenome (GOLD analysis project Ga0115003, IMG submission 88736) | Marine microbial communities from western Arctic Ocean - ArcticOcean_MG_CB11_88 | ecosystem: Environmental > Aquatic > Marine > Oceanic | place: Arctic Ocean: Canada Basin | collected... | reverse complement strand
CACGTCAGGAGAAATTCAACTTGACGGTACGGTTGAGGGAGATCTAAAAAGTAATAGTGTCACCGTTGGTGAGCATGGTATGGTAAAGGGAAAAATAAGTGCTGACGATGTCATTGTTAAAGGGACAGTCAAAGGGAGCATCACAGGTCGTAATATACGCATTGAAAAATCTGCAAAAATAACTGGTGACCTTTGCCACCAAACACTTAGCATAGAGGCTGGTGCTCACATTGAAGGTAATTTAAGTCACCAGGAGAGAGCAGCAACCCCTTCATCTACATCAACGGAAAATAGAGTTAATTCCATAAATAATACTATTAAAACAGAAGTGCAGAAAAAACCAATATTATAAATAGATTACTAAATAATCTGTCTTTTGCACTCCAAAGTGCATCATAAAGGCTTTTTCTATTCATTTTCGTTGATTTCAGTAGTTGTCCCACGCACCCTCGCGGCAAGGGCTGCATTTACGAACATGTCGATGTCTCCATCCAAAACCTTATCAGGTTGGCCACTCTCAACTCCAGTACGTAAGTCTTTTACCATTTGATAAGGTTGCAAAACATAGGAACGGATCTGGTGTCCCCAGCCTATATCCGTCTTAGCATCGTGTTCTGCATGAGATTCTGTTTCCCGCCGTTGCAACTCAGCCTCATAAAGCCGAGCTTTAAGCATGTTCATAGCCGTAGCACGATTTTTATGCTGTGAGCGGTCATTTTGACACTGAACAACAATATTAGTCGGCATATGAGTAATTCGCACTGCGCTATCGGTGGTATTTACATGCTGACCTCCTGCCCCCGAAGCACGGTAGGTGTCGATACGGAGTTCACTATCAATCACCTCAACCTCAAAGTCGTCGTCAATTACGGGATAAACCCAAACACTAGCAAAGCTAGTATGACGTTTAGCATTACTGTCAAATGGTGAAATGCGCACAAGCCTGTGAACACCACTTTCCGTCTTAAGCCAACCATAAGCATTCTCGCCTTTAATCTCAATCGTTGCAGATTTAATTCCAGCCTCTTCGCCGTCATGCATTTCCATAACTTTGACGGAGCAGCCATGAGAATTGGCCCAACGAGTATACATTCGCAGTAGCATATTAGCCCAATCTTGGCTTTCTGTTCCACCAGCGCCAGAATTAATTTCTAAATAAGCATGATTAGTATCCGCCTCACCACTAAGAAGGGTCTGAAGTTCAAGTTCGCCGGCTTTTTCAGTTAACTGGTAAATGGCACTTTCTGCCTCAGCTATAATAGCACAATCATCTTCTAATTCACCCAACTCGATAAGCTCTATATTATCATCTAATTCAGATTTTACGCCATTACATATGTTTATAGCATGCTCAAGTTTAGTTCGCTCTTTCATAAGCGCCTGAGCACCTTTTGGGTTATTCCAGAGTTCCGGATCTTCAGAAAGCGCAGTTAATTCCTCAAAGCGTTCAAGGGCAACTTCCCAGTCAAAGATGCCTCCTCAGCAGAATAAGTGACTGCTTAATTTTATTAACAGAATATTGTATTTCAGCTTTCATAATATTAACCTATTTTGTTTATTAATATATGCCACCAGTGCCAGTTTGCACCTTGCTTTGTTTTTGTACTAGAGAATTAATTCCGTCAAGTACTTGTTGGTTTTCATTTGGAAAAGAACCCTGCCTAAATGCTTCCAGAATTGTATTTTTAGCACCAGCAGTCGCAAGTAAACCAGTAACAGGATCAACCCGCACTAATCTAACCCCTTCCGGAATACGAAATGGTGTTGGGCTGTCGTCGCGAAGTGCCTTAGCCATAAAGTCTCTAAAGATTGGAACGGCGACCGATGAACCTTCCTCACCTCGACCAAGGGAGCTTGGCGCATCAAAACCAACAAATATACCAACAACTAAATCAGGTGAAAATCCAACGAACCATGTATCAAAACTCTCATCAGTTGTACCTGTTTTTCCAGCAAGCGGACGGCGAAGCGCATTAATGCGAATACCAGTACCTCGCTGAACCACACCTTCCATCATTGACACAAGCTGGTAAGCAGTAACTGGATCAAGCACATTTTCACGCACGTCGAGAAGTTCTGGTTCAGATTGATAACCCCAACTTTCACTTTTGCATGTTTGACAAACCCTGCCATCGTTTTTAAATATAGTTTTTCCATTTCGATCTTGGATACGGTCTATCAGTGTAGGATCAATTTTTTTTCCACCATTAACAATCATTCCATATGCTGCAGTCAGGTCCATAAGAGTTGTTTCCCCCGCCCCTAAAGACATAGAAAGTAAACTTGGCATGCCTTTTGTAATATTAAAACGTTCCGCAACTTCAACAACTTTTTCCATTTTAAGGTTTTGAGCAAGCCTCACAGTCATTAGGTTACGAGATTTTTCGATACCGAGACGAAGAGTACTTGGTCCATAGAATTTTGAAGTAGAATTGCGCGGTTTCCATTTTCCATTTCCAAAGCCTTGATCAATAACAAATGGTGCATCAAGTACGAGACTAGACGGGGTAAAGCCATTATCAAGTGCAACACTGTAAACAAATGGTTTAAACGCACTTCCTGGTTGACGCTTTGCTTGAGTAGCACGGTTATATTCACTGCGTCTAAAATCAAACCCGCCAACCATCGCCAGTACTCTTCCAGTGTGTGGGTCAAGTGCTACTAGAGAGCCATTAACTTTTGGTATTTGACGAAGACCATATGATTTTTTAATATTATTCTTCTTATCATTAATTCTCTCAACTGCGATTACATCACCTTGTGTCAGAACCTCTGCCATAGATCGAACAGCAGGTCCGCGGCGTTCTCCAAATAACCATTTTCTTGCCCAACTAACATCCTTTAAACTTATAGTCTCAAACGGCAAATCTTCGAAGGTATCACTTGAAATTAAAGCCTTTTTAGTTGCAATCACAGCTACATCCTCACGCACTTCAAGGACTACTGCATGGCGCCAATTATTAATACCAAGAGGTATATTTATTTTTAGAAAATCTTTTTTCCAACTTGTATAAGGCACTGCAAATAAATCTATATTTTTTAATGGTCCACGCCACCCATGACGCCGATCATAAACTATTAGACCATTCTTTAGTTCATTCTCCGCAATTGATTGCAAGCGCGGGGAAAGAGAAGTGCGCACAGCAAGACCACCTTCATAAAGCTCAGTATCACCGTATGTTTTTTTAAGCTCCCTTCTGACATCTTCAGCAAAATAATTGGCCTGAAATACCCGTGCTTTCCCAGTATTCACAGTGACAAGTTTATTTATCGCAGCTAAATCTCGTTCACCTTCAGTGATATAACCTTCAATTTCCATACGGCCAAGAACCCAGTTACGACGACCTACTGCAGCATTATATCTACGTTTAGGGTGATAGTTATTGGGGCCTTTAGGAACTGCAGCTAAATAGGCAATTTCTTCCAACTCCAAATCATCAAGTGATTTACCAAAATAATTAAGTGCTGCAGCGGCAACACCATAAGAGTTTTGACCAAGATAAATTTCATTAAGGTATAACTCTAATATCTGGTTCTTGTTAAAGGTCTGCTCTATTCTGTAGGAAAGGATTGCTTCCTTTATTTTTCGCTCAAACGCGACTTCACTGCTAAGAAGAAAATTTTTAGCCACTTGCTGAGTGATGGTAGAAGCGCCGACCAGACGTCTTCCAGAAATAACATTTTTAAAATTAACAAGAACCGCTCTTAAAAGACCTTTAAAGTCGACACCTATATGGGTATAAAAATTTTGATCTTCAGCTGAAATGAAAGCTTGGATTACTTTTGGTGGTATTGCAAATATTGGCACAAAAAGTCTTTTTTCACGAGCATATTCCTTAATCAAACTGCCATCGCCAGCATAAACACGCGAGACTACTGGCGGTTCATAATTAGCAAGTTGTTTGTAATCTGGCAGATCCCGGCCATATGAGTATAAAATATAAAGCGTGCCAAATAGAACAAAAACACCCGAAACTAGAGTGAGTACGACAAAGCCACCAAATATATTTTTCCAATTTTTTGACAGCTTAAACACCTACATCTCAGTTTAATTTTGGATAACATCAGCTTATGAGCAAATTATGACATACATAAGGCACAATCAAGTTAAATGAAGTAAAGTATAACTATTTATTAGATTTATTAATACTTTACTTAAGGTTTTTAATTAAAGGCAGAGTTTTTAGCAAAATATTTGTCTGCAGACTTAAGTATAGCTCGACCAATTTTTTCATGTGTTTCTTTTTGCATTAATAATTTTGCATCCAGTCGATTAGTAAGATAACCCATCTCTATAAGTACAGAGGGTACATCAATCCCCTTAAGTACGGCAAAACCCGCCGAACGAAGACTTCGCTTGCGGACCCTAACAGCTTTTTTGAGTTCTGCCGATAGTTCACCAGCAAAACGATTAGACAAGTTCATTGTTTCCTGCTTAACAAGGTCAATAAGAATATTTTGAACTATATCATCCTCATCACCAATATCGATACCAGCAATAACATCTGATTTATTTTCACGTGCTGCAAGTAATGCCGCCTCTCGATCAGAAGCTTTCTCCGTCAATGTATAAATAGTAGCACCACGTACGCTTGGGTTACTGAAAGCATCAGCATGGATTGATATGAATAAATCAGCATTATTTCTGTGGGCTACAAGACTTCTTTCACGCAACTTTAAAAAAATATCCCTATCACGGGTCATAATTACTTTATAACGTCCTGATCCTTCTAATATTTTTTTAATATTACGCGCAGCAGAGATTGTAACATTCTTTTCTGAAATGCCATTTACTTTTACTCCACCAAGGTTTCCCGGGTCATGCCCCCCATGCCCTGGATCAAGGACTATCACTTTCTTGCCCAATTTAGAATAAGCAGTAGATTTTTCCTTATCACTTTCTCTTTTTATTCGTAATTCCGGCGTTGACAAACCGCTAATAAATTGAGTTTGCGATATTCTTTCAAAATCAAATACCAAACGGTCTGCTTTACGTCCCTTTCCTTTAATTACAAATGAATTTGATAATTTTGCTGGCTTTTTAAGGTCAAGAACAATCCGAGATGTCCCAGGTAAATAAAGGCCATAACGGTAATTATTAATTAAGCCTTGACCTGCGGCCCCACCAGGACCAATTTTCCAAATGACCTCATCAAGATCAATAACCACCCTATTTGGGTTAGCCAAACTAAGTGTACGAAAGGTTATATCGTTATTTATTTCTAAAACAAAACGAGTTTTATTTTCATCCCCCCCAATTCTTACCGCAGTAACTTCGGGAGAATTTGCAAACGTATAGGTCGTTGATATAAACAAGAAGGCCAAAAAGTAAAAAATACTTTTCGTTAAAATATTTAGATTTTCAAGCAACTGAACTATCCTATTTTCCATATCAAATTATTAATCAGAGTTATCAAAATAACCAACTCTTTTATTTTATAGTTTATATTTTTATAATAAATTAATGAATTCAAAAAGTATTATTTAATATTTTAAATGCTTTAAGGTTGTTTAAATTACACTTATTCATTATATTGTTACCAAGTCATATTAATAAGTATAAGTCTTACTGAAAACATGATGGCAAATATAACCTCATTATTGATGTTATAAAAGGCCTAAACCAAAGAATATAATTATGAATTTACGCATCAAAAGCAGAGAGAGTAGTCCTATATATTTGAGGGAATTTTCCTTTGAAAAACACGACAATATTGTTCTCTCTCATGAGCCTTTAGTTGCATAATTGAAGAATAATTTACAAATAATAAATCAAAAACATGCACGCTTCGTGATCGCAAACGATCATAAAAGCTCGAGCAGTTTTTTGAATGGAGATAATTTTAATGTCAATACGTATGTTGATCGACGCATCCCACCAGGAAGAGACCCGTGTGGCAATCGTCGATGGAAATCGAGTTGAGGACTTCGACTATGAAAGTTCTGCAAAAAAACAACTTAAAGGTAGTATCTATTTAGCAAAAGTAACTCGTGTAGAGCCTTCACTGCAAGCCGCATTTGTGGACTACGGTGGAAACAGGCATGGTTTTTTAGCTTTTAGTGAAATTCATCCTGATTATTATCAGATACCAGTTGCTGACCGTGAAGCTCTAATTGCACAGGAAGCTGCAGCTAATATCGACTTGCTAGAAGATGATGAAAAAGAAAAAGAAAAAGAGAAACCAAAGAAAAAAAGAAGACAGCCCAATCGGAAGAAAAGTGAACCAGAAATATCTTCCACCAATGCAGATATAATTGACAAAAAGGATGTTTTAGAGCCTGAAGAATTAGGTAGTGAAAAAAAACTTGATAAAAATAAAAAATCTAAGACTAAGGCCGAAACGACTAAATCAGACGAAGTTATTGTTCATAAACCTGAAAATAGTCAAGATGTTGAAAATAAACGGGATTTGGAAAATTCCAATGAGCCTAGACTAAATGAAATTGAAAATAGTGCCAACAAAAAAAGCAGTGATAATAGCGAACCATCCCCTTTAGAGGATGATACTTCTAGCTCTGAAGAAGATGAAGAAGAACGCCTACGGATTAAAATGGCGAAACGCCTACGCTATAAATATAAAATTCAAGAAGTGATCAAAAAGAACCAAATTATTTTGATTCAAGTAGTCAAAGAAGAACGCGGCAACAAAGGTGCGGCGTTAACGACCTATTTATCTCTGCCAGGACGATACTGCGTGCTTATGCCAAATACTTTGCATGGTGGAGGCGTAAGCCGTAAAATAGCTAATGTAGCAGACAGAAAAAAACTCAAAACCATCCTTTCTAGCCTTAATATGCCAAAAGGGCATGCTTGCATCATCCGTACGGCTGGTAGTGATCGCACAAAATCAGAAATTAATCGCGATTATGACTATTTAAAAAGGATGTGGGAAGCAATCAGAGAACTGACCTTAAAATCAATTGCTCCGTCTCAAATTTATGAAGAAGGTAATTTGATTAAACGTAGTCTTCGTGACTTATATACCAGAGATGTCAGTGAAATTCTTGTTGAGGGTGAAACCGGATTTAAATCAGCTAAAAAATTCATGAATATGCTCCTACCTAGCCATGCAAAAAAAGTTGTTCATTACGAAGACGAGATCCCCTTATTTCAACGCTACAAGGTGGAAAGCCATCTCGATTCAATGTATTCGCCAACAGCACAGCTAAAGTCTGGTGGTTATATTGTTATTAATCCAACTGAAGCACTCGTTTCCATTGACGTAAACTCAGGGCGTGCCACCAAAGAACAGAATATCGAAGAAACAGCTCTTAAAACAAATCTTGAGGCAGCCGAAGAGGTTGCGCGACAATTAAAACTTCGTGACATGGCTGGACTTGTGGTGATTGATTTTATTGACATGGAGGACAATCGTAATAATCGCGCAGTAGAACGAAAAATGAAAAATTGTCTAAAATCAGATAGAGCTCGTATACAAGTAGGCCGTATCAGCTCTTTTGGTTTGATGGAAATGTCTCGGCAACGTATTAGAATTGGTGTACTTGAATCAAGTACTACTGCGTGTCCTCACTGTGAAGGTAGTGGACTACTAAGAACTGTTGAATCACAAAGTCTTCATATTCTTCGAATTATAGAAGAAGAGGGTATAAAAGCAAAGAACTCTTGTTTCACATTCTTTCTTCCGGCACAGGTTGCTGTTTATATTCTTAATAATAAACGGGATAATTTAACAGCTCTCGAACGTCGCTATGATTTTAGCGTATCTATTGATATTGATGAAAGCCTTACCGCCTCTGCCTATCGTATGGAAAAATCAGGAAAACCATCAAAAACATCACAAATGAGGAAGGATTCCTTAAGTCTCGGTCGTGAGGTTAATGCGGCCAGTGAAAGTAATGAAGAAAAGCCACATTCAAATGTTGATAACAATGACCGTCCAAAACGCAGAAGAAGAAGGCGTCGTGGTCAGCAAGGTAGGCAAAATAATAATCCAAGTGACGTAGCGGAAAAAACAGCTGCCGTTGGAGAAGAAACCGTTGCTGAAACTCAAGATCGTCTAGATCCTAACCATAGTAGTGAAGAGCAAAAAACTAACAAAAATAAAATTGTTGAAAGTGAAGTTAAATCGGACGTTGACCAAACATCTAATGCACAAATAAAAAACACTGACCTGACTAAGGAAAAAAGGAAAACCCGTCCACGTCGTAGCTCTAAAGTTAAAAAATCTGAGGTAGAATTCGAGCAAGCTGCAAAGAAAGAAATAAAGCCTCCTAAAGTCGATAAAAGTATGTCCAAAAAGCCAAAAAGAGCACTTAAAAAAAATACTCCTAAGATACAGCCTGAAGCGAAGGTCTCAGAAAAAGAAAAAAGTATAAAAGCAGAGCCCCCCTCCTCAGTGGAAGCGAAGCCAAAGAAAAAAGGTTGGTGGTCTAGATAGTCAGTAGAAAAATTAAAATAAATTTTTTAAAATAAATTTTGACATTGCCATAATCTTACTTTTAAATAACAGCAATTTCTAATAAATTTAATAAATTTTTAATAGAAATAGATTATTTTTTAATTAGGAATAATTTGACGAAACCGTTCACAGGGCATAGATTTAGGCAATGTACAATAAACTAGTTAAATACATCTTTCTTAGAATTCTAGTGCCCACCCTTCTTTATAGCTTCACAATTTCTAATGTTGCTATTGCTCAGGGATCGGGGTTATCTATACTTCGTGATGCGGAAATTGAACAAATTATTCGTAATATCACAGAACCTATTTTTATTGCTGCAGAACTAGATAAAAATGCCGTCAATACTTACCTTCTTAATGACAATGCAATTAATGCATTTGTAATGGGTGGCCAAAATATTTTTCTAAATTCAGGGTTACTCTTAAAAGCTACAAATGTAAATCAGGTTATTGGCGTAGTCGCGCATGAAACAGGGCATATCACCGGCGGTCATCTCTCACGGTTCAGTGAAGGATTAGAAAAGTTATCAACCTACAGCTTGTTGGGGGCGGTTCTTGGTGCGGCAGCAATGGCCGCTGGATCAGTCGATGCCGGAATGGCCCTTATGATGGGTGGTCAACATATAGGTTATCGCAAACTTTTAGGTTTTAGCCGCACACAGGAGTCTGCTGCAGACCAAGCAGGGCTCTCCCTTTTAGAAAAAACGGGGCAATCAGGCCAAGGTTTAATTGATTTTTTTGAAATACTTGGGGATCAAGATTTAGTACCTGAAAGGTACCGCGATCCTTATGCAAGCACACACCCTATAACTTCACAACGTATTGAAAGAGTTCGTGACCGTGTTCAAGCATCTCCCTACTACAAAGCTGAAACAGATCCTCGGTTGGAAAAGCAGTTTCTTCGATTGCAAGCAAAATTATTTGGCTATCTTAAGCCGCTCTATGCAACCTTAGTGAGATATCCTATTTCTGATCAATCTGTGAACGCACGTTATGCTCGAACTTTTGGCTATCAACAAAATGATAGAATAAAAGAGGCTCTCATAGAAATAAATAGATTGATTCTAGAATATCCAGAAAATCCATTTTATTATGAAGCTAAGGCACAAATCTTATTTGAAGATGGTCGTGTGCTAGAAGCCCTTCAGCCCTACGAAAAAGCTGTAGAATATTTGCCGAGTTCTCCACTCTTACGTATGTCTTACGCCCGCGCACTGATCAGTTCTGAAGATGACCAGTTTCTTGATAATGCTATCAAAAACCTTGAAATTGCTTTGGAGGCAGATCCGGATGATAGTTTCGGGTGGAAACAAGCTTCTATCGCATATCACCGTATGAATAATAATGGTATGACATATTATTCCACAGCCCAACATTTTTTACTATCTGGTAACATCAGGGGGGCTATGGTAAACGCTAAAAAAGCCCTGGATATATTGCCAAAAGGGTCCCCAAATTGGATAAAATCTCAAGATATTATGGTCGTAACAGAATCTAATTTAAGCGATGATGAAAAGAAAAGAAGAAAAAAAAATAAAAAAGAAAACCGCGAAATTCGTCAAAAAGAAAGGCAACGAGGCTAAATATGAAAACTCTAAAGTTACTTAGAACATTTCTATTCACGATGATATCTATTGGAATGTTTTCATTCATTGGAAATACACAACAAAGTGTAAATAATTTTAATATTGAACAAAAAAATGAAATTAAAAAAATGATTCGTAATTATATTCTTGAATATCCAGAAATTATTCCAGAAGCGGTCGAAGTTCTTCGTTCCCGACAAAATATAAGTCGGATTAAAGATAGTCAAAACCTCCTTTATAACGATGGATACAGTTTTGTAGCAGGCAATAAAAATGGAGATGTAACATTAGTTGAGTTCTATGATTACAACTGTGGATATTGTAAACAGGTTCCTGACGTTTTAGCTCGCTTGATCGAAGAAGATAAAAACTTAAAAGTTATATTCAAGGAATTACCGATTCTAGCAGAAACATCACAGTTTGCATCTGTTGCTGCTATGGCATCTATGAAACAAGGAAAATTCTCAAAATTTCACAGCGCTATGATGAAAAACAAACGTGCCCTTACAGAGGACCTCATTCTAAAAATTGCTACGGACAGCGGCATTGATGAAGCTCAACTGCTTATTGACATGGAAGATCCAAAAATTGAAGAAAATATTATGAAAACTAAATATCTTGTTCAAAATATTGGCATTTCAGGCACTCCTGGATTTGTAATTGGCAATCAAATTATCCCCGGTTTTATTCCTTATGAGAAATTAAAAGCCATAATTACAAAAGAACGTGAGACGCAAAATATGTAATTATTTTGCTCTCAATAATTTATTCAAAAACCGGGCTTCACAGTCCGGTTTTTTCGTGCAATAAGGTATTTTTAAACAAATTATTTTATAATTGGAGTATTTATTTATGACAATCCAGCATCAGACAAAGGTTCTTATTATTGGATCAGGCCCCGCAGGATATACTGCAGCAATTTATGCTGCACGTGCAAATTTAAAGCCAATTATTGTTCAAGGTATGGAACCCGGTGGTCAGCTTACGATCACAACAGACGTAGAAAATTATCCTGGGTTTGCTGATGCCGTTCAAGGTCCTTGGCTAATGGAACAAATGATGGATCAGGCTAAAAATGTGGAAACAACAGTTATTACTGATTTTATCACTGATGTTGATTTTTCATCTCGGCCCTTTGTCTGTAAAGGTGACAGTGGTGATACCTATATTGGTGAAACAGTTATAATATCAACTGGTGCTCAAGCCAAATGGTTAGGACTTCCATCAGAAGATGAATATCAGGGTAGAGGTGTTTCAGCTTGCGCTACATGTGATGGTTTCTTTTACCGGGATAAAGATGTAGTTGTTGTTGGAGGCGGAAACACTGCTGTTGAAGAGGCTTTATTTTTAACTAATTTTGCATCCAAAGTTACCCTAATTCACAGACGGGATACACTAAGGTCTGAAAAAATTCTTCAGGATCGTCTTTTTGCAAATGAAAAAATTGAATGTGTTTGGGATAGCCAACTAGAGGAGATCCTCGGGGACGAAGCACCCATGGGAGGTGTAACTGCCGTACAAATAAAGAATATAAAGTCTGGAATCTTAAGCAAAATAGATACCCATGGGGTATTTATTGCCATAGGACACGCCCCTGCAACATCGTTATTTACAAATAAAATTGATATTAATGATCGCGGTTATATAAACACGGCTCCAGACAGTACTATAACTAATGTACCTGGTGTTTACGCTGCCGGCGATGTTACCGATGAAAAATATCGTCAAGCAGTCACTGCAGCGGGCATGGGGTGCATGGCAGCACTAGAAGCTGAACGTTTTATTGCGGAGAACGAATAACTAGTATGGTTTCAAATATGGATTGGGATAAGTTACGGATATTTCATATTGTAGCCAGCGCTGGTAGTTTTACCCGCGCAGGTGAAATACTTGGCCTCAGCCAGTCTGCTGTGAGCAGACAAATCCGAACTCTTGAAAACAGTCTTCAAACATCCCTGTTTAATCGGCACGCACGAGGTCTTATCCTTACGGATGAAGGGGAAACGTTATACGAGACCACAAAAGATGTTTTTTCAAAAATACATATCACCGAACAAAAAATTCTTGAAGGAACGGAGACGCCACGAGGAAATTTAAGAATAACTACAACTAACTCTTTCGGTTCTACTTGGATGATGCATAATATTAAAAAATTTATTGATAAATATCCAGAAATTCACGTTCAAATGCTTGTTGGAGATCAGGACTATGATTTACTAACAAGAGAGGCAGATGTTGCTATTCGTTTTCATCCTACAGAACATCTAGACTTAATTCAGAAGAAGGTCAGTACTTTTCATTATCACCTTTATGCCTCACCGGAGTACTTAAATCAATATGGCAGACCACAAAGACAAGAAGAACTAGACGATCACAGGCTTATTACATATGGGAACCTCACCAAAAGCCCAATCCGTGATATTGACTGGATTTTAGATGCTGGTTCAGTAAACAAACGCTTGCCAATACTAGAAGTGAATAATATCTCCGGTATGCTTCAGGCGGTTAAAGCAGGTGTTGGTATCGGTTCCCTGCCTGATTACCTTGTGCAAGGTTCAACTAATATTTCCAGGGTTTTAGAATCTTCAGAGCCGCGTGAATTTCCGGCTTATTTTGTTTATACTCAAGAGCTTAGAAAGTCGAAGCGGATTGCAGTATTTAAAGAATTTATCATTGAAGAATTTAAAAAATCAAAATTTTAATATAAAATATATCCTAAAATTTAACTATCTTATAGCTATGCATTTTTTACATATCTGCAACAACCAATAAGCATCTTCTAATGTAAAATAAAACCTATATAAAATTAAATGATGTTGAGAAACATCATTAAATAGTTTTTTTGATTATTTAATTGTGATGGTGTCGCATCCTCCCCCTTTTCGACCCATCACTTGTTTCATAATCTCCCCAAGATATGAAGCTTCTCTATATTTTGTGAATTTGCCGGGTCTTTACGACCCGGCATTTTTTTATAAAATATGTTTAAGTATTTCATCCATTTGACTAAATACTAAACCTCCCGCTTTTCTTAAATTTTCGTCTTCACCCAAAACTGAGTAGGCAATAACCTCCATTCCCGCAGCGACAGCACCCTGAACACCGGGCAAACTGTCCTCAATTACGAGGCATTTTGCAGGCTCAACTTCCATTTGATCGGCGGCATATAAATAAATGTCAGGGTATGGCTTGCCACGAGGTACCTGGGATGAATTAAATATATAATCATCAAAATAATGGCGTAAGCCAGTCAAGCCTAAAGTATAATTAATTTTATCAAAACTACCACTCGAGGCTATACATATTTTGGTATCATAGCGTTTAAGCTCTATGATAACATTCTCAACTTTGTGAATTGCTTTTAGGTTTTTTTTAAAGGCTAAAAAAGTTTGAATCTGAAGTACTTTGAGAAAGTTATGAGGAAGTTTTTTACCCAGTAATTCTTCACTCATGGAAATGACACTAGACATAGAACGCCCTACAAATTTTTGAATTACCTTCTCTGTGGTCATTTCAAGACCATTTTTACTCAGTGCATCACGTAAGATTTTATTAGCAATCGGCTCACTATCAACCAACACACCGTCGCAATCAAAAATAATTAAGTCATAGTTCAAGAGAGGGCCTTACATGCTTTTTTAATACGAGAACATGCTTCAATTAAAATATTT
>Ga0115003_10002970_pt1 | contig 13682 bp, 14 predicted proteins | sample ArcticOcean_MG_C_7_FD_88736 | JGI IMG/M metagenome (GOLD analysis project Ga0115003, IMG submission 88736) | Marine microbial communities from western Arctic Ocean - ArcticOcean_MG_CB11_88 | ecosystem: Environmental > Aquatic > Marine > Oceanic | place: Arctic Ocean: Canada Basin | collected... | reverse complement strand
TTCACTGACTCAATCAACAGCCACCGCAAGATCACTATTCTTCAAATCAGTCACCAGCATACAACCGGGACTATGGGTTATACAAAAAGGTAATTTCGCCGCTTCCAAGGCAACCTGAGGCGTTACTCCACAGGCCCAAAACAGCGGCAGCTCTCCCTCTTTAATGGTCACCGCATCACCAAAATCTGGGCGACTAATATCCGCAATCCCTATATGTTCAGGATTGGCATAATGTATCGGCTCCCCATGCACTGAGGGAAAACGCTTACAAATTTCCGCAGCGCGCAGTGCCTCTTCTGGCACAAAAGGTCTCATGCTCACAACCATCTCACCGGCAAATGGGCCGGCGGGGGTGCAGTCTATATTGGTTTTGTACATGGGGACATTGACTGCTTCGCTGACATTGCGCACGTCTAGGCCGTCGGCAATCAAGGCTTCTTCAAATGAAAAGGAGCAGCCGAGCAAAAAGACTACGAGATCATCCCGCCACAGGGGGGATATGTCGTTGACTTCACTGACCACCTGGCCATGTTCAAAGACCTTATAGCTTGGTATATCAGTGCGAATATCAATATCTTTACCCAGTGTAGGCAGATTAAAGACGCCGGGTGCTGATGTGGCAATCAGCGGGCAGGGCTTGGGATTACTTTGACAAAACTGCAGAAAGTCCGCTGCTGAATCAGCGGGCAGAATCACCAAATTACACTGTACATAGCCATTGCAAAACCCGGAGGTGTTGCCACTGTGCTCACCGCTACGAATTTTCTCGCGCAGTTGCTGTGGTGACAGAGTCTGTTCGATAAGAGACTGTTCGGTGCTGATATTTGGCTCTTTCATAAGCAATTCCAACTAATGATTGGCGAGTCTAACAAAGCTTCTGGGTGAACTCATTAGCTTTAACCCAGAGGGCAGTGGCTGTGGTAATAGAGTAGCAAAGAGAATCATAGTCTAACGCCAGTGTTTCTCCCAACTGTCGAGCACGCGCTCGGAATACCAGTACTGACCATAGCTGCCATTGTAGCGGGCTAGGGCATCGGCCAGTCGGCCCTTCTCTCGGTCGAGGTAGTATTTGAGGATGGTGCAGCCGTAGCGTAAATTGGTTTGTATATTGATCAGGTTGTCTTCAGGGCGTCCGATTTCATGCTTCCAGAAGGGCATTATTTGCATCATGCCCTGGGCTCCGGCGGAAGAGACAGCATAGGAGTCAAAGTGGCTTTCCACTTCAATTAGTGCAAGTACAATCTCAGGAGAGAGTCCTGCCCGGGAGGCTTCACTGTGAATTAACTTTAATAGGGCGATACGCTGGGCGGGGTCTTTGACTAATCTGGCCAGTGCTGGCTCTTTCTCTACCAGCCACACTTCGGCATCGTATTGGTCGTTAAAACTGTCGGCTTCGGCGGCGGCCTGTTTAAGCTGTGATAAGAGTGCCGGATCAACTACAGGCTTTTCGAGAGCGGTTGCAGCAGCTGAAATGGAGAGCAGAAGTAGGGCCACAGCAATCCACTGTGGCCACAACCTATATCTACTTAATAATGTTCTCGGCAATAAAATCATCCAGCTTATCCAATGCTATATGTTGATTTTCCGGCTCTCGGCGATTGCGGTATTCGACGTTACCTTCCCCTAAACCGCGGTCGCCAATAACGATGCGGTGGGGAATACCGATCAGTTCGATATCCGCACGCAGGCCACCGAGACGGGCTTTGGGCTCGTCCATAAACAGCACTTCATAACCGGCGCTAACCAGCTTGTTATAGAGCGTCAAACAGGTTTCAGCAACCAGCTCAGACTTGTGCATATTGATTGGCACTATAGCCACCTGGAACGGTGCGATAGACTCTGGCCAAATAATGCCGTTGTCATCGTGGTTCTGTTCTATAGCGGCGGCAACAATGCGACTCACTCCTATACCATAGCAGCCCATGGACATGGCGCGGTCTTTACCGTTCTCGTCGAGCACTGTGGCTTTCATGGCTTCACTGTATTTGGTGCCGAGCTGGAAGATGTGGCCTACTTCAATGCCGCGCTTAATTTCCAATACGCCTTTTCCATCGGGGCTTGGATCCCCTGCGATGACATTGCGAATGTCGGCGACGGTGAATTCGCCGCAGTCACGCTGCCAGTTGACGCCGGTGAGATGATAGCCATCGCGATTGGCGCCACAGACAAAGTCGCTGAGCTGCGCGGCCCAGTGATCGACAACTATTGGTAGGTTGAGATTGACCGGACCAATGGATCCCGGTGAGCAGTTCAAGGTGCTTTTAATCTGTTCTTCAGTGGCAAAGGTGACTTCAGTTTCGAGGCCTAAGGCACGCTGAGCTTTGACTTCATTGAGCTCGTGGTCGCCACGGATCATCAGACCATAGAGTTGGGTTTTACCCTCTTCGTCTTCGGCACTGACAATTAGAGCTTTTAGCGTTTTCTCGGCACTGGTGTCGATAAACTCGCAGAGCTGCTTAATCGTGTGCACACCGGGGGTGACCAATTCGGCCATTTCCTGAGTGGCTGAGGGAGCCGCTTCGCTGGGTGCCAGTGCATCGGCTTTTTCGATATTGGCGGCGTAATCACTCTCGCTGGAAAAGACGATTGCATCTTCACCTGAATCTGCCAGCACGTGAAATTCATGGGAGACACTGCCGCCAATGCTGCCGGTGTCGGCCAGTACTGCGCGATAGACCAGACCGGTGCGATCGAAGATCGTCGAATAGGTCTTGTACATCAGGTCGTAAGTCTCTTGCAGAGATGCGCTATCAATATGGAAGGAATAGGCATCCTTCATGCAAAACTCTCTGGTGCGCATGACGCCAAAACGTGGGCGACGCTCATCGCGAAACTTGGTTTGGATTTGATAGAAGTTAGCGGGCAGCTGTTTGTAGCTGCGGATTTCATTGCGCACAATGTCGGTGATCACTTCTTCGTGGGTCGGTCCGAGACAGAACTCGCGACCATGACGGTCCTTGATGCGCAGTAATTCAGGGCCAAACTGTCCCCAGCGTCCAGATTCCTCCCACAGATCGGCAGGCTGTACCACGGGCATCATCACTTCTAATGCACCGGATCTGTCCATCTCTTGACGGACAATCGCTTCGACTTTACGAAATACGCGCAGGCCAAGCGGCAGCCAGGAGTAGAGTCCAGAGGCAACTTTGCGGATCATACCGGCACGCAGCATCAATTTATGGCTGATGACTTCGGCATCGGCAGGAGATTCTTTTTTTGTTGAAATCAGGTATTGGCTGGCGCGCATGGTTTCTCTTACACTGCTGGTAGTTGGTTTAGGCGGCCATTTTACGGCCCCGAGCTGTCGCCGTATAGAGAGTAAGCAGAGATGAGGACAAAATGTTTCAATTAGATCCCCGATTAGAGGCGGATACCCAGTTGCTGGGAGCCTTTCCACTGAGTTTATTGTTGCTCAGTAAAGATGCCAATTACCCCTGGTGTATTTTGGTGCCACAGCGCGAAGGCATGCGCGAGATCTATCAGCTCAATGAGGCCGATCGACAGCAGTTACTAGACGAGTCCTGTCTGGTCGCCGAGACATTAGCGGATCTGTTTGGGGCGGACAAAATAAATGTCGCGACCATAGGCAATATGGTCCCGCAACTGCATATGCACCACGTGGTGCGATTTAAAACCGATGCTGCTTGGCCCGGACCTGTCTGGGGTGCGGTGGCTGCAGCGACCTATCCGCAGCAGCTGTTAACTGAAACAGCTGAGCGGATTGTCACTGCGCTTACACCGTTGGGCTTGGCTGCTGAGTAGTACTTAGCAGCTTTGACCGGCGCCAGATATGGCGGAAACTACTGCGCCATATCCTTTAGACCTTTTAAGGCATGTACTTTCACCGCGACTGATGCAGGGCGTGCCTTAAAGGTGGTTTGTTTGCCAGTGAAGGGGTTGGTGCCTTTGTAGGCTTTCTTGGCTGGGCGCTTAACGGTATGAATTTTAATCAGGCCAGCTAGGACAAATTCGCCCACTGAGCGCTTTTTAACGTGGCGCTCTACTAGAGTTGCCAGTTCAGTGAGCAATGTATTGACCTGCTTACGAGTCAGATCTGAGTTCGCGGCCAGTTCACTGATGATTTGAGTCTTGCTATAGCGTTCCCGAACAGCCGTGGTTTTTTTGGCTACTGCCACTTTCTGTGCTGGGGCTTTTTTCGTTATAGGCTTTTTGGCTACGGCTTTCTTAGCTACAGGCTTCTTCGCAGCGACTTTTTTAGGCGCTTTTGTTACAGCGGATTTTTTAACACTGGTACTTTTTTTAGCCGCGGTTAGCGTCTTTTGTGTTGCCGGCTTTTTTGTCTTTTTCGCAGTTGAGGTTGCTTTCGCAGATCCTTTCTTAACAGCCATCACATTTTCCTTTATAAATGTAAATCATATTTCATCCCTGCTGTATTGCGATCAGCGGCCAACAGGGCCTCGCAATCATTTATAGCCGCTGTTTTCCTGTAATGCCAAAAATGGCAATGTTTTTCGTGTTTTTTTTAATCTCCGGCGGGTTCAGCGGATGCGCGGGCATTCTACAAGCGTCAGTGCTGGGGTATAATGCGGCGCTTTTTTGCTCGCGGCAGGGGTCTTCGAGACTTATGTAAAGGCCATGGTGCGGCGGGATAAGCATTTAAATAAGCGTATTTTTACGCTCTGAGCGTTTTAGGGAACAAATCTATGCCCATATACGACTATCGCTGCGCGGCCTGTGAACATGAACTCGAGGCGATACAGAAAATGAGTGATGACCGGTTGGTGGATTGTCCAGCCTGTGAAAAGCCTGAACTTAAAAAGCAACTTTCAGCAGCAGGTTTCCGCCTGAGTGGAAGTGGCTGGTACGAGACCGACTTTAAAACCGGTAGCAAAAAGAATCTTAGCGACAGTGGTAGCGGCTCCAAGACAACTACCACTGATGCCAGTAGCTCTTAAATAGGAACTTATTTTACGAGCTTATTTTACGAGCTTAATTTAAGAACTCATCTAAATTTAACCAAAGCAAATTAGAGTAGGGAAAGACAACAGATGTATCGATCTAACTATTGTGGATTATTCACCAGTGAACATATTGATCAAGAAGTGACACTTTGCGGCTGGGTGGATCGTCGCCGCGATCACGGTGGCGTTATCTTTGTCGATCTGCGCGATCGCGAAGGTATTGTTCAGGTGGTATTTGATCCCGATGCCGGTGAGTTCTTTGAGCAAGCCGACAGTGTCCGCTCTGAATATGTATTAAAAGTCACAGGTATAGTTCGTGCTCGCAGTGCGGCGACAGTGAATAGCAATATGGCCACCGGTGAGATCGAAGTCTATGGCACCGCTATGGAAATTCTCAACAGCGCCGTGACGCCGCCGTTCCAGTTAGATGATCATGTCACCGTCGGTGAAGATGTCAGACTCAAGTATCGCTATATGGATCTGCGTCGCAAAGAAATGCAGAACAGCCTGCGCTTCCGCTCTAAGATTAGCTCATCGATCCGCAATTACCTTGTCAATGATGGCTTTCTGGATATAGAAACGCCGATCATGACCAGAGCCACCCCAGAGGGTGCTCGAGATTATTTGATTCCTTCTCGAACTCATCCCGGGCAGTTTTTCGCTATGCCGCAATCGCCTCAGCTGTTTAAGCAGTTGTTGATGGTTGCCGGATTTGATCGCTACTATCAGATTGCCAAGTGTTTTCGCGACGAAGATCTGCGCGCCGACCGTCAGCCAGAATTCACCCAGATTGATATAGAGGCCTCTTTTATTGATGAAGAGGACATTATGTCGACCACCGAAACGATGATTCGAGGTGTTTTCTCTGAGCATATGGGGGTTGAGTTTGAAAGCTTCCCGCGTATGACCTACGCCGATGCTATGCACAAATACGGTTCAGATAAGCCGGATTTACGCATTCCATTAGAGCTGGTTGAGATCAAAGACCTACTGAAAGACATTGAGTTTAAAGTCTTCGCCGGTCCAGCCAATGATCCAGCCTGTCGTGTAACTGCCCTTAAAGTACAGGGCGGCGCCAGCATCTCTCGCAAGAAGATTGATGAGTACACTAAGTTTGTCAGCATCTATGGCGCTAAAGGTCTGGCCTGGATTAAGGTCAATGCCATTGAAACTGGTATAGAAGGACTGCAGTCACCGATTATTAAATTCCTCGGTGATGAAGTGACGATGAATATTATGCAGCGACTGGATGCCAAGAATGGCGATATCGTCTTCTTTGGTGCCGACAAGTCTTCGACCGTCTCTGAGTCGCTGGGTGCGCTGCGCTGTAAAGTGGGTGCCGATCTGGATCTCTATGCCTGCGCTTGGGCACCGATGTGGGTGATTGATTTCCCGATGTTTGAAACCACCGATTCTGGCGCATTGACACCATTGCACCATCCCTTTACCGCGCCTTCATGCAGCGAAGAAGAGCTTAAAGCCGATCCGGCTGCGGCTTTGTCCCGGGCCTATGATATGGTTCTCAACGGTTGCGAGTTGGGCGGTGGTTCGATTCGTATCCACGACCAGAAGATGCAACAGACAGTTTTTGAGGTGCTCGGCATTAATCATGAAGAGCAACGTGAAAAGTTTGGCTTCCTGCTCGACGCGCTTAAGCACGGTGCGCCGCCGCACGGTGGACTGGCCTTTGGTCTCGATCGCCTGATCATGCTGATGGTTGGCGCCGACTCTATTCGCGATGTTATTGCTTTCCCGAAGACCCAGTCTGCCGCCTGTCTGCTGACTGATGCGCCGGGTGTGGTGGAGAACAGCCAACTGCGTGATCTGAGTATTAAGCTGCGTAGCAAAGAGCCCACTGCGTAAGATACAGTGTGGCTTTCGAACAGAGCTTGTAGATAAGCAGCCCGTAGAGTTAGTAGCTCTTTTATAACGAGCTTGTAGATAACAGAATTGTAAATTAAGTGCTTGGAAGATTTTGAGGGTGCAAAGCAGTCAAACTAGGCCGCTTTGCACCAACGCAGAGATTCCCCAGGATGTGCTAGATCAATTGATTAAGCGCATCGATCGGGTTTAAAGAAGTAGTAGAATTGGTAAATACTATAAACTCAAGCGAGTAATCAGAAGAGGAAGCAACGATGAAAGTTATTAAAAAAACAAAAGAATACACAGTTTATCAAAAGGGTTCTGGTCGTTTTGCAGTTAGAAATAGCGAGCATAACTGGGTTAACGGCGAAGACAAGGTCACTATTTTGCAGGCCGAAGGTCTGGTTAAAAGCGCCGCGGCAGCTCCAGTTCCAGTCGTCGAAGACGTTGTAGAAGCTGCTCCTGAGGTAGTTGAAGCGCCAGTAGCTGAAGACGCACCTGCGGTAGAAGAAGCTGCTCCAGAAATGGTTGCAGAGCCAGTAGCAGAAGAGCCCGTAGCAAAAGAGCCTGTAACAGAAGAAGCTCCAGCTGAGAAAAAGGCACCGGCCAAAAAAGCTGCGCCTAAGGCCAAGGCCGCTCCCAAAGCCAAGGCTGCTCCCAAAGCAAAGGCTGCTCCGAAAGCTAAAGCGGCACCAAAAGCCAAGGCTGCCCCTAAAGCTAAAGCGGCACCAAAAGCCAAAGCAGAAAAGAAAGCTGACGACTAGACGACTACAAGTCGCGGCTATAAATCAGGCCCTTTGGTGTTACGCCAAGGGGCTTTTTTTTGGCTCCCAATTTGTCTTTTTATTCGCTCAAACGTTGCTCTGTGATTGTTCTGCATCAGGCAATCATTATTCAACACCCCGATGTTAGTTTCGCCGCGCCAGTGCACTAGAAATCTCCTCCGTCCTTCACTACTTTTTATAGCATCAACACTAGAAAAGGCAGGGCTATGAAAAGCAGATGGATTTGGATCGCGGCGTTCAGTTTGTTGGTCGCTCTTATTTACTTTCTTTCACGACTAAAATTACCAGAGGTGCATCTGGTTGATCTCTCTCTGGGGTTAGTTGAGAACAGTGTCTCTAACACTAGAGCAGGAACTGTAGAAGCCTGCCAGCGCTCAAAACTGTCATTGCCAATTGGTGGTCAGATCGCCCAGCTCTATGTTGATGAGGGGGAGGAGGTCAGCGAAGGGCAGTTGTTAATGTCACTGTGGAACGACGATCGCAGAGCCCAGGTGGAGCAGGCCAAGGCAACAGCGACCTCAGTGTATAAAGAGCAGCAGAGCATCTGTATCGGGACCGCCTCTGACCTCCATGAGTCTGACCGTTTAACGGCATTGCTAGAAAAAAAGCTAGTTTCCTCAGAGCGCGCCGATCTGGCTTTGGCTAAATCTAATTCCAGCGCCGCTGCCTGTGAGGCTGCTAAGGCCAGAGTCGGGCAGGCCGAAGCCAGTATCAAACTGGCCGAGGCGGTGTTAGCTCAGACCTATCTCCATGCTCCCTTTGCCGGGCGCGTTGCCGAAGTCACCGGTGAGTTGGGAGAGTTTTCCACCCCTTCGCCACCTGGGGTTCAGACGCCTCCGGCCATTGACCTGCTCACCGATGGTTGTCACTACATCAGCGCACCTATAGATGAAGTTGATGCCTCACAGATCGCTGTGGGCATGCCAGTTCGGGTCACTATGGATGCCTTTCGCGAGCGCAACTTTCCGGCAGTGGTCAGGCGTATTTCCACCTATGTCTTGGATTTGGAAAAACAGGCGCGCACGGTTGAGGTGGAAGCCGAACTCGATAGGGATGATCAGATGCCGCTTTTATTAGCCGGTTATAGCGCCGATATGGAAATTATTCTGGATGCTAAAAACTCAGCATTGAGAGTCCCGACAGAATTGTTGGTGGATGAGAAGTTTGTGCTGATGGTCAATCAAGATAATCGTGTTGAGCGACGCGAGTTGGTATTGGGATTGTCTAATTGGCACTTCAGTGAAGTGGTTAGTGGCGTCCGGGAGGGTGATCGGATTATTGGCAATATAGGCACTCAGTCGGTGGTTGATGGCGCTGAGGTTCGGGTTGTCGACGCGCCATGATTAAACTAGAGAAGATTAATAAGACCTATCAGGTGGGTGATTCACCGCTGCGGGCACTGGCTGATGTGAGCCTGTACATAGAACCGGGCGAGTACCTCAGTGTTATGGGTCCATCGGGTTCGGGCAAGTCGACATTATTGAATATGATTGGCCTGCTTGATCGTCCGGATTCTGGGCGCTATTGGTTTGACCAGATTGCCACTGAAGAACTTAATGAAGAGCGCCGCGCCCATCTGCGAGGTGAAAATATCGGTTTTATTTTCCAATCCTTTCACCTGATTAATCGACTCACCGCCTTTGAAAACGTTGAGCTACCGATGATGCTGGCGGGGCTGGCCTTAAAACAGCGACGCAGTGCAGTGGCGGATGTATTAGCCATGGTGGGTCTCTCTGAACGCGCCTCTCACAAACCCAATCAGCTATCCGGCGGGCAGTTGCAGCGTGTCGCTATAGCTCGGGCCATTGTTATGCGGCCAAGGTTACTGTTGGCGGATGAGCCCACCGGTAATCTCGACTCTCGTTCTGGCGCTGAGGTAATTGATGTATTGGAAAAGCTTAATCAGGAAGGTATCACCCTAATCACAGTGACCCATGACCAGAAGCTCGGTGACCGAGCCAGACGTCATATTCGCATGGTCGATGGGATGATCGACAGGGATCAGGGCGGCTTTTGTCTCACGCCTGAAAAGAGCCATCAGCCTATAGAGAGCCATCAGCCCATAGAGCGCCATCAGCCTATAGAGAGCCATCAGCCCATAGAGAGCCATCAGCCAGAAAATAGCCATGAGCCGATAAAAAGCCATCAGCCGATAAAGAGCAATGATGAAACTATTTGATCAGCTGGTATTCAATCGGCAAGTCTTTTTGCGCCATCGGGTGCGCACATTGTTGATGTTGCTGGCGGTGGCCATTGGGGTGGCTTCGGTCATCCTGCTCACCAGTTTGGGGGAGGGTGCTCGCGGCTATGTGGATCGGGAGTTTTCTGCCCTGGGTAATCGAATCTTAATTGTTTTGCCCGGACGCAAAGAGACCACCGGTGGCGGTCCGCCAATGTATGGGGCTTCGCCTCGGGATCTGACCCTCGAAGATGCCAACGCCCTGGGACGAATTCCCGGAGTCTTGGCGGTGGCGCCAATTGTTGCCGGCACTACCATCATTTCACATTCTAGTCGCTCCAGGGAGGTTATAACGTTGGGCAGCACCGCGGCGTTTTTTGTCGTGCGACAGTTGCAGGTGGGCGCGGGCACTGTACTCAGTGCTCGCGCCGAATCCGAACCCTTGGCGGTCGCTGTACTCGGGGTGAAGGTCAAGCGGGAACTGTTTGGCAGCAGTCGCGCCCTAGGTCGGTGGGTGCGAGTCGGTGATCGGCGTATGCGGGTGATTGGCGTGCTCGAGGAACGCGGTCAATCTCTGGGTTTGGATATGCGCGATATGCTGGTGATTCCGGTACGCACCGCGGAGCAGCTATTTGATTCCCCTGGACTATTTCGCATTCTGCTGGATATTGCCCCCAGTGCTGACAGTGACAAAATCAAAGAAAAAATCCTCAATGTGATTCGCAAGCGTCACGACCGCGAGGAAGATGTCACCGTTATTAGTCAGGATTCTATGCTCGCAGCGTTTGATAATATTCTTGCCACACTGACTATGGCGATCGCCGCGATCTCATCTATCAGTCTGCTGGTGGCGGGTATTTTGATTATGAATATCAGTCTGATTTCGGTGAGTCAGCGACGCCAAGAGATTGGTCTGCTAAAGGCCATAGGTGCCAGTAGCCGCCAGATCAAACAGCTCTTTATTGGCGAGTCATTGATGCTTATCTCTATGGGTTCTGCTGTGGGTATCAGCTTTGCCTTTGCGCTCATTGCTCTTTTTGCAGGGCTGTGGCCAAGCTTTCCTTTGCAGCCGCCGGTTTGGGCAGTACCCGCCGCACTGCTGGTGGCTTTTGGTGCCGGACTGGTGTTTTCCATCGTACCGGCTAAACGGGCCGCAGCATTGGACCCAGTGTTGGCACTGCGGGGGCTGCAGTAATGAATTTTCGCGACAGTTGCAGCTGGATTTTTAGGGCGCTGTGGATACAGCGGACCAGAACATTGCTGACCATTGTGGGCTTTTCCATTGGTATTGCCGCAATGGTGATACTCAGTGCCCTTGGGGAAGGCCTCAGGGTGTTTGTGCTCAATGAGTTCACCCAATTCGGCAGTCATATTATCGCGGTGAATCCGGGCAAGACCGAAACCTTCGGTATCAGTGGCCTACTCAATACCACTAGACCTCTGTCACTGAGCGATGCCACGGCCATCAGCCAGATGCCCAATGTCGAAGAAGTGGTGCCCCTAGTGATGGGCAATGCCAAGGTTAAACACCAGCAGCGTGCCCGCTATACCGATGTAGCCGGAGTCGGTGGAGCTGCGGATAAAGCCTGGAAGCTGGAGATCGCTCAGGGGAAATTTTTACCCAAGGATGATTTACAGCGCGCTCGGGCTCTGGTGGTTTTGGGCAGCAAGGTGAAAGAGGAGCTGTTCGCTGGGGTCAATCCGGTGGGCCGTTTTGTGCGCATTGGCAGTGAACGTTTTCGTGTTGTCGGAGTGGTTGCGCCCAAGGGGGAGTTTCTCGGCACTGATCTCGACGATATGGTGTTTATTCCAGCGGGCAAAGGGTTGCAGCTGTTTAATCGCCAGAGTCTGATGGAGATCGATATCTTTTTTAACCCCAGATCCACCAGTGAGGCGATGGCGGATAGGATCAGCCAGCTGTTAATTGAACGCCATGGTTTTGAGGACTTTACCCTGACCACACAGGATCAGGTGCTGGTGACCATGGACAATATTCTCAGTATTCTCACCTTTGCCGGCGCCGGACTGGGGGCGATTTCTCTGCTGGTGGGCGCCGTGGGGATCACTACTATTCTGATGATCACAGTTACCGAGCGCACCGCGGAAGTGGGGCTATTGCGGGCGCTGGGTGGCACCACCCAGACCGTGCGCATGCTGTTTTTGGGTGAAGCGCTGGTGCTAGGTCTAATTGGCGGTGTCTGCGGCGTTCTGTTGGTGGCCTTTTTACTGCTACTTATATATTTGTTTGTGCCGGCGCTGCCCGTGGCTCTGAGTCCGACCATTGTGCTTGGGGCGCTTGGGATTTCAATGTTGATTGGGTTGCTTGCCGGCAGTCAGCCTGCAGCCAGCGCGGCAAAAATGACGCCAATCGATGCGCTGCGGGCTGAATAACGAGGCTTGGATAATGAGCCATGAATAATAAGGCCTAATTAGGAGTGCCGATGTTCCCAGCTGTCTATAGTTGTTGACTCCCTGACAGGGGATTGCAACACTCTGCGCCATTACTCCCAACAACAAACAATCAACAGAATAATATGACGCGAATAATTGGCATAGACCCAGGATCACGACGCACCGGCTACGGTATTATCGACGCCGTGGCGGGAAAGATGACCTATGTCACCAGCGGTATTATTCGTCTACCCGAGGGCTCACTTCCCGAGCGTTTAAAGATTATCTTTAACGGTGTCAGCCAGTTAATTGAGCAGTATGCTCCTGAGGAAATGGGTATCGAAGAAGTGTTTTTATCCCACAATGCTAGTTCCGCGCTAAAGCTGGGCCAGGCTCGTGGTGCCGCAATTGTGGGTGGGGTCAATGCCGGGCTTTCGGTGGGGGAGTACTCTGCCCGGAGTATTAAATTGGCCGTGGTCGGAACCGGAGCTGCGGATAAAACCCAGGTGCAGATGATGATTGTGCAGTTATTAAAGCTCTCTAGCGCCCCGGCGGAAGATGCAGCCGATGCTCTGGCCGTTGCGCTCTGTCATGCTCAGACCTCCAGAGCACTGGCGGCAACAGGCGCCAAAGGTTATGCCCGCGGGCGACTCAAATAAACAAACTCAGGATTTATAGCGAAAATGATTGGACGACTTCAGGGTAAGGTAATCGAAAAACAGGCGCCGGATCTATTGATCGATGTGCAGGGCGTGGGCTATGAAGTACTGGTGTCACTGAACACCTTTTTTGGTGTTCCTGCGGCTGGCGAAGCCGTCACTCTGCACACCCATTTTGTGGTCCGTGAGGATGTACAGCAGCTCTATGGTTTTGGTACTCAGTCTGAGCGCCAACTGTTTCGTCATCTGATTAAGGTCAATGGTGTGGGTCCGAAAATGGCTCTGGCTATTCTTTCCGGTATGTCGGCTAATGATTTTGCTATCTGTGTACACAATAACGATATAGCCACTCTGGTGAAGCTGCCGGGTGTGGGTAAAAAGACCGCCGAACGTCTGTTGATCGAAATGCGAGACAAGATCGGCGATGTGGATGCCACGGCAGGAGGTTCTGCAGCAGGTGCTCGAGAGGCGAAGCCAGATATTTCTCAGGAAGCTGAGAGTGCGTTAATAGCACTGGGCTATAAACCCACGGATGCAGCGAAAATAATCAGTCGCGTGGCCAATGAATCGGTCAGCGATGCTGGCGAGTTGATTCGCCTAGCGCTTAAAAGTATGGGCTCATAGCTGCGGGTTTATTCACAATAAACCTCCGGCTCACTAGTGAAAAACTCTAACCATCAATGTATGCTACGGGGCAAAACCACCATGGTGTCAGATGATAGAGCCCGACCGCATAATATCCCCCGAGATGTCTGTTGCCGAAGAGCGTTTTGATCGCGCACTGCGTCCGGTAAGCCTCGAAGACTATGTGGGTCAGCCTGTTGTAGTTGAACAGTTGGGCATCTTTATCGAAGCCGCGCGCAAGCGTAGCGAACCTCTAGAT
>Ga0115003_10002967_pt1 | contig 13690 bp, 15 predicted proteins | sample ArcticOcean_MG_C_7_FD_88736 | JGI IMG/M metagenome (GOLD analysis project Ga0115003, IMG submission 88736) | Marine microbial communities from western Arctic Ocean - ArcticOcean_MG_CB11_88 | ecosystem: Environmental > Aquatic > Marine > Oceanic | place: Arctic Ocean: Canada Basin | collected... | reverse complement strand
TGCGTTAGCCGCCTGTTGGCAACCTTACTGTTTTTTTTCTTGATTACCGCCTGTGGTGGTAGTTCCACTGTGGCTACATCTGAGACTGTGAAGTCTTTTAAGGCGCCAGAAAACACTCAGCCGATTCAATAGGTGACAAATAATGAAAAAAAATAATGGTTATATTTTAGCTGCACTGACTTATCTTTTCATTGCAACTTTTCCAGTTCAAGCGGCATTTGATGAAACCGATGCAACAACAGACTATTTTAAGCAAGAAGTCGACAGCTGGTTTGATATGGGTGAGACACTCGACCCATTAACTTTTACCGATTTTTTAGTTTGTATCGTTAACGCTGCAGGCATAGGAAATGACTCTCTGGTTAATCTTAAATATAAAGCCACAGCGGATGAAACAAAATGTCAGACAGGAGAAGTATCATCCACGCCCTACATGGTTACCATGACGGTAGATGCAAGTAAGACTGATAATGCAGTCGGTACCCCTCAAAATGGAAATATCTGGTTTAATGGTGGCGCTAATGAAGTGGGTGAGCCTGCCAGTCATTATAGTGTTGAGTATCAACAAACGGTAGGGGTCGATGTTGCTGATCCAGATAACAGGACAGTAGATGATATTCCTTTTGGTGCCTTTACTATGAGTTGGCAGCATGCAACCGTAGATGCAATGAGAGGGACTTTGAGTTATGTCAATGACCCAGAGACTAATAGAACCACATATAAGTTGCATGAAACTAGTATGGATAACGGATCGACTAAATCATCGTGGATCCATGGTTCTGTATCGAATGACCTGTCAGAAGGCGAGGCTAGTGTCGGTACTGGCACGGATCTTCATTCAATCAAGTACACTTCAGTCGATGATAATTTTATTGTTTATAGACAAAAAGAAGGGGACGCTGCAGTTTGTGAAGACGAGTCATTAGGCGTTGATAGATATGTTTATGAGTACAATCTTTATGATGAAGATACCGGTGCATTTAAGTCTTTAAATGGTCCATTTAGTGGTTCTTATGAAAACCCATCGCTCGGAACAAAACGGATACACGCGGGTCCTTGGGGGATTTGGTTTGAAGACCAAGCCGCTGCTGACAGATATTCGGTTACTTCAATAACACATGAAGATGGAACCGTATACACAGGCATAATTTTTGAGCCGAATGATGACGGAAATGACGAAAACGGAGTAGATTGTACTGCGTCAGGTTGCATTGCACACGATGGTATTCAAGTAGTCATACCGGGAGCTACTGCTTTTGACCAACCCATTATCTTTCCTTACGCTAAGCAATCAGGGCCTGTTCAGACTCTTATGGCGCTTAACTCCAGCCTCAATTATTTTGGTAAAAATAGTCTCTATGGACTACCTTGGTACTGTCTTGTCGATGGCGAATGGAAGCTAAATGTAGCAGAAAACACATGTGATACTGCTACAGATTGGCGTCCGCAAGGTGAGATAGCCAATTTCACGACTTTAACGGATAAAGACGATAAAAAGTATAAAGTCAAAGCTGTAAAGCTAGAGACAAAAATGAAAGTGGATGCTGGAGCGACTGCATGTACCTCTAATAATCTGACTGATTTAACGTCAGTTAAAAATCTTTATGCGCCCTTGACCGCAGATAATGATGTTACGGCGGTTACCAACACTTGGGCAGATCGTCTGGCTGCAGGTCTAGTTGATGCGCCACTCAAGGTCGAAATAGGACGTGATGATTGTTTGGATGCCAATGGCCAATCATGTGCTGGACTTAATGGCATGCTAGTTACGGAGTAATGTCTTAATTAATCAAGGCAGTAGGTAAATGTATAGTTAACTTATTGGGCTCACTTGATGTGAGCCCTTTTTTTATCAATTAATGCCACAGTAACAAATAAATAACCCCTATCAGGCACCCCGTGCCAATCGACAAACTTCATACCGTTTAGGATCATTAAAATAGGTCGGTTTCAGAGCCGATACCCACCGGTCTAAACTCCGTCTCTGATGATACTGCCCGCCGGTTGGGGTTGTGCTCTAACGGGTGCCACAGTCAACTGCATTAAACCCTTTATGACCGTGGGTGAGACGAATACTATTCAAGTTAACGTCAAAGCCGATGCTGATGGCCGATGCCGATGCCAGTGACACACTGAGTAACATCGTTACCGTCAATGCAGCCCAAAAAGACGCCAATGTAGCCAACAATATGGATAGCGAGACTACCGTGATTTTTACTATTACTGTTGGTGCCTCTTCAGTCTATCGCTCTTATTACTCTTGTTGCCCTTGTGGATCAGGCGTTGATGGTTGGGTTAATTTAATCAGTGATGTGCATTTTAATTCTCTCTGATTTATAAAGTTAGATCCAGATTTGACTACGGTTTTTAAGCTCATGATTGTATTGATAAACTTGCTTATTACAGTGCGAAATTCTATTGCAGGGATCAGGTCAAATTCCCTTTGGGATGTCACTTATTCCTTGTGAGGTCACAGACTTGCAGAAATGCAGATCTTTTTTTGGCTAAATTTTAATGTTTTAACGCTTTGGAGTTATATCGACTTAAAAATTAATGTTTCTTAAAGTAGATATTTCTACATTGCAGTCATTCTTTTATAAAGTCTAACGATTTTGTTTATATCTTCAGTTCAATTTCGCTTTTACGAATGCAAAAGGAGAACGGGTGAGTCACAACTCTATTAGGGCTTATATCTGGTGGGACATTGTGGTTTCTAATGTCGAGAAAGAGGAGCAGAATCAGCGAAATAGAGTTCAAATAAGTTTGACAGCGTCGGTATTAGAGGGTGCCTGGCGAAAGATTACAAAGGCTGTTAAGACTAAATCCTGCTCGATGAAAATTCACGTTGATACGCCGTTATCGACTTTGCCTATACAACAAGTTTAGATAGATTTTTTATTGGACGCCTTGTGACGGCATCATGTGATATTTTTTTGAAGCTTATTAATCTAAAAATTAATTTATATCTAATATTTAATTGTATTATCTACTAAGCTGTATGCAGCACATTTATCGACCGTTTCTGGCTTTTTAAAATTTCAATATGTAATTATTTCCTTTTTAAATCAACTGTTTCCTTATATAATTATGCTTAACATATACTTAACAACTACTGGTGAATTTAAATTTAAAGATTTGGCTAAGCGTCATCATCACGGGTTATTATTATTTCTTGAGTGTCATCAAGTTAATCGCTTAAAGTTGTCTTCTAACGATTAACAGCAGGGTCCAACTTGTTCCAAGGTTTCCTTATTAAATTACTGGTTAATAGCCAAACAAGGTATCTACTTCTTTTGATATTGTTGTCACTATTAGCTTATCAAGTATCCATTTTGTTTTGGAATCTTTATCCTATTTCATCAAATGGCCTTTCTGCAGTTCAGAATCAGGTTTTAAATATTAGTCAGTCGACGACTAAAGCACCAAGTCACCTTCAAAAAGCAGCGCTGATTAAACAGACGTTTTTGTTTGGAAAAGCTTCGGTGGTCAATGCCAAGTCGGTTGAAGTAGAGTTAGCGCCTGAGACACAATTAAGATATAAATTGCGGGGTATTTATTTTTCGGAAACTGCCGAAGAATCTAACGCTATTGTGGAAATTACTGTCAATAACAGCCAGTTATATCGTATCGATGATACATTAGCCGCTAATATTGTGGTTGCTGCTATTGAAAGGGAGCATATTTTGATTGATCGGTATGGCAAATTAGAAAGATTAAATTTGGAAAAGCCTGCCATAATTGGAACTCAAAATGGTTCTAATGCCAGAGCTACTAGTACTGTGTCGTCAACGACAGACAGGAATCTATTACGCAACTACAGACAAACCTACGCTAATAATCCTATGGCTTTAGCTCAACGATTTCAATCTATACCCGTTCAACAAAATGGTAAAAATATAGGTTTTAAATTGAAAGGTTTAAGAGGTGAAAAGTTACTCGGCAAGTTGAATTTTCAAGATTCAGATATTTTCACCAAAATAAATGGAATCGGGCTTGATAAGCCTTTTCAAGCTTTAGATGCCCTAAAGTCTTTAACCACTGCCAATAACGTCACCGTTACTATACTCAGAAACGGCCGTGAACAAACTTTAGATTTTAGCCTTTAGGGCTACTTGAACTTAATATGAAAAATAATGCATTTGTAGTTAATCGTACTCTTCAAGCTATTCTGGTTGGTTGGTTGTTGATATTTCAAACAGTTCAAGCGGAAGACGTGACGCTGAATTTCAGTGACGCTGATTTAGTGGCAGTGATTAATAGTGTCTCTCAAATCACAGGAAAAAATTTCATTATTGACCCCCGTGTTAAAGGTAAGATCACTGTCGTGTCAGCAAAACCATTGAATAAGGATGAAGTTTATAATGTTTTTTTATCAATCCTACAGGTGCATGGATTTGCCACGGTACCCACCAAAAATGCAATTAAAATAATTCCAGATGCAACGGCCAAGCAAAACGCAACACCCCTGAGCAATTCAAATAGAGGTCCTGATGATCAATTGATTACTCGAGTATTAAAAGTTGAGCATATAAATTCTGCGCAATTAGTGCCTATTCTTAGACCGTTGGTCGCTCAGCAGGGTCATCTCGCTGCTTATGCTGCCACCAATATGCTAATTATTTCTGATAGAGCCGCAAACATTCGGCGAATGGAACGAATCGTTTCAGAGATGGATAAAGAGGCTGATTCAGACATTGAAATAATTAAACTAAATCATGCTTTTGCCGCCGAGGTGGTTCGACTATTAGCCAGTCTTAACAGTGCCTCACCTCAGCAAAAAGGAGCCGGTGGCAGTGAAGTCAAATTTACTGCAGATGATAGAACGAATAGCGTGTTACTCAGTGGTGAAAAATCGAACCGGTTAAAATATCGTGCCATTATCTCCGATCTTGACTCTCCTATTGAATCTTCGGGCAATACGCACGTAATCTATTTACGATATGCCGATGCAAAAAACATAGCAACTATTTTAAACAGCGTCGGTAAAGAAGTAATTAAATCCGAGGCTAAGAACGCTGGTAGCGCTGGAACAGTTAATCAATCTGAGACTGTTAGTATTCAGGCCGATGAAACGTCAAATGCACTGGTCATTACTGCGCCTGCCTCAGTATTTCCCTCATTGCGTTCGGTCATACAGCAGCTCGATATTCGCCGTGCACAAGTTCATATTGAAGCAATTATTGCTGAAGTGTCTCTTGATACAGCAAATGAATTAGGAGTCCAGTGGCTAATTGATGGCAGTAATAAAGGCAATCCTGCACTTTCGAGCCAGTTGCCTGGCACTGGACCAAGCATAGCGGCTACCGCAGTGGGGGTTGGTGCCGGTGTTCCAGCAGCTATTCCTGACGGACTTTCTTTAGCTTTAGGGAGTGTGAAGGAGAGCAATAGCCTTAACTTTATTACGTTAATACGAGCCTTGAATACGGATACAGAAACTAACTTGTTGTCTACTCCATCGATTGTAACCTTAGACAATCAAGAGGCGACGATCATAGTCGGGCAAAACGTACCTTTTGTTACGGGTTCATCAACCAGCTCAAGTACCGATGGTACGAGTAATCCATTTCAAACGATTGAGCGACAAGACGTAGGTACTACTCTTAAGGTCAAGCCGCAAATTAACGAAGGCAATACAATCACACTAGATATAGATCAAGAAGTCTCAACCGTTAGTCAGGCTGCTACTAGTGCAGTTGATTTGGTTACCAATAAACGGGCGATTAAAACTGCGGTTCAGCTTGAAGATGGGCAGTTATTAGTTCTGGGTGGTTTAATTGACGACACGGTTATTAAAGTTCAGCAAAAAGTCCCTTTTTTAGGTGATATACCCTTTATTGGGGCTTTGTTTCGTTCGAACAGTACTCGTAGAATAAAGCAAAACTTACTTGTGTTTATTCGCGCTACGATTATTCGTGATCCAGAGTTGGCTCGTGACTTAAGTCAGAAAAAATATAACTTCATGCGAGATATTCAATTACTAAATATTCCTCAAGATGAGGATTTGACTTCTAAGCCCATACTTCAGGTTTACCAGTAAACCGTTTGTAATGTATTTATCGTATTGAATCTGATCATGCCCTCCTTAAACGAATTACCCTATTCTTTTTGCAAGCGTTTTGGCATCGTGTCTGATCATTCTGAGACGGATGGGCTTATTAAGCTGATAACTCGGAATAACACGTCACTTGATTCCATTATTGAGGCGCAACGCATTCTAGGGGTGGTTGGGCATGTTACCGCCGAAAGTGATCAAGAGTTCAATCGTCGTTTAAGTCTTCACTTTGAAAATAACCGTGAAACGTCACTCACTGAAGCAGAAAAAATTGGGGGTGATTTAAATCTTGATGATGTTGCCCGCGAACTATCTGAACCGGAAGATTTACTCGAAAGTGATGACGATGCGCCCATTATTCGGCTTATCAATGCGCTTATTACCGAAGCGATCAAAGAGAACGCCTCTGATATTCACGTTGAACCATTTGAATCAAGATTGTCTATTCGATTTAGAGTCGATGGTGTATTGCGTGAAGTACTCGAACCGCCTCGTCAAATTTCAAGCTTGCTTTGCTCTAGAATTAAGGTCATGGCGCAACTTGATATTGCAGAAAAACGTTTACCACAAGATGGTCGTATAGCGCTCAAGGTTGCTAATAGACCGGTTGATATTCGAGTTTCAACCTTGCCTTCTGGTCATGGCGAACGGGTCGTCATGCGGATTCTTGACAAACAGGCTGGTCGACTCGACTTACAGCACCTTGGGATGGATGACGGTGTGCGCAAGCGCCTTTCACTCATGATTGAAAAGCCCCATGGGATTATTTTGGTTACAGGGCCCACAGGGTCAGGTAAGACAACTACGCTTTATTCAATATTATCAGCCCTCAATGATTCGACTCGAAACATTTTGACGGTTGAAGACCCAGTAGAATACGATTTAGATGGTATTGGCCAAACCCCTGTTAATAGTAAAGTTGATATGACTTTTGCGAAAGGGCTGAGGGCCATATTGAGGCAAGACCCAGACGTAGTGATGGTTGGAGAGATTCGAGACAGTGAAACGGCACAAATAGCGGTACAAGCAAGCCTAACAGGTCATCTTGTTTTATCGACCTTGCACACCAACTCTGCGGTTGGAGCCATAACTCGTCTTCAGGATATGGGCGTAGAACCTTTTTTACTTTCATCAACTTTATTGGGTGTTGTTTCACAACGACTGGTGCGCAATCTTTGCGAGCACTGTAAGTCAGAAATGAGACTGGGTGAAGATGATAGGAACCAGTATGGTTTTGAACCTCAAGATGTTGTTTTTCAAGCAGAAGGATGCCCTAAATGCCTTCAAACAGGTTACAAGGGACGATCTGGCATTTATGAAGTGATTGACGTTGACGATGTATTGGCTGGGAAAATACACGATGGTAAGAGTCAGTCTGAAATTGAACGTTATAGTCGGACGCAAAGCCATAGCCTTCGGGATGATGGTATTCGCCGAGTGATTGAAGGCAGTACAACGCTCGATGAAGTGTTTCGGGTGACGCGTGACAATCTTCAATAAAGTGGCTTTTTTTCGTGCCTTAATGAGCTCTTATTTAGTGAACACCTAACATGAGCGCATACGAATATCAGGCAGTCGATGAGAAAGGTAACAATAAAAAAGGCTTAATAGAAGCTGATACCGCTAGACAAGCTCGATCGCAATTGCGAGGTATGGGTTTAATGCCCGTCGACATCAATGAGGTATCTAATGCGACGACTGAAGGCAAAACTCGCCTTAAAAAAGACAAACTTAATGTCGCCACTGTTGCACTTATGACCCGTCAGCTGGCAACACTGATTGGTGCCGGGCAACCCATTGAGTCAGCTTATAACTCAGTATCACAACAAACAACCAAAGATGTTGGCAAGCGTGTTCTTTTATCAGTCCGGACGAAAGTGCTCGAAGGCTACCCATTATCTGAGGCGCTACGTGATTATCCGCGTATTTTTGATTCGATGTACTGTGCATCTGTTCATGCAGGCGAGCAATCTGGATTGCTCGATATCGTTATGGAGCGTCTAGCCGACTACATGGAAGCCCGCCAAGATTTGCAACGTAAAACGGGTTTGGCTCTTATTTATCCCATATTATTAAGCGTTGTAGCCTTTGCGTTGGTGACTGGTTTACTTACTTTTGTTGTTCCGCAAATTGTTCAGGTGTTCGAGGGTTTTGATCAAGAGTTACCGATCTTAACGCAATGGCTGATCCAGTTATCTGAGTTTTTCAAGCAATATGGTGTCTACCTTATCGGTGGTGTTATATTGGCCTCTATCGTTTTGAGTCAGCTTATGAAACTACCTTGGATGCGCTTATTGCGCGATCAATTTTTGCTAAAAGTACCCATGGTTCGTTTTCTGGTAAGGCTCGCTAATACTGCGCGTTACACTCGCACTATGAGTATTTTGGTGTCTAGTGGCGTTACCGCATTGGATTCGATGCGAATCTCTACTGAAGTGATCTCTAATCAACCGATGAAAAATGCAGTTATCAAAGCGGCAGATAAGGTGAGGGAAGGTGAACATATCTCAGTTGCACTGACCCAAACGACTTACTTTAGCCCCCTAGTACTTCAGTTGATCGCAAATGGTGAGTCCAGTGGTAAATTAGGTGATATGCTGGAAAGGTCTGCTAAGGCGGAAGAAACTGAATTTGCAAGCATTACTGCGTTGTTCGTCGGACTCTTCGAGCCAGCAATGATTTTATTTATGGGCATGGTGGTTATGATCATTGTATTAGCGATCTTGTTACCCATATTCGATATGAATGACCTTGTCCAATAAAATGCGGTCTAATCATGCACCCAATAATGCCGGCATCAATCAGAATTTTGGTGTTTTAACCGATTGGTGGTATGTAATCGGCAGCTTGTTAATTATGGTTTTGTTGCAAGTGGTCGATAGCCAGGTCTTCAGGTTTGAACATGACTGGATCGAGCAAGCAGAGTTTTGGCGGGTTTTAACAGGACACTGGATTCATTTTAATTGGCAACATTTATTATTAAATGGCCTAGGATTGGTGCTATGTGTTGGAATTACACGGCCCAATTGGTCGATAAGCCGATGGATTGTTTATAATTTATTGTTGGCGAGTGGCATATCAATATTGTTCACGTGGTTTAACCCTGAGTTAGGTTGGTATGTTGGCTACTCAGGTGTTTTATTTGGTCTGTTTTTGTTGTCTGCTTTTGAATTATTTAAAACGGAACGCATCATGGCACTATTGCTGGGCCTAGGCGTCTGTAGCAAGGTTGCGTTGGAACAAATGAGCCCGATGACGCTGACTACCAGTGATATTATTGGTGTACCAGTCATTATAGATGCCCATCTTTATGGGTTATTGCTAGCGGCTGCAATTGCCTTGGTATTGGCTTTAGGCAAGCAGATTTTTACAATAGTTAAAAAAATATAGTTAGATAATAGTACACAATTAGCTAAACGTTACGATAACGTCAATTAAGTGGTTAAGCGCTCTTAAATGAGTATGGAAATCAAATCAGTATGAATATATCTAAACAACAAAGTGGTTTTACACTGCTCGAAATAATTGTAGTGGTCACGATAATTGCGGTACTAGCCGCTTATATTGCGCCAAAGGTTTCTGGACGTGCCGATGATGCGCGAGTAGCCAAAGCAAAAAGTGACATTCGTGTGCTGGAGTCATCATTGGAATTGTATAAACTCGACAATTTTGTCTACCCCACAACTGATCAGGGTCTTAAGTCTTTAGCGGCAAAACCATCTGGTTCTGAGTTACCCCATTGGCGTAAAGGTGGCTATATTAAAAAGCTCAGTAATGATCCTTGGGGCAACGCCTACATATATCTGCAGCCAGGAACACATGCAGAATTCGATATCATGTCTTTGGGCGCTGATTCGACTGAGGGTGGAGCAGACTCTGCTGCTGATATCGGAAACTGGAACCTTGACTCTTAATCGATCTTTCTCTAGGCATCACGGTGGCTTTACGTTATGGGAAATGCTGATAGTAGTCATTATTATTACGGTATCAACCAGTGTGATTTTACTCTCAACCAGTCTGGGCCGAGATTCTAACGATTTAAAGGTGTTGGGTTCAGATATGAGTAAGCTAGTACAATTACTCTATCAGGAAGCCATTTTTGAAAATCGGAATTTTGCAATCTCTCTCAATCATAATGGCTATCAAGTACTTGAATATAATGGTCAATCTTGGGACGCGTCAGCCCCATCGTTATTTCGAAAAATCAAACTGAATGAGTCTCAAGGTTCGACACTAGTTGTCGAAAATTTAGTGGTTAAATCGGTAGATAAAGAAGAATTGATACCCCATATTTTAATTCTTGCCAGTGGTGAAATGACCCCTTTTGAATGGACGATCAACGACAAAGCGACAAAAAGTGCAATAATCCTTATGGGCGATCTGCTTGGAACAGTCCAAATGGAAGGCCCTACACCCCAACTCTAATGATGCAAACTTAGCAGTGCAGCCTTTACAATGAAGAAATTAAAAGCATTTACACTGCTCGAAGTGATGGTGGCACTAGTGGTTATCTCAGTCACTATGGGAGCCATTATTAGCAGTGCAGGAAGCTCTGCAGCCGTCGCATCGCGGTTGAAAGAAAAGACCGTGGCGAATTGGGTTGCCCAAAATCAAATCGCTTTGTATCGAGCGAAAAATATTTGGACGACGAGTACCTCGAGTCAAAATGGCAAGGTCGAGATGTTGGACATAGCGTGGTACTGGCGAATGAAAGTTAATGAAACAGATGACCCGTTACTGCACAAAATAGACGTCGATGTTTATCTGGTTGAGGGCGATGTTATTACGAGTGCTACCGGTTTTGTAGCCAAACTGTGAACTATATTAAAAGACAAAAAAGACTTCAATATCATGGGTTTACCCTGATAGAAATGGTAATTGCGGTGGCGATATTTGCCGTGATGATGGTCATTGCATTTCCCGGCTTAACGCACATTGCCAAAGTAGGTGACCAGGTGGGTCAATCGAATCGACGGTTATCAGAGTTGCAGTTTGCATTAACCTATCTTAACCGCGATTGGATGCAGGTATCGTCAAGAAAAATACTCGATCAATACGGTGACGAAAAGTCTCATATCATAATCCAAGATAACAGCATAAGCTTTACTCATAGTGGCTGGAGTAATCTGTTACAACAAAAGCGAAGTGAATTGCAACGTGTACAGTACCTAATAAAGGAAAATCAGTTAATTAGGCAGTATTGGACTTCGCTGGATCAACTGATAGCCGAGGAACCCTTGGCCACTGTTTTGATTGATGATGTTGAATCCTTTAGCATTTATCTAATTGATAACGCCGAAAAGGCCATTGAACGATGGCCACTGAGCGATCAAGATGGACAGCGAGTCGATAAGCCGATTGCTTTAAGAGTCGATATCGATGTGAAAAATTTTGGGCAGGTACATCGCATAATGGAGGTGCCTGGCGGTGTCCTATAGCCGTATACTCCCGCCCAGATTATCCTCGTCATCTCAAAAGGGTATCGTGCTGCTGGCCGCTATTTTGGTGGTAATGGTTGCTTCCGCTATTATCGTTTCGATAACCCATGCTGAAGCATTCTCGATTCGTAAAACGAGTCGAATACAAGTGTTAGAAAGGGCAAATTCTTATGCTTTTGGTTTAGAGGACTGGGCGAGAGTTCTACTGATCAGAGATAGTAAAGAATCTGACACAGATCATTTAGCCGAAAACTGGGCAATTGGTATTCCTGGGTTGCCCATTGAAGGTGGTTTTTTAAGTGGTTTTCTAGAAGATGAGCAGGCAAAATTTAATATCAATAATCTCCTGAGATCAGAAGAATCAGTCAAACGTTTTCAACGTCTGTGCGATAATCTGGAAGTTGAAACAACTTTTATTGATCCTTTGCTCGACTGGATGGATGAAGACTTTGATATCCGTTACCCTGATGGGGCCGAAGATCAATATGAAACGTATAGAGTCGCTAATCGTCCGCTGTCAGATATAAGTGAACTAATGTTAATTAAAAATATGACTGCAGACATGTATCAAAAGCTACTGCCCCACATCACCACTTTACCAGCGCCAACGAATATTAATGTGAATACATTGACTGACCAAGTATTTTTATCTTTGGGTGAAGGCCTCAATTTAGACCAGTATCTTGAAGAACGTGAAAAAGAAGACTTCAAAGATATTCCTTCTTTTATCGAGCGCCTGCAGTTGACTATTCCCCCCGCTGATTTATCTGTATCGACGGAATATTTTTATGCTCACGGCACGGTAGTGCAGGGTGATCAGTCTGTTAATTTCAACACGCTCATTCATCGTGATAGCAATGATAAAACGATGATACTCAACCGTACATTAGGGCGTTTGTAATGTCTGATTTAATTATACGCTTTCATGACGAGGCTCTGGATGCCTTTGACTGGTTGGTAGTCCAAGATGATGAAGTCTCGCGGTCACTTCAATGGCGTTCTGGGTCGGAATCTGACCTAGGTGACTTGATATCAAGTCAAGATACTGAAGTTGTATTGGCTATTCCTCAACAGTGTGTCCTGATGACGCATTTTGAGGTTCCTGCAAAAGCATCACGTCAAATTTTATCATCGATTGAATTCCAAATTGAAGACCAGCTGGGGGACGATATCGATCGTCAGCACTTTGCTACGGCTAATATAGTGAACAATTCAGTTCCGATTGTTGTCATTAAAAAATCAATTATGCAACGTTGTCAGGCGTTGCAGAAAAAATTTAACATGACAATATCAACCATAATACCTGAGCTTTTTCTCTGCCCGTGGTCGGGTCATCAAGGTGAATTATCCGTCCTAGAAAGTGAGTGTGGCTTGATACTTCGTTTCGGTCATTATCAGGGTTTTAAGTGTCAATCGTCCTTGTTGAAATCAATGATGGATCAACTCAACCGACAGTACCCGATTGAACAAGTGAATTATTTTTATACTGAAAACGACGTTTACAAGGCGATCAAAGTTGAAGGTTATGAAAGCCAAAAGGCTAATCCAACCGTTGAACACCTCAACGATCCTAAAACAATTAACTTTGATTTGAGGCAACGTGAATTCAAACGGTCTTCGGTATGGGGCGCACTCCTGAAACCGTGGAAGTGGGTAGCGACGCTGTTCTTCGCATTTCTGATGGTCTTTACTTACAATAAATTAGCGCACTTAAATGACTTGGAAGGCCAACTTAATGATATTAGGCTGAGTCAATACGCAGTAGTAAAAGCTTATTTACCTTTGGGTACCGCTAAAAGTGACAACCTTAAAAAGAAACTAATCGCGCGTATCAAACAGAGTAAAGCGAATGTCGGCGATAATGGTTTCCTGTCCCAACTGGTTATTTTTACTAAAGCCAAACAGAGATACAGTTCGGTGATGATTACTAAAATCAACTTTCAGAAGTCACGTTTAAGTATTGATATTAATAGTACCAAACTCAGTGATGTTGAAGCGCTGGTAAAAACCTTAGAATCATCAGCCTTAACCGTAAAATTAGAAAACCTAACTATCAAGCCAGAGTTTAGTTCTGGTCGTCTCTTATTAGGAAATTAATCAAATGCTTAGTTATCTATCGAAGTTTAGTATGAGAGAAAAGCTAATTGTCATTTTGGCGGTTGTTATTGTCGGCACCCTATCTATTTATGACCTAGTTATA
>Ga0115003_10002962_pt1 | contig 13700 bp, 13 predicted proteins | sample ArcticOcean_MG_C_7_FD_88736 | JGI IMG/M metagenome (GOLD analysis project Ga0115003, IMG submission 88736) | Marine microbial communities from western Arctic Ocean - ArcticOcean_MG_CB11_88 | ecosystem: Environmental > Aquatic > Marine > Oceanic | place: Arctic Ocean: Canada Basin | collected... | reverse complement strand
AGGATTGTGCTCAATCATTTGGTGCTAAAAAAAATAATAAATATACTGGAACCTTTGGAGATTTTGGATGTTTCAGTTTCTTTCCTACCAAGAATCTTGGATGCGCTGGAGATGGTGGAATGATAACTACTAATAGTCTTGCGAAAATGAAAATTTTAAAGAAACTCAGAAATCATGGTGGTTTGATTAGAAATGCTCATGAATACATTGGTTATAATTCTCGATTAGATGAAATACAAGCATCAATATTACTTACTAAGATAAAAATTATTAATAGCCTTGATAAAAAAAGGAATCACATTGCAAAACTATATAAAAGTTTGATAAAAAACCGACTGATAACTCTACCATATGAATGCGAAGATAATTCACATCATGTATATAATCAATATACTATAAAAGTTAAAAATCGAGCTAAATTTATTAGGCATCTAAAGAGTAATTCTATCCCGTATGGTGTTTATTACCCAATACCAATATATAAGCAAAAGGCATTAAAGAACTTTAATTATAAATGTAACCTTAAAAATACAGAAAAAGTGACTAGGCAATGTATTTCGATACCTATTTATCCTGAATTAAGCAGTGATTCTGTTAAACATATTTCTAAAATTATCAATGACTACCAATGAGTAATATAAAGAATATATTTGTTATTGCCGGAGAATCTTCTGGTGATCAACATGCCGCAAATTATGTTAATGAACATAAGAAATTAAATCCTGATATTAAATTTACAGCTATTGGGCAGCAAGAACTCAAAAAGACAGGTTCAGATATAATCTTCAACTCAGAAGAGATTTCAGTAATCGGAATTATTGAAGTAATCACAAAATATTCTAAAATTAAAAAAGCATTAAATATCGCATATAATCATATACTTAAAAATTAACCAAACTTAATTGTCTTAATCGACTATGTTGAGTTTAATTTAAAAGTTGCTAAGTTTGCAAAAAAAAACAACATTCCTGTATTATTTTATGTGGTTCCCCAAGTTTGGGCATGGCGCGAGAAAAGAATTAAGAACATCATAGAAGTAGTTGATGAATTAGCAGTTATATTTCCATTTGAAGAAAAATTATTTAAAAAATATACTAAAAATGTCACATACGTAGGTCATCCATTAGCGGATGATGATAGATTCAAGCCGACTGAACTGGAATATCACCATAGGATGACAAGCATAGGTATTTTTCCAGGGAGCAGAGAATCTGAGATACGAAATAACTTACATCGCATGATTGACTCTATTAGAATTATTAAAAATGATGATATATATACAAAAAATATTAAAATATTTTATGCAAATAATACAGCTAAAAAAATTCTGATAAAGCTGCTTCCAAAAGGTTGGGGTACTTTATTAACTAGCGGCAAAGATGTTGAGGAAGTAAAAAAATGCCAAAAAGTAATTACCGCTTCCGGGACAGTTACCTTAGAACTGGCCATGATGAATATTCCCATGATTATAATGTATCGCCTTTCACCTCTAACATATCTGATTATGAAAAATCTAGTAAAATTAAAATATATTGGTTTAGTGAATTTAGTTTTAGGTGAAACTCTAGGATCTCAACCAATTGTAAAAGAATTTATCCAGCCAGATTATACTGATGAAGTACAGGTTATGGTTGAATTACAAAGAATTGATAAAGATATTGTTTATAGAGAGTTAATGGAAGACGGTTATAATCAAATTAGAAGAATACTCAAGCCAGGAGCTTCAATGAATGTTGCAAAGTTAGCAAACAAAATGCTTTCATAATTATCTGGTGACCCCTCTTTCGCTACTATGTATAAAATTAACAAAATATTTAACCTCTTCATAATTTAAATTTAAATCTTTAAATTCTGCATTAACTTCATCTCTGCCAGATTTAGATTTAATAAATAACTTAAATGTTTTTTCTAGTCCTTTAATTACATCTAAATCAAAACCTTTTCTCTTTAATCCAGCAGTATTAATCTTATAGGCTTGAGCATGATTACCCGCAACAAGCGTATAAGGAGTAACATCTCTTGAAATTACAGTACCAAGACCACTGAATGCATAGTCTCCTATCTCACAGAATTGATGAACAAGCGTAAATCCACCAAGAGAGACATTATCTCCTACTCTAACGTGTCCAGCCAATGATGCGGCATTTGATAATATGCAATTATCTTTTATAACGCAATCGTGTGCAACATGACTTGATGTCATGAAAAGATTGTTTGAGCCAATTATCGTTTCATTTATACCTGCAGCAGTACCTCTATTAATTGTACAGAATTCTCTAAATACATTATTGTCGCCAATGACCAGAGTGGTTTCTTCATTATTAAATTTAAGATCTTGAGGGTCTTCTCCAATTGATGCAAATTGATATATTTTATTATTGCAGCCAATAGAGGTATTCTTTTTAATCACAACATGACTTTCTAGTATTGTGTTTGCCGATATAATTACATTGTCGCCGATTATAGAATAAGGTCCGATAGTAACTGATGAATCAATTTTGGCAGATTTACTAATTATTGCAGTTGAATGAATCATTATTTAGCTCTAACAGCTCCTAATAGCTCTGCTGTACAAACAATAGTCTCATCAACCATACATGAGGCTGTAAACTTATGAACATCTCTCTTGCTTTGATTAAGCTTAACATCGATAATCATTATATCACCAGGTACAACTGGTTTTTTAAACCTAGCCTTATCTATACCTACAAAATAATATAAAAGGCTATCCTTTTCTCTTTCATTACTTTTAAAATCTAGTAAAGCAGTTGCTTGGGCCATAGCCTCTAAAATAAGAACTCCAGGAAATACTGGATGGCCAGGGAAATGACCTTGGAAGAATGGTTCATTATTACTTACATTTTTTTGTGCTCTTAAGCAATCATGTTTTTTAAAATTTAGTATTTTATCTATTAACAGAAACGGGTACCTGTGTGGTAAATAATTCTGAATATCATTATCGCTCATCTTTGTTCTCCAAATTTATATTTTCTTCTTAATTAATTTTGCTAATGTGTCTAATTCTTTAAATCTCGCTTGGTTTTTTCTCCAATTATTAGCTGGCTCAATAGTTGTTCCTGAAGCATACATTCCTGGTTCTTTTATAGATTTAGTAACCATTGCCATACCATGTATATGCACGTTATCCGTTATATGAATATGTCCATTCAATCCACTTCCACCACCAATTGTGCAATTCTCTCCAATACTTGTGCTACCAGCTATTCCTACACATGCTGCAATTGCGGTATTTTTTCCTATTTTCACATTATGAGCTACATGAACGAGGTTATCAATTTTAACATTGTCAGAAATCATTGTGCTATCAATCGTTCCTTTATCAATAGTAGTGTTTGCACCAATCTCAACATTATTCCCAATCACAACATTTCCTATGTGAGGAACTTTTATCCAAAGACCAGAATCTTTTATAAGTCCAAAACCATCGGAACCAATTACTGATCCAGATTGAATTATGACATTATCACCAATGATACTATTATCATATATTGTAACATTAGGATATATTATTGAAGATTTTCCAATAGTAACATTTTTACCTATCACTGAATTTATTCCAATAGTTACCGATGTATCTATAATATTGCATGAATTAGTTGTATTAACGAACATAGGACTATTGATTGGGTCATATGATTCTTGGATAATTTTAATAAATAATAACTGAGGGTTTTCATGAACCACTACAGGAATTTTTATCTGAGAAGCAATCACACTATTTGCAATAACACATGAGACTTTAGTTTTATCAATGCACGAAACACTTTTTATATCATTTATGTATGCAATTGCATTATCTTTACTATTAAATATACTTGACACATATTCAAACGTAGTTTGATCATCACCCAATATTTTACAATTATATTTTGAAGATATTTCTGCTAAAGAATATTTTTTCTTAAGCTTCATTATTGAAGTTTAGAGATAATCTCTTGCGTAATATTAATATATTTTTTTGCATAAAGGGTTGTACCATCAGCTCGGATAATGAGATCAAAATCATTGCTTTCAGCATACTCTGTGATTGCAGATTCAACAATAGTCCTAATCTTAGAAAGTTCTTGTTGTTGTAATTTCTGTAAATCTGTTTGAATCTTTTCTTGCCCACTTCTAAATTTAACTTCAATTTTTTGAATTTTTTCGACAAGCCCTTGTTTCTCTTTATCAGACATCACTGTTTCATTCTTCAAATATTGTTCATTCAAACTATTCCATTCCTCTTCCAAAGTCTTGAGGTTTCTCGCTCTAGGATCAAATTGCTTTTTTATTTTTGCTTGAGACTCATTATAAATTGGAATCTCTTTAAATAGTTGATCAAGATTTACTATTCCTAATTTAAGTTCTGCGCTAGCAGATGATGGAATAAATATTGCCGTGATAAGACAAAATAACATTGATTTAAATATAGTGTTCATAGTATTAAAAAGCTCCTCCTAGTTGAAAAATTACTGGCTGTGTATCATCCCCTTCTTGTTCATTAATAGCACTTACAAATCCTACAGAAACTCCACCTATTGGAGTAAGTACATTAAATTCTATCCCATAACTTCCTCTTAACTCATTGTAGTCGAAGTTATTAACTTTCTCAAATACGTTTCCAACATCAAAAAACAGAGTTGTTCGTAACGCTCTTGTATCTTCTCCTAAAAATGGTGGTGGAGAAAATACCCAATTAAATTGTGCTACCGTCAGGAAGTCGCCACCGATTGCATCACATTTTCTATATTTGCCCGGTATAGCTTTTGCAGCACATGAGTGAAATCCACTACCTGTAAGCGTGCTTGGTGCATTATATGTTAAAGGTCCTAAACTAGCGCCTTTGTATCCTCTAACTGTTCCATTGCCACCAGCAAAGTATTTATTATAGAAAGGAAGAGATGTTGTGCCTCCAAGGCCAGCACCAATTCCAACTGTAGTTTTAAGTTGGAAAACTGTCCGCCAATCAAAACCAAATGTTTTTAATATATAGTTTTTATTAGATTCTGTTCTATGTGTAGCTGATGCATGAGATGCGCCTGAAGCACCTATAAACAGATCTCCAGTTAAACTGGTTAATACCCCTGTTTCCGCAAAAACTGTTCTATTCCTTGTATCGGTAACATAGTTAGCTTTCAGTTTTAAACCAAGAGCAGTCTTTCCATGATCGGCAATATGATGAGTAACTACGATTGGAGAACCTATTGTTGTTGTAAATTCAGTTAAAGAAATATCATAACCTATACCAAACGTAGATGTTTCTGAAACAGGCATATCATACATAACTCCAGCAGCAAAAGTATCAGAAAGATATGATGCTGTAGAAGTAGCGCTGACATCTGTTGAACTAATTGTTGTAGTAAGAGTTCTGCTGACACCATCATATGTGTAATAAGGATCGGTTAACAGGAATTGCAACGATGTATTGACAGTACTTTTTGAAGCTGTTAAACCAACATTTTTTCCATAACCAAGGAAATTATCTTGCTGCAACTTTATATCAAAAATTGCCCCATCCGTATCAGACCAACCTGCGCTAACTTTAAATTCACCAGACTTGCGTTCTTTGATAATAAAAGTTACATCCACTAAATCACTAGAGTTAGATACTTTGTTTTTCGTAACCTGAACATTTTCGACGAACTTAAGCCTTTGAAGTCTTATTTTAGATCTTTCAATATCTCTATTACTGTGAAGAGAAGATTCAAACTGACGTAATTCTCTCCTATAGACCTCATCATTTGTATTAGAATTACCTGTGATATTGATCCGTCTAACCGTGCTTCTTTGTCCAGGATCTATTCTGAATTCAACATCGACAATTTTTGTAACATCATCAATAATGGGCAATGATACGACTTCTGGAAAAGCAAAACCTTCGTCACCCAAAAGATATGCTAGTAGTTCTTCAGACTTTTGAAGGCTTTGACGTGAAAATGTTTGCTTGGGCAGCATTATTTCTGCTAAGTTACTTTTAATTATCTCTGGATCAATAACTGAGTTTCCATAAAGTTTGATATCACCAAATTCATATTTTTCTCCTTCATCAACATTTATTGTAATAATAATATCTTTATTGTCATTAGATAGATTCACTTGATTTGATAAAATACGAAATCTTACATAGCCTCTATTCAGATAATAATTTTCTATCTTACTTATATCGGATCTTAAGATAGAACTAGAGTAAGTATCCTTAGACGACCAAAACTCAAAGAAATACTTGGTACCAGATGACATTACACTGAGTATTTTATTATTAGAAAAAGCTTTATTCCCAATAATATTTATTTCTTTGATTCCAGAAGCATCACCTTCTTCGATAACTAATTCAATTGAAACTCTATTTCTTTCTAATTTCGTGATCTTTGATGAGATAGCAGCGTTATACCTTCCTTTGTCAAAATATAATCTTATGAGTTCTTGTTCAATTTTATCAAAGATATTCTTATCATATGGCCTCGTTTTTGAAATGCCAACATCATCTAATGCTGTCAGGATATCTTCGTCTTCAATAATACTATTATCAGTAATGAGGATTTCTGAGATTATAGGTTTTTCACTTACACTAATAATCAGATCATTAAAATTCAATAAAACTGATATGTCATCAAAATATTTAGTTTCATATAAATCCTGAATTATCTCTTTCACTAATTCTGGGCTAAACCTATCACCTTGTTTTACATTTGAATAACTCAGAATTGTATTATTCGTAACTCTGTTATTACCTTTGATGATTATGTTAGATATAATAGGGTTCTCTATGCTCTCATCTTCCGCATATACGTTTGTGATACTAAATGGAACTAAGAATATAAGTGATAAAAAAAATATTCTCAGTAACATTATAAAAGCCTCGCAAAATCATTATAAAAAGCTATGATCATAATACCGAAAAGGATTAACATTCCAAACTGTTGAGCAATGAGTTGAAATTTTTCTGGCACGGGTTTTCCAGTCAACATCTCTAATATGTAATAAACCAAATGTCCACCATCTAACACTGGGATTGGAAGTAGATTAAGAACTCCTAAGCTAATACTTAGTATTGCAAGTAAGTAAGCAAAATAAACAAACCCCATTGATAATGATTTTCCAGAAAATTCAGCTATGCTTAAGGGGCCACTTATATTGTTCATATTAGCTTGACCTGTAAATAACTCAAAAATCATTTTAAATGTTAGCAGGGAATAATTATATGTTAAGGATATAGACTTATATATCGACTCAAAAAATGGATACTTTACAAGTATCCTGAAATCATTCAGTGCATTTCTGTCTGGAGATATACCGGCATAACCATTCCCGTTTTCAGAAGACGTCTTAACAGTTGGAACAAGAATAATATCTAATATTTTTCCAAAACGATTAATTTTTAGCTTCAATATATTGTTTGGATTATTTTGGATATTCTCAACTAGTAGACTCCAGTTATTAATATTTTCATTATTCACACTCAAGATCTGATCTCCAATCTGGAGGCCAGCTAAGGAAGCTGGGGAATTATTTTCAATAGTACCAATTATCGATGGGATTTCTGGAGTCTTGGGCTTAAACCCAAGATTAATAATAATATCTCCATCTTTCTGTAAAATATTGCCATCATAATTAATATTAATGGTGTTTATATTATTTTCATTACCTTTAATAACCACGTTTAGTTTTGTTCTATTTACTACAGCATTCAATACTTCAACTCTAACATCCTGCCATCTTTGAGTCGTAACACCATTAACTTCAATAATTTCATGAAATGATTTATTTTTAACTTGAGATAAATTATGACCTTCAATCGATGTGACGAATGGTTTCATTCCGGTAATTCCAGAAAAATGAACAATGGTAAAAAAAATAACAGCTAAAATTAAATTGAAGACCGGCCCAGCTGCAACTATTAAAAACTTCTTATATACAGACTGCTTATCAAAGCAATAAGCATACTCAGCTTTATCTTTCTCAGGATCTAGCTCCGAAGATTCAAGCATCTTCACATAACCGCCCAAAGGAACTAATCCGATAGAATATTCCGTCCCCTCGCTACTAAATTGCTTCTTAAAGAGTGTTTTGCCAAAGCCAATACTAAAATTAAGCACTTTAACATTAAATAGTCTAGCTATATAAAAATGACCAAATTCATGAAATGTAACTAATATTCCAATTGCAATAAAAAAACCAAGAATGCTTTGTATTATTTCCATGTTGTATTTATGTGGTTAGTTATATAGTCCCTTGTAAGCTGATCACATTCTAATATAGATTTAAGCGTATTACTCTTAGTGATTGGTATATTTTTTAATGCTTTATCAATTATAACCGGTATATCAATAAATTTAATCTTATTTTCAAGAAACTTTGAAACAGCTATTTCGTTAGCTGCATTTAAGATGGTAGGAGCATTATAACCAATATTTAGAGCTTTGATGCATAAATCTAAACATTTAAATTGATTTGGCTTAACTTCATGAAATGAGAGTTTATCTATCTTAAATTTTTTCAATGAGTTAATGTTTAGCTTATGCCTGCCTGGCCATGACAAGGCATAGCTAATAGCAACCCTCATGTCATGCGCACTCATATGAGAAATTACTGATCCATCCGTAAATCTAATCAAAGCATGGACAATACTTTGAGGATGAATAAGAACATTTATCTGATTAGGCTTTAAGCCAAATAATATTGCAGCTTCAATAATTTCCAAACCTTTGTTCATCATAGATGCCGAATCTACAGAAATTTTTTTACCCATTTTCCATGTAGGATGATTAACTGCTTCTTTAGGGGTCACTTTGGATAGTTTACTCTTTGAATAATTTAAAAATGGTCCTCCAGAAGCAGTCAATGTAATCATATCCACATCTTTATAGATTTTTTTTCTAACTGCATTATTATAATCAATTCCAAATGAAGATAAAATCTGAAGAATAGCATTATGTTCACTGTCTACAGGAATGAGGATAGCGCCGCTTTTATGAGCTGCAGTAATTAAAAGTTTACCTGACATAATTAAAGATTCTTTATTAGCTAGAAGTATTTTCTTCCCAGATTTTGCAGCATCATAAGTTGGTTTTAGAGCAGCAGCTCCAACTATCGCTGATAACACACATTTACATTTCTCATGAGTGCTTATAAAAGATAAATTCTTTTCACCAAACAATACTTTGGTTTTTATTTTATTTATATTACAAAGCTCTGTAAGTTTCAATGCGCTAGATTTATCAGATATAACAGCATATTTAGGGTTAAAAGTTTTTATCTGACGGAATAAGAGGGTAGTGTTTTTATGAGCACTTAGCGCAAATACTGTATTTTGTTTACCCATGTTCTTTAAAACTGATAATGTATTTTTTCCAATTGTTCCTGTTGAGCCTAAAATAGTAATCATTATAAGAATAACCAAATATTTAAAATAGAAATTGTAGGGAGATAGCTATCAAGCCTATCTAAAACACCACCATGTCCTGGCAGAATTTTTCCTGAATCTTTGACGCCATGAAATCTTTTATAAACGCTCACTGATAAATCTCCAATCGTGCAAAATATGCAACATAATAACATGAAAAAAATATCACTAATTAGAATAGGTATTGAAAAAACCAAGTCAAATAGTATAAAAAATATTACTGATGGGATAATTAATGACCCAATAAATCCCTCTACTGTCTTCTTAGGGCTAATTGATGGGCATAAACTATTTTTTCCTATAGTTTTACCGACAAAGTATCCCGATATATCTGTTAAAGAAACAAGGCCGATTAAAAATAAATAATATTTGTTTAAACCTGATAATTCTGGGTATGAAAATAATAAATAGTTGTGTACTGCAATCTCTGTGCTACTAGTGCTACCAAGCGAGATAAATAAGAACCATGTTATTATTATAAATATCAAACCTATAATGCCAGAACTTGCGCTTAGAAGTTTTTTATATATATTAAGATTTAATAATAAATCTAAAAGCATCATTAACCATATAAATATTGAAAAATATGTAAATAGTAAAACAATTGAATGCGTATGATACTTCAATAAAAGAATCATAAGAAGAATAGCTAATGACAAGAAGAAGTACATATTAGATCTAGAAATATTACAGATAGCCAGCCATTCATAGTATCCATATATTGCTATTATAGAAAATAATAATCCTATAATGAGTCCATTACTAAAAAGGAGGAGGATTAAAAAAAAAGAAGCTAGAGCAATTCCAGTAAAAATTCTATTTAACATCTTTTTTAACTATGTGATCAGAGGGTTTTAGTGAACCAAATTTTCTAGTTCTTTTTTGATAATATTCTATAGCAACATCTAATTCCTTCTCATTAAAATCAGGCCATAGACAGTCTGTAAAATATAATTCGGTATATGCATGTTGCCATAACATAAAATTACTCAGCCTTTGCTCGCCAGCTGTTCGAATTAACAAGTCTGGGCTACTACCCTGTAAGCATAAATATTTTTTAAAATCCACAGCATTAACTTTCTTGTTTTGAGATGAAAAATTTACATCATCTAACATTCTATTAACAGCATTAATTATGTCCCATTGACCGCCATAATTAATTGCAAAATTTAATTTTAAACCAGTATTATCTCTTGTTATATTTTCTGCTTGACTGATATTTTTTAAAAGTTTAGGAGAAAATGACTCTAGGTTTCCGATAAACTCAATCTTTACATTATTTGAGTGCAAGTCATCAATGTATTTGGTAATTGAGTCTTCAAATAACTTCAGCAAAAACTGTACCTCATGGTCAGGTCTATTCCAATTTTCGCTACTGAATGCAAATAATGATAGCTGTGATATTTGTCTATGCGAACAAGCTAAAACAATTTTGTTAATAGCTTTTATGCCCTCCTTGTGGCCATAAGCTCTAGGCATATTTCTTTGATTTGCCCATCTTCCATTTCCGTCCATTATGACAGAGATGTGGGAAATTATTTTGTTAGACATGACTATACTTCACTTATTTCTAAGATTTTTTTATCTACAATTTCCTCGGATATTTTTATGTATTTATCAGTAATCTCTTGAACCTCTATAATATAATCACGTTCAAAGTCTTTAGATATTTTTTTTTCTTTTTCTAGATTATTTACATTAGTATTTATATTTCTTCTTACATTTCTTAGAGAGATTTTAGTATTTTCACCTTCTTTCTTGAGAATTTTGATTAACTCATTTCTCCTTTCCTGGGTAAGGGGTGGAATTTTAATATGAATTACCATTCCATTAATGACAGGTGATAATCCAAGACTAGAATCCATTATCGCTTTTTCAATAGCCTTGACAGCTGCTTTATCCCAAACATTTAAACTAATTGTGGATGCGTCAGTAATTGTTATATTTGCTAACTGTTTAAGCGGTGTTTTAGCATTAAAATAATCAGCCTCAATTTGATCCAGCATGCTTGGATTAGGTCTTCCAGCTCTTATTTGACCACATGCATTATTTAAAGCTTCAATTGCTTTAGCCATGCTGACTTCTGCATCTTTCTTAATATCATCAATCATAATTAACCTATGTTAGTTCCTATCTTACCATTTAATATAGCTTTTTTTAAGTTACCTTTTTTAAGTATATTAAATACCTTTAAAGGCATATTATTTTCTTTGCACATTACCACAGCAGTAGCATCCATTACTTCTAAGTTCTTTTTAAGAATATCTGAATATGAAATAGATTTATATAAAACTGCATCTGAATACTTAATGGGGTCCTTGTCATATATGCCATCAACCTTTGTTCCTTTTAACATAATTTGGGCATTTAACTCAATTGCACGCAAGCTTGCTGCGGAGTCAGTTGTAAAGTAAGGGTTCCCGGTACCTGCAGCAAGAATAATTATCCTGCCTTTTTCTAAGTGTCGTTCTGCTTTACGTTTAATGTATTTTTCACAAACAGCGTCTATGGTGACCGATGACATTACACGACACTCAATATTTAACTGTTCGATAGAACTCTGCAAGGCAAGAGAGTTTATAACTGTCGCGAGCATACCCATATGATCAGCTGTTACACGCTGAATTCCTATTTTCTCTAAATCACTGCCTCTGAAGAAGTTACCACCACCTATAACTATAATAAGCTCAGTTTTTTGTTTTTGTACTTGTGATAATTGAGATGCAAACTCTTTGATAATAGTATCATCGATACCATATTTTTTATTACCGACCAAGGCTTCTCCGCTAAGTTTAAGTAATACCCGTTTATATTTGGGACTAGTCATTCTTTAGTTATTTAATTTGACTGTATACTTCGCCAGCAAAGTCTTCTTGTTTTTTTTCTATACCCTCACCAAGCTGGTAACGGGCATAAGAAATAATTTCATTATCTTTGATAATCTTTTTAAGGTTTAAGGAACCATCTTTAATGTAAGGCTGGTTTAGTAAAGTATTATCTGATATAAATTTTTTAACCTTTCCATCCATGATATTTCTTTTAATATCATCTTTTTTATCAATCTTATCTAACTCAGCTTTATAGACATCTTTTTCATTTTCTAGCAAACTTTGGTCTAAAGATTTTTCATCTAGTCCTAAAGGGTTAGAGGCAACTATTTGCATACAAATATCTTTTGAAAGTTGACTATCTTCTTTTGCAAGAGTTACTATGGCCCCAATCTTATTATTATGAGTATATCCAGTTACAAAATTCTCTGAATTATCTATGCAATGAAATCTACGTATCTGAATATTTTCCCCAAGCTTTGTTACATAATTTTTTCGCAACCCTTCAAGATCATTTCTGACCGTCTCATCACTAGAGCTCATTAGCGCTTCTAAAGAATTATATGGGCTAGCAATTATCATTTCACATGTTTGGTTTACATATGATAAAAAATCATCGCCTCTGGCAACAAAATCTGTCTCGGAATTTATTTCAATTAATAATGATTTTAACGAATTTGATTTAAAATAAACACCACCTTCTGCTGCAATTCTAGCTGATTTTTTATCGGCTTTGATCCCTTCTTCGGATCTCATGAGTTTTATTGCATCATCTAGTACGTTATCAGCTCTAACTAGATATTTTTTACAATCAAGGATACCTGCACCCGTGATATCCCTAAGCTGTTTTAATAATTCAAGATCTAATGACATTTAAACCTCTTTATCATCTACTGTAGAGTTATTTTTCTTTACTTTTTCTTCAGCCTTAGCAACTGGTTCAGCTGACTTCGTATTCAAATCAATCACTTGTTTTTTCTTAAAAGTCTTTGCCGTTGATTCAATAGGTTTTTTTTCGCTATTCTGAACAACTGGTTTAACAAATTTAGATCTAGTGTTTATTATTGTGCTTGAAACTGCATTTAAAAATAAGTCTATAGACGACATTGAATCATCATTCCCGGGAATCATATAATCAACGCCTTCAAAAGAATTATTACTGTCCACCAATGCTATGACTGGTATATGTAGTTTATTAGCTTCCTGTATTGCTATTTTTTCATATCTTGTATCTATTACGAATAACGCATCTGGTCGTTTATCCAGGCTCTTGATACCAGAGAGATTTTTTTCTAATTTTATAATTTGTTTTTTAATATTTAAGGATTCTTTTTTAGTTAGCCCGTTTAATGTGGCTAAGTCTAAAGATGCTTTTAAAGTATCTAGTTTTGCAATAGATTTTTTTATAGTATCAAAGTTTGTCAGCATTCCACCCAGCCATCTGTTACTTACATATGGCATCTTAGCTT
>Ga0115003_10002959_pt1 | contig 13707 bp, 16 predicted proteins | sample ArcticOcean_MG_C_7_FD_88736 | JGI IMG/M metagenome (GOLD analysis project Ga0115003, IMG submission 88736) | Marine microbial communities from western Arctic Ocean - ArcticOcean_MG_CB11_88 | ecosystem: Environmental > Aquatic > Marine > Oceanic | place: Arctic Ocean: Canada Basin | collected... | reverse complement strand
CCTAACAGGGCCCCTTCATCATCCTCATAGACCAAACAAAATGGGCCCCCCAGCCAGCAGCCAGCAATCATACGTATTGTCTGTGGTTGACGGTAAATCGACTTCATAGAATTCTTAATAACTGTTCCATAAAACCTTCCAAGAGCTGAGGCCCTCTGGTTTTAACGTGCTGATGGTCATAAGGCGTCTCCCTTCTCATACAATTGCAGGTCTGAAAATTATATCAGAATTTTCATCCCCTTTTCAATGTCGGTTCAAACGCGTAAAACGGTTTAATGATAAATGTATGGGGATTGTTATGAAAATTGGGATTGTTGGATGCGCTGGCCGCATGGGTCAAATGTTGATTAAAGAAGTTTTGGGTAATCCTAGGGCGACGCTTATTGGCGCAACGGAAGCCCCAAACAGCACCGTATTAGGTCACGATCCGGGGCTTTTGGCCGGTGGCGTTGCAACAGATCTGAAAATTACAGAAGATGCAAAAACTCTTTTTGCCAACGCCGACGCGGTTATTGATTTCACCGCCCCCAAAGTGACTTTGATGCATGCTAAATTGGCGGCTGACAACTTTACGGCCTTAATTGTCGGTACAACCGGGTTCGAGCCGGATCAACAAACTCAATTAGAAGCTTTTGGCGCAAATGCCTTTATTTTTCAAGCCGCCAACTTTTCTGTAGGCGTTAATTTGCTGATGGGCTTGAGTGAACAAGTCGGATCCCTTTTGGGCAATGATTACGATGCCGAAATATTGGAAATGCACCACAAAAACAAAGTCGATGCCCCTTCCGGTACCGCATTAGCCTTGGGTAAAGCCGTAGCCAAAGGTCGGGGCGTTGATCTAGATGCGGTTTCAAAGCGCGTCCGCGATGGAATAACTGGAGCACGAACACCAGGTGATATCGGTTTCGCAACGTTACGCGGTGGAGCAGTTATTGGCGATCATACGGTAATGTTTGCAGCAGATGGTGAGCGGGTCGAGCTGACCCATAAAGCATCAGACCGCACGATCTATTCAGCTGGTGCTGTTCGGGCTGCAATCTGGAGCCAAAGCCAAGGCAATGGTTTTTTCGGCATGCGCCATATGCTTGGATTTAACTAGTGTATCAGAACGAAGGTCAGAGAGCCCATGAAAAAAACTGATGTTTATGAGTTTTATACCCACCTAGCCAAAGGACGGCCCAATCCAACTAGTGATTTGGAATGGACCTCGACCTTTACTCTGTTGGTTGCCGTTGTTTTATCAGCGCAATCCACTGATGTGGGCGTAAACAAGGCGACGCATGAGCTTTTTAAAACTGTCGATACACCTGAAAAAATGTTGGCGCTGGGTGAAGGCAAGCTCAAAAATCACATTAAAACCATTGGACTATTCAATGGCAAAGCCAAAAACGTCATTGCGCTTAGTCATTTGTTGATTAAAGACCACAACTCTGAAATCCCCAACGATCAAAAAGCCTTAGAAGCGTTGCCCGGAGTAGGCCGAAAAACCGCAAACGTCGTCCGAAACATCGCCTTTGGAGAACCAACGATTGCGGTGGATACGCATATTTTCAGGGTCGGCAACAGAACCGGATTGGCGCCCGGTAAAAACGTCGTTGAGGTCGAAAATAAACTACTAAAAGTAACACCTAAAGATTTTGTCCACTTCGCCCACCACTGGCTCATCCTCCACGGCCGCTACACCTGCAAAGCCCGAAAACCCGACTGCCCGTCTTGCGAAGTGGCGCATCTATGCCGGTTTAAGGGTAAGACGACCCTCGAAGCCCATCTTTCCCAAAAGAGCACTCCATCAGTTTAATTTAAGCCCGCTAATGACGGGATTTTAGGATTCTAGAGATGGATCGTCCCCCATTAGCCTCTTACGAATAAAAGTGGCGGCCTATAGGAAGTAAATAAAAAGGTAGGTTCCTGGGTCACTACCAGTAATGAAGACTTAGTTAGAAAGTGCCGCGACTAGCACCCTCCAAACCCAAAAAATGCCTATGCTGCCAGCACTAGCCCACGATGCCGATTTGCCAGGGGACGAATTCATGAAGCCCTAGGTTTAGGACTTCGCTTTTGGTTTCTTTTCCGGATGCTGTGTCAAGTAACAGCTGAAAGATGGCCTCGCCCATTTCGTCCAGGGTGGCTGTGCCGTCAACGATTTCACCGCAATTGATGTCCATATCTTCGGTCATACGGTTATACATGATACTGTTGGAGGCGAGTTTGAGCGATGGGGCTGGTTTTGCACCAAAGCAGGAACCGCGACCTGTTGTAAACGCGATCATGTTGGCTCCACCTGCGATTTGACCGGTGGCGGAAACTGGATCGTAGCCAGGTGTATCCATGAAGACGAAACCTTTGGTCTCAACCTTATGAGCGTATTCGTAAACTTCCATCATTGGTCCGGTGCCGCCTTTCATGGATGATCCCAACGATTTTTCGGTGATGTTAGCTAGTCCACCTTTTTGGTTTCCCGGGCTGACTTTGCCGTTTATCTGAACATCACGACCAACGCAGTATTCTTCTTTCCACCAGCGCAGACGCTCGACCAATTTTTTACCAATTTCGGGCGTTGCCGCGCGGCAGGTGAGGGTATGCTCAACGCCGTAAACCTCTGGCGTTTCAGATAAAATGCCAGTGCCGCCATGTGTCGCCAGAATATCAACTGCGCGGCCCAAGGCTGGGTTTGCAGTGATTGATGAAAAGCTGTCTGACCCACCACATTGCAGGCCAACCATAATATGACTGGCAGTGACCGTGGTTCGGACGCATTTGTTGGCTTCGGGCAGCATGTCTTCAACTTCTTTAATCCCTTTCACAATCGAGGCGCGTGTGCCACCTTCGTCTTGCATGACCATTGTCCGTAAGCGGGGGCCGGGAGTTAATTTTTGAGCGCCTAATAATCCGCCAATCTGGCAGCGCTCACAACCCAAACCGATAACGAGTGCGCTCGCAACGTTGGGATGCGTTATGTATCCAGCCAATGTTCGGTGCAACAAATCCATAGCTTCGCCTGTTTGTTCCATGCCACAGCCCAAATGGTGGCTGAAGGCTGCTACGCCATCAACGTTGGGGTAGGCTGCTAAGCGTTCTTCGGTAAAGTGGTTAGCGATGGCTTGGACTACAGTTGCGGAGCAGTTGACGGTGGACATAATGGCGATGAAATTACGCGTTCCAGCCCGGCCATCCTCGCGCATATACCCTTTAAAAGTTGCACGCTCAGCTTCTGGGAGCATTTTGATGGGCTCATAATCACGGCCAAAGCGGTAATCTTTTTGGCCTTCATGGAACATTACGTTGTGGTTTTCTAACATCGTGCCGATTTCAATATCGGAATCTGCATACCCAATAATCACGTTATATTTACGGATCGCGTCGCCCTTTGTAATGCGCTGTGTCGCGATTTTATAACCGGGCGTAACAGAACATGTCGTAATAATGCCATCAACTACTTCAACACCTGCCTGAATCGGCACCCTTGCGACCACTACATTATCCTCAGAGTGAAGCCGGACCACAGGCCCGGTAATTTGTTTTTTAGACGTATCAAGCATTGGGGTCTCCTTAGATGTTGTGTCGAGAAGGATTTGTAAAAATTGGTTTACTAACATAGTTAAGTTTGCAGGTTGAGGCAATAACGCCGCCTTCGATCGTGTCGTCACCCCCAACCGTTAATCCAAGCCCAAACTTAAATTCCTCGAAAAGCGCTGAAGACGTATCAGGGGTATTGCTATGCAGCTGATCATTCCCGGCACCGCCCCAAATAAGGTTATCGGACGCTCCACCAGCGCAAGTGTTAATGCTACCAGCTGCCGAAAATCTAGAGTTGGCTAATGGATTAGACGCATCGTGCACACTCGCCTGATAATTCGTTGGTAGATCTGTATATAAATAATCAATACCAGTATTACTGCCCAAAGCATCCTGCCCTGATCCCCCAACCAATAAATTAACTTTAATACTTTCACTAACCTCAGTATTCGTAAGGGCAACAGCATTTGAAGTGGCCGTTACGATATCGGTTCCATTTTGAAAACTATAGTTTTCAGCTTGCTCTTTGGTCTCAACAACATGGACTTCAAATTGAAAACCAAAACCAAAAGCCGCATCGTTAATTTTGGGCACAGTTAATGCGAAATTTGATACAGACTCTTGGGCGATAATTGACACAAAGGGAATAGAACTCGGCCCGTTCTCGCCCTCATTTTTGCCATCGCTAGGTTCGCTCTTTATTTGAACCGGTGACATTTTATCCCAGCCCAAAACAATTTTCACTGGAGCTGTCGTCAATGCAGCACCAACAGTTAGGGTCACGTTTTCGCCTTCAGCCGCCTTAATCGCCTCCAATAAAGCTTCTTCAGCATCAAAACCGCTTTCTAAAGCTTTATCAAATGCACTCAACGCCGCCAACTCACCGCTTTGTAGTTGATTATGCGGTAACGTTTCTAAAAATACTTCCAACGCTGCATCAACCTGTTCTTCATGAAACACCGCTTCCGCTTCTTGGCCAATGGGATCATCAATGCCTAAAAATGCATGAATAATTTTCTCGTCGGCATTCGTTTTGGCGGCCCAATCGGCTGCAACATGATCTAGTAGACTAGCCGAATTCCAAGATGTCCGTGTCGCTTCTTCGATTGCAGCTTCCAGAGAAACCAAGTCAACATCATCGGTTGGGAGGCTTGTGCTCATCCTATTCGGCCCTAAATCTTTGGCCCTAAATGGAACGCTCTGCAGATTTATAGTTGCATTTCTATCTGGCACGTCAACAAGTCCATCATTTGGTCAAACTTACGCTCAAAACGCAATTATTCTATTTTATGCGATTTCGCTCCGCTCGCAAAACGAATTTTTAACACTCAAACAACCGATTATTATAACTTAAGTTTTTCTAGTTTTAAACGAACATGGTCCCAAAGGTTTCAATAATCTCGGAATCTTTATAAAGCGTTTCGTTAACTTTCTTTTTTAATCATTCCACCTAAGTCTCGACCACCAACCACATGCACGTGATAATGAAAAACATCTTGCCGAGCATTAGTACCGTGGTTTGCTAATGTTCTATAGCCGGTTTCAATCAATCCCTTGATTTTTGCGACCTCACCAACTGCCCTATTGAAATCTACGATCTCAATATCTGAAGCTGCTGATGAAAAATCAACCATAGAAATATATTCACCTTTTGGAATCACCAAAACATGAACGGGTGTCATTGGGTTGATGTCTTCAAAGGCCAGAGCATGGTTGTTTTCAAATACCTTCGTACACGGGATTTCACCGCGTAGGATTTTGGCAAAAATGTTATCTGTATCATAGGTCATAGGGTTTTCTCAGTACTCTTTAGGGCGATTGGCTTTTTCTTCTATACCAGAAGTATCGACCCGGGTTTGTAATTCAGCCCATACCTCGTCAGGTCTGATACCTGCTTCAGCCCACAATACTAGCATATGATACAACACATCTGCGCTTTCACTGACCACATCACTTTTTTTCTCGTGCAAAGCTGCAATAATCACCTCAACCGCTTCTTCACCAAATTTTTTACAGATCTTTCCGCGTCCTTTTTTAAACAGCTTAGCCGTATGGGACGTTTTAGGGTCACCGCCACGCCGGCTTTCTATGACGTCATAAAGTTGCTCTAAAACTTGGCCATTTAGCTTATTCTCTTTCATCCTATTACCCTTCTGTTTCTTGGGCGTTCGGGTCGCGGACGTGTGCGCCCCGGCTCAGTAAATATTGTTTGGCTTCGGCAATCGTAAAGGTTCCGAAATGAAATATTGATGCGGCTAATACGGCTGATGCGTGACCATCGGCAATACCTTCATACAAATGATCCAGCGTACCGACACCGCCCGATGCAATAACTGGAATATTGATTGCATCAGATACGGCACGGGTCAAAGGGATGTTAAAGCCCTGTTTCGTTCCATCGCGGTCCATTGATGTTAGCAAAGTCTCACCTGCGCCATAATCAGCCATGCGTTTGGCCCATTCTACCGCATCAATTCCAGTTTCTTTACGCCCACCATGGGTAAAAATTTCAAACTTATCAGTCCCCGTCGATTTGGCATCTAAGGCAACAACGATACATTGCGCCCCAAATTTTTGTGCTGCTTTCCGAACAAACTCAGGATTATGGATGGCCGCAGTATTAATCGAAACTTTATCGGCACCAGCTAACAACAACTTTCGGATGTCTTCTGTCGTCCGCACGCCTCCACCAACGGTAACCGGCATAAAGCAATGTTCAGCCGTTTTATTGACCACATCGTAAATCGTATCGCGGTTATCGGAGCTTGCCGTTATATCCAGAAATGTTAACTCATCGGCACCTTGCAAATCATAAACTTTGGCCTGCGCAACCGGATCACCCGCATCTACAAAATCAACAAAGTTGACGCCTTTGACAACGCGGCCGTTATCCACATCCAAACACGGTATAATACGGGTTTTTAACACCTTTTAGCCCTTCAACATGCAGGTCGCTTGTGCAATATCCACATATCCATCGTACACGGCGCGGCCTGAAATAACTCCTTCAAGCTTGCCTGGGACCACATCTGCAATCTGCTGAATATCATCCATCGACGAAATACCTCCCGATACAATAACAGGGATCGATACCGCAGTGGCAATTTCAAGTGTTGCTACTAAATTTGGGCCTTCCATAGCGCCATCGCGTCCAATATCCGTATAGATTAGCGCTGCAGCACCGGCGTCTTCAAACTGTTTAGCTAGATCTAAAGCTTTCATATCCGATACATCGGCCCAACCTTGAGTAGCGACAAAGCCATCCTTAGCATCAATACCAATAACAACCTGACCGGGGAATGTTTTACAAGCGGTTCGAACAAGTTCCGGGTTTGTAAGGGCAATAGTTCCCAAAATAACCCGTGAAATTCCAGCTGATAACCAATATTCTATTGTCTCCAAGCTGCGAATACCGCCACCCAATTGTGTTGGCATTTCGATTGAGGTCAAAATCTGATTTACCGCATCGGCGTTGACTGGTTTTCCTGCAAAAGCACCGTTTAAGTCGACCACGTGTAAATATTCAGCCCCTTGATCTTCGAACGCTTTGGATTGTGCGCCGGGATTGTCGTTAAAGACGGTAGCGGCATCCATCTCGCCGCGCAGCAAACGCACACAAGCGCCATCCTTTAAATCAATCGCTGGATAAAAAATCATATCAATATTTTGCCTTATGGCTTCCATTTTAAAAAGTTTATTAAAAAGCGAAGGCCAACGGCTTGGCTTTTTTCTGGGTGAAATTGTGTTCCAGCAACATTCTCATGACCAACAGCTGCCGTGATCGGGCCCCCATAATCAACACTCGCCAATTGTTCAGCCGAGTCGGTCAATTGAAACGCAAAAGAATGAACAAAATAGGCGTGTGCCCCCTCTTTTATCCCTTCAAGTAAAGGGTGCGGCTGGTTGCAAAAAGTCAAATTATTCCAACCCATATGGGGTATCTTTAATCTTTTATCTAAATGCGAAATTGGCCTTACTTCACCTTTGATCCAACCGAAACCAGGCGTGTCGCCAAATTCACGCCCGACGTCTGATAATAGCTGCATTCCAACGCAAATACCCAATAACGGTTTGCCCTGAATTTTAACCGCATCATCTAAATCTTGCCAAAGCCCAGGTATCGCCCTGATGCCAGCCTGGCAGTCCGCAAAGGCCCCCACACCAGGCAATACAATGCGGTCTGAGTTTTGGATATGACTTCGATCAGAGGTCACACGAACTTGGCCTAAAACGTCGGCTTCAGCCATGGCCCGTTCGATCGCTTTTGCAACAGATCGCAAATTGCCAGCACCATAATCAACGACAGAGATTTCCATTATACTATTTCTTTCGCAAGCGCTGGAGCATCATCTAAAAACCGCGCCAATGCATCATCTTGATTGTCACCCAATGCAACGCCAGAATCGACAAAACCCAAAAGAGCCAAACTCCAGCGCCTTATATCGTTTGCCACTAAACCTATTAAAATGGCTATGCCAACATTTAAGAGGTAACCTGTCGTCTCATCCATCCCCAGCATATAAATCATAACATTCAAAACAACAGATACGATAGCCAAGCACAATACTACCCACCACATGCGATGCCATAGAGCCCATATCAAACTGAGTACACAAGCCCCCCAGCAAAATCCTTCCGAAACCAAAACAATGTCATTGTCTGGATTTAGGCCGCGATGTCGCAAATGAACAGTGTAAACTCTCATGCATTCAAATCTTATAAAGAACCGCCCAAAGTCCCTTTGGTCGATGGGATGGTGTCAGCTTTGCGGGGATCAATTTCAATGGCTTGGCGAAAGGCACGTGCTAATGCTTTAAAGCAAGATTCGACAATATGGTGGTTATTTTCACCATAAATATTTTCGACATGCAACGTAATTCCCGCACCATGCGCAAAGGCTTGAAACCACTCTTTGAACAATTCTGTATCCATATCACCTAATTTAGGTTTGGTGAAATCGACTTTCCAAATCAAATAAGGGCGTTTTGAAATATCAAGATTTACCCGCGTTAACGTCTCATCCATGGGAATGGTTGCGGAACCGTAACGGGTAATGCCTTTTAGATCGCCTAAAGCTTTTGAAACCGCTTCACCAATCGCGATGCCTGTATCTTCAGTCATATGGTGAAAGTCAATGTGAATATCGCCCTGACCCTGAACTTGTAAGTCCATCAAACTATGGCGCGATAACTGCTCAAGCATGTGATCCAAAAAGCCTATGCCAGTGGTTATGGTGTATTCACCCGTTCCATCAAGGTTCACAGACACTGAAATCTGCGTTTCTTTTGTTTTACGTTCTACGGTTGCTTGGCGCATTTGCTTAGCCCTCAGGTTCATGTTCCACAGTCATTTTGGCCACTTTTTAGCAGTAACTTAGGTGTTTCACCAGCATGCAAAAACCCACTATATGCAAATAGGACATAAAAACGTTTGCAGGCATATATCCTAGCTTTATATATAAACTATGTTTAGTTAAAGAACCCTTCACAACAGGTGACAAAAAATGAGTGAGCAGCGCACAGGCTGGCGTGGTACGACAATACTTTCCGTTCGTAAAAATAATCAGGTTGTTATTGCCGGGGATGGACAAGTAACGCTGGGCGACACCGTTATTAAATCCAACGCGCTTAAAGTTCGCCAGTTAGCTGACGGTCATGTAATTGCAGGTTTTGCTGGTGCCACAGCAGATGCCTTTACGTTGTTCGAGCGCTTAGAGGCTAAGTTAGAACAATATCCCAAACAATTGACACGGGCCTGCGTCGAGATGGCTAAAGATTGGCGCACCGATCGCTATTTACGTAAATTGGAAGCAATGATGGCCGTGGCCGACAAAGATGTGTCTTTGGTCTTAACCGGAAATGGCGATGTATTAGACCCTGAAGACGGCTTAATTGGCATTGGTTCTGGCGGTAATTATGCGCTTTCAGCTGCTCGAGCTCTGATAGATTTTGACGAATTAGACGCCGAAGCCATTGCCCACAAATCTATGGCGGTTGCGGCCGGCATTTGCATCTATACAAACGAAAATATTGTGATTGAAAAATTATGAGCACTTTTACTCCGCGCGAAATTGTTTCCGAACTAGATCGTTATATTGTTGGTCAAGACAACGCTAAAAAGGCCGTCGCCGTTGCACTTCGGAATCGCTGGCGCCGTCTGCAATTGGACGAGACTATGCGTGAAGAAGTTCAGCCAAAAAACATCCTGATGATTGGACCAACCGGCGTTGGTAAAACTGAAATCGCACGCAGGTTAGCTAAATTAGCCAAAGCTCCGTTCATTAAAGTCGAGGCCACCAAGTTTACTGAAGTGGGTTATGTGGGTCGTGATGTTGAGCAAATGATCCGTGATTTGGTTGAATCTGCTATTCATATCGTTCGCGCTACGAAACGCAAAGACGTTACAGCAAAAGCCGAAGTTAACGCAGAAGAGCGGGTTTTGGATGCCTTGGTTGGCGATAATGCATCAGACGAAACACGTGCAAAATTTCGTAAGATGCTGCGTGAAGGTCAATTGGCAGACAAAGAAATTGAAGTTCAAGTTGCTGATACATCAACAGCCACCATGCCCAGCATAGATGTTCCCGGCATGCCCGGTGCCAGCATGGGAATGCTTAATTTAAGCGACATGTTTGGCAAAGCCTTAAGTGGACAAACAACAACTAAAAAAATGCCTGTAAACGATTCTTACGAAATTTTAATGTCTGATGAAGCAGATAAACTGCTGGACGAGGATAGTATTATTCGAGAAGCTATTGATTTGGTTGAAAATACTGGCATCGTCTTCATTGATGAAATTGATAAAATCACAACAAAATCAGACCGCGGCGGTGATGTCAGCCGCGAAGGCGTTCAGCGTGATTTGCTGCCATTAATTGAAGGTACCACCGTATCCACCAAGCACGGACAAGTTCAAACGGATCATATCCTGTTTATTGGCTCTGGCGCTTTCCATGTAGCGAAACCGTCAGATTTATTGCCTGAATTACAAGGACGTTTACCGATCCGTGTCGAATTAAACGCTTTAACCCGTGATGATTTAGTTCGCATCCTAAAAGAGCCAGAATCTAGTTTAATTAAACAATACATCGCCCTATTAAGCGTTGAAGATGTTACGTTGACGTTTACGGATGATGCGATTGAGCAAATTGCAGACTTAGCCGCAGAAATCAACCAAGGCGTAGAAAATATTGGTGCCAGACGCTTACATACAGTTTTAGAAAAATTACTTGAAGAAATCAGCTTTGAAGCATCTGAGCGCTCTGGCGAAAGTATTATCATTGATGCTGAAATGGTTACCGTAAAATTAAGTGATTTGGTTCGAAACTCTGATTTACGTAAGTTTATTCTATAACCTTTAATTAAGGGCGCATCTACAAACCTATTTTACTAAAAAGAAATTTTATTGCCTGAAATGCCGTCTATTTTTCCCGTCATTATAATAGAGCATGTTATAAATACTTATAATCAATGGGTTATATGGAATACTTGTTAAATTGATCAAAACTAGAACGTAGGACCCGTGTATGGGCCATTTCGACTCAGTATTTCAGCTAAAACCCATTCAATAGTTTCTTCATCCAAATTTCTAATTTTTTCAGCTAATACATTGGCTAATAAAGTTCTATTTGCGCTCATGCCAGCCGTATCAATAACCACACGTGGATGAGAGAGCCCGGCAACTTCATTTAAGGCTTCTGAATCATCCCACGTCAAATTAAAATAGCCGCAAATTTGAGTAATCAACCCGGAACTCGGCTGACCCCGATGACCATGCTCAAGGGCTGAAATATACGCTGATGATACACCCAAATCTTCGGACATTTTTTTCAACGAAATCTTTTTTACTTTTCGAAGTTCGCGGATTTTTTCACCAAAGGGTGTCAACGTTTCCTCCTAAGCAAAATATACAGAGCACCTTCACCTCCATCAGAAGGTACGGCATGATCAAAACCACGGATCCAATTTTTTATTGGCTGTTCATTCAACCACCTTGGAACCGCTTGGCGCAAGATACCGATTTCACCATTTCGCATTAAACCTTTTCCAGTGATAATCAGAACCGTTCTTTTTCCAGAACAATAAGCGCGCTCCAAAAAACTAAGCAAGTATCGATGTGCCTCACTTTGTATCATTCCATGCAAATCCAATCGACCCTCGATTACAACTTTACCACGCCGCATTTTACGAGAGCTCTGTCGATCAAGGCCTCCCCCAGCTCCATGCGAAAAATCAGGGAGGGGAATATGTACTTTTTGCGGATACGCTTTAGGTAGCGCCCAAACCGGCCGCTTTAACGGGGCAGGGGTCTTTTGTATGGAAGGATATTCTCTTGCATTTATCTCTGCGTGTCGTTTACGATGCACTAATGGCGTAATCTCAGTTGTGAAGGCATACCACAACTCATCTCCTTCCAGCTCATTTTTTAATGATTTGGTTTTCCGAGATTGTGACGATTTTGTAAGTTTAGGGTGTTTTTTCATCTACAATAACTATATGTAAGCGCTGTGGGCCATGGATTCCAAGAAGTAATGTTTGTTGAATATCACCCGTTCGTGATGGGCCCGTTATCATATTTACTGTCCGTGGAATAAAGCTCGCAGATTGATCTTTACTACACAAGTCAGCTCGCAACTTCGTCCAAACATCCTCATATGAACCCGTTATATCTACCGCATTTAACACAGCGATATGAACCGGTGGTAAAAAGTTAAGCGTCGTAGGGTTCTGTTGACCTGAATAAGTAACGATGGTGCCAGTCTCAGCAACTCCCGCATAGGCGGTTGTCACACACACTTCGTCAGTTGCTTCACCAATACCATGGCTGACTTCCATTAAAGTCGTCGACCAATCAAGATGCTCCAATGAGGGTGCGTGCTTAATCCGTGATGGCAAATTGTTATCAGCTAAATATTTAGCTATTTCCTTAGGAATATCAATGTTGCTGCTGACGCGCGTCACCGTTGCATTAACTAATTCGGCCTCTGCTTTAAACTTTGTTATTTGTTCTTCAGGTAAGCCATCGCCCCTTGCGGGTACAACATTTCTGGGGTGGTTTTTTAATCGGTCCTCTATTGTACCTAGTTCATTTTTTACGACATAAGGTCCTGAGCGTGATGTACGGATTTTTGCAAGTATTTCACCTCGTGAATCACTCATTTTTTACCTCTCGTAACCACCGGCCACTGGCATCGCCACGAGCACCCTTATGATATTGCTGAATAAATGTATCTCCCATAGGTGCTGGAAAGTCACGTTTAGAAGTCCAGCCACTAGCAAAAGGTATCCATTTGATGCGACCTTTGCGGCGACCCAAGGCACCCAGTGTTGCTATGATTAATCCGTTGACCTTATGGTAAAGTTTCGGTCTTTTCGCCAACCAAGCCCAGGATTTCAGAGTTATTTGCCCCAAACTACGAGTAGGCTTAGCCTCGAAATGCCGCGTTCGCCATGATCTTAATAGTTTTGGTAACGGGATCCCCATGGGACATACGCTTTCACACTTACCGCATAAGGTCGACGCATTTGGTAAATCCGATGCATCTTCCATTCCAATTAAACCGGGCGTTAAGACCGCGCCCATAGGCCCTGGATATACCCATCCATAGGCATGACCCCCAATCGCTTTATAAACAGGGCAATGATTTAAACAGGCCGAGCATCGAATGCAGCGCAATATTTCTTCAAATTCAGAACCCAACAAATCCGTCCGGCCGTTATCGAGCAATATAACGTGATATTCTTCGGGTCCGTCAGGGTCCTCGAATCGTTTTGGACCCGTACAAAAGGTTGTATAAACCGACATATCCTGACCCGTAGCAGAGCGCGCCAAAACCCTAAGAATTGTTGACGCATCTTCTAATGTTGGGACAATTTTTTCGATACTTGCGAGAACGATATGAACGCGGGGCAGGGCATAAGTTAGATCCGCATTGCCTTCGTTGGTCACCAAAACGTTTGATCCGGTTTCCGCCACCAACATATTAGCGCCCGTCAGGCCGACGTCAGCTTGTAAAAACTTATTGCGCAACTGCCCGCGCGCTTCCTGAAGCAAAGCCGCCGGGTCTTCTAAATTTCGATCGGCTGGCAAATCCGTATGTACACGTCGGAAAGCCTCTTCTACTTGCGCTTTCGACACGTGGATGGCGGGAGCTATAATATGGCTGGGTGGCTCGCCCCGCAATTGGATGAT
>Ga0115003_10002958_pt1 | contig 13708 bp, 11 predicted proteins | sample ArcticOcean_MG_C_7_FD_88736 | JGI IMG/M metagenome (GOLD analysis project Ga0115003, IMG submission 88736) | Marine microbial communities from western Arctic Ocean - ArcticOcean_MG_CB11_88 | ecosystem: Environmental > Aquatic > Marine > Oceanic | place: Arctic Ocean: Canada Basin | collected... | reverse complement strand
GCAAGAAGTGGTTGGGGTCTGCTTGATAATTTCTTATCGCTACCGCCGCCGCTTCGCCGTCAGTCCGAGCAAGCCGAGACTCAGGAGGAGGGCGGTGCTGGGCTCCGGGACGATGTCTGGGCTGAGGTTTATGTTGACAAAGCCATTTGCCTCCGCGGCAGCGAGGATATCGAATTCCGACTGCAACCGTCGGACCCCTGAGCTGAAGGACGGGAACATCAGCGAAGGGAGGATGTTGATGTGTCCACCACCGATTAAGGTCGTCGGAATCACTGTGCCCGCGTTTGGGCGAGGCGCCGTGGTGGTCAGCGTGGGAGTGGTGAAACTGAAGATGTCGGCAATCCCCAGCAGATGACCAATCTCGTGCTGCGCGACCGTGAACAAGTCTATGTTCAAGGCTTCGTTGATATTCGCGTTCGAATAGACTCGACCCACGTTGATCGACCCGCCGCCAAGGTTGACGGACGACAACGTCTGGGTGTTGTACTCCGAGTTCTCCCAAGGCGTCGGGTCCAGGAAAAATACGCTGGACCCATCGCTATCGAATTTAATGTCGCCTCCGAATCCTGGCTGAGGAATGTTGAATTGGGTCGCGACACCAAGGTTTCCCGCGGGCAGTGCTTGCCAACCAAAATTGATCGTGAACACGTGTGGGTCAAGGAGCGCCGCCTCCCAGTAATCTGCCGCGGCGTCGATGATCGTGGCCAGATTGCCCCCGCCCACTGCATTGCCCGGTGCAGCCGTGCCACTCCCTCCGGCGATCGGGAATGCGCCCCCGCCCACGAAGTTCCGCAGGATCGTGATGGCAGATGCGTTCGACGGAAGTGTGCCAAATACAGCCAAGGCGAGGCTCAGCAATGTGCAAAGCGTCTGAATCGTAGAAAAATTATGCCTAGCACTGCGGGTACGGCAGTCGAGACTGGGGTCGCACATGACCATTCTCCTTCCCAAGAGATACGAGAAGAGGAGCACGGATTCATCTGAGCGACGACACGAGCCCCCTCATACTGGGGTATTTTACACGCAATTCCTGTGCCGATTGCATGCAACTGTAAAACACATTGAAAACAAAGGGGTTTTTAAATTCCTTGCACGGACCGGCAAAGGGTGGGAGGGTAAGAACACGGCAGTATTAGGAAAAATGTTCTCTAGGCGTGCTTCAGGGGGCGAGTTGCTGCTTGGTGCGGCGGATGGGTTCGGCCGCACGCTCGGTCGGGACAAAGCGCTGCGGGTGGTCGGCGAGAAACAGACCGCTTTCGTTCGCGGCGCGGATCCGCAGGTACCAGAGCCCCGACTGGCCCGAAACGTAGGTGATCGTTCCGCTGTTGTGGAAACCGGGCGTCGGTGCCGGAAGTACCAGCAAAACAGCTCTCTGCGACGGATCCCCTTTGAGCACGATGTCGATCTGAATGACAGCCAAGTGCAACTCGAGTGCCGCCGAGGGAACCGAAACCAGCGTCCGAGCGAGCAATGTTCCGGTCACGATCAGTTCAGATTGCTCGATCAGAGAACTTTCGGAGAGTTCAGCCCACATGGCCTTCGCTCCTTGCGGGCCGAGCACGATGCAAAGGACAAAGCCTGCCGCGACGATCAGATGTCTCATTGCGAAAATATAACAGCTCGCCGCGCGCGGCAGTAGAGACAAGGAAGCCGAACCCGCCGCAGCGAGTTGAGGCGATGATCGCCTGTAGCCCGTCGTGTCATAAAATTCGGCCATGTCCCGATTCGCGTCCCCAACGCCCCCGCGCTCATCGATTCTGCGACGCGAGGACCGCGACTTCAAAGTCTGAAGACGTACGTCGCACCGGCGTCGAGAATGGGCCCGCGCCGTCTTTGAAGGCCGAGCCGACTGCGATGACGTCGTCCGAGATGCTGACCGAATCCGAAAAGATGTCCAGCGGTGCGGCATCTGGCGCGGTGAGAATTTGTTCTTCGACCCAATCCGTTCCGTCGAATGAATAGACATAGGCGGAACCAGCACTCGGAACCACATCCTCGTTTCGGCGAAACCCGATTACGATCCGGTCGCCCGAGGTGACAAGGGCACTCCCGAAGCGGTCGAATTCTTTCATGTCCAATGCAGTGAGCTTGCATCCGCGGCTTTCACATTATTCATCGCTGCCCCCGTTCTTCCCGTTTCCGCCGCAGGCAACCAAGCATACGAGTACCAGGACGGAGATGAGATCCCGGAAATAAAAATTGGTGCTTGCGGGCACTGCAGTAACTTCATGAAGCCAATTCGTAATCGATGAACGGCTGAGGAAATCAAAGGGGGTTCGCCCGGGCGCAATCTCGTTCCGTCCCAGCACATTCCGGACCACGCCGGTTGTGACCGCAACGCGTCTGGTTTGCATCGGATTTGGAGGCAGCGGCATACGGATTGCGCCGCATTCCGGCGGGATCACGGTTGGCGACCTCGATCTCGTCACTGAGCGATGGCGCGACGGAGATCAGGCCCCCTCCAATTGGACGAATCTAATCCCTCGGCGGTGCAATTTCTCCTATGCGCCGCGTGTGATCTCGCTACGCGGTAGAAAGTGGATCCCCCATCCGCGAATAGATTTCCTCGATGGATCCACCGAGGAATCGATCGACGCGTTCTTGCGGCCATCCGGCGAGCAGTTCCCGGTAGTGGCCGATCGGGTCGGTGAAGCCTTCGAAGTGCGGGAAGTCCGACGAAAAGACCAGCATATCGTCCGGCAACGCATCGTAGATGTCGTGGAAGGGCTGGTCGTTTCCCATGTTTAGCGGCGTCGCTCGAACGTTGCGCGCGAGATACTCGCTTGGCTTTCGCTTGAGCGATGACTTTCCAAGAAAGAGTTCCGAAACGGGGTCGACCCGGTCGTCGATTTCGCGCATCAAGAACGGAAGCCAACCCGTTCCAACTTCAGCCAGCAGCAGCGTCAGGTTTTCGAATCGTTCGAAGACGCCGCTATAGATCATTGCGTAGAGGAGAGTCGAAGGCGCGACGTGACGATGCGAGCTGCACACCATGCGCATCAATGTCGTATCCCCACCCAGGCTCGCCCAGCCCGGATCGAATCGCATACGCTCGAAGCCGGTATGCAACATGGGTGTCATCCCCAGCGAGACTGCGGCCGACCAGATCTTGTCCCAACTCGGATGCGCGGGGGGCACTCCAGCAACGGGGTACGCGGGAACGAGAAACACCCGGCTTCCGTGACCGCGCATGCGTTCCATTTCAGTGACGGCCCAATCGAGGTCATGGAAGTCGAGGCAAGTCACGGGAAGCAAGCGTCCGTGCGATTCGGAGCACGTGGTCGAGAGCCAGGTGTTGCACGTCTCGATCGCGCCGCGCGCAAGCCGTCCGTCGCCAAGCGCAACTGAGTAGTTCGCTCCCGCCAGACAAATCACATTCTGAATATCGATGCCCTGCTGGTCGAGCCAGGCAAGACGGGCATTCACATCGGCGACCTGCCGTTGATCCTTGCCTTCAAACTGACCGCGACGATCTGCCTCGAGGGCCTTCTCCTGTCCAAATAGGATTTCCATTCCAGGCGGGACCAGATCTTCCATCGGGGGTCGTTGATCTTCGGGAACGTACGCGAGCATGTCGCCCACGATGGAGTCGACGGCAAGCAAGCGCATATCGATTTTGGGCAGGCGCGCCGCAAGTTCCGGAAACGATTCGAGCCAATCCTCTCCCGGTTCAAAGTGAGAGTCGATGTCGACCACCAATCCCATCGAGAACCCTCCTGTGCATCCACATCTCTATCGATCGCACGAATCAAAGCATTGGCCTGATCCGAGTCCGATCGACCCCCTCTGTACAGAACGGCTCCATGTTGGCAGCACGCTCTCAGTGGTAGAGTACGCGCCCCACTCTGAACAAGGAAACCGCTATGGATCGACTCTACTGGATTGTCGCCGGGATGGTGAGCATCGTATGCCTCTCGTGTGCCCAGGTCCCGGGCGACACGCCGAAGCCGCAGCCCTTCACCATTGCGATGATTCCCGACACTCAGAATTATGTGGATTACTCCCATCAAATGAACGAGGGATTTGCGATCGACGCGGCCGACCTCTTCATCGAGCAATTGGCCTGGGTGGCAGAGCGTGCGCGTTCGAAGGGCGGCGACATCGCATTCGTCGCGTCCGTCGGTGACACCTGGCAGCACGGAACAAAGCCCATCGACGAGGGGCACGTCGCGCTCGGCGTCGGGACCATCGAAAACCCGCTCTTCCGCGGACACTTCGACCCGACACCCAAAGTGCTCTCGGTCGAGATTCCGAAGGCAACCGAGGGGTATCAGCTCATCGCCGATGCGGGCCTTCCGTTCGGAGTGCCACCTGGGAACCACGACTACGACGCGATGTACAACGTAGACACGCATCCACCCAACCTTTCGAAGCCTCCACGCGAGCTCACCATGTCGATCGATGACATTGGCTTGCTTCACGTTGGCGGGCTCGACAATTTCCTCTCGGCGTTTGGCGCAAACCGTCCGTTTTTCGCGGACAAGCCTTGGTACGTCGGGAGCTTTGGCGGGGGGACCAGCAGCGCGCAGATCTTCAACGCTGGCGGTTACTCGTTCCTCCACCTCGCGCTCGAAATGCAACCAAGCGACGCCGTGCTCGAATGGGCCCGCGAAATCCTCGCCGCGCATCCGGGGCGGCCCACGATTTTGAGCACCCACGATTACCTCGCACCCAACAACGAACGGATCGCAGGGGGCCTTCTGGACTTTACGCTCGTCGATCCGGAGAACCACAACTCCCCCGAGCAAATGTGGCAGAAGCTGATCTCACAGGAAGACCAAATCTTCCTAGTGTTGTGCGGGCACTATCACGGACAGGGACTTCGCATCGAAAGCAACCAGCGGGGCAACGAGGTTTATCAGGTGCTCGCTGACTTTCAGGATCGCGGGCAAGCGGGGCTCGACGCCGGACAACTTCCTGGCGGTGGCCTTGCCGGAGGTCTTACCGGGATCGGCGACGGTTGGCTCCGGCTGCTCGAATTCAATACGGCGACGGCCCCGCCAACGATCCAGATGCGGACCTACTCGACCCACTACAAAAAGTTTTCAAGTGAACTCCCGACGTACGCCGGGTGGTATCGCGAGCACGAACAGAAGGACATGACTGACGAAGAATTCCTCGCAGCCGATGAGTACGTTCTCGAACTCACCGACTTCCGTGCTCGATTCGGACTCCCCACGCACTGACGCGCACGCTCGAGTATATGGGCCCAACTTCCGATTCACCGAGATGAATCGATGTTTCTCGTCACCGGGCTTTTCTCTCCCCGGCTCCTGATTTTACATATCGTCCTTTGTAAGCACGTTTGGCGAAGAGGGAGCTTATTTCTCCTATGCGCGCTTATCTTTCAAGGTCAGGCTCTTCGAGACGACGCGGGTTTCTTGCCTGGTCGCTGCCGCGTGACTCCCACGGAGTTGGAGACTCTCAAAGTCATGCGCCTGGTGAATCACCGATTCTCCGATGAGAATGGGCCTATTCAGACTCTCCGATGGACTGGCGGCGAAAGCGCTTGGTGCTGAAGTCGAAGAGTTCTAATTGAGCCATCGCGACGCGTTCGTGTGCGGCATCGACTTTCGGTGGAGATTCACGCCGCAGCTTCAATCCAGTTCGAAGTGTTTTTTGGCGGAGCGTGATCGACTTGTAGTCGGGATCGTCGTGCTGCCTGATCTTCGTCCCGGCGTGGTGAGCTCGATTTGTCCTCGATGACGCGTTCATCAGTTTCCAGTAGGCGCACCCCGGAAGGCATCTCTACCCGTTTCAAGAAACTCAGGTTTACCTCGGGCTGGTGCCCGTGAGATGCGGACGATGTTCGTTCGAAGCACGGCGAAAAGATGTCGGGGCCGTTCCGGTCCACTTGCGAAAAGCGTGAGAGAATGAACTCGAGCCGTTAAACCCAAGCAGGCTGCTGATCTCCAGGATAGAAAAGTGGTCTTTCTCTAGGTAGCTAAGCGAGAGTTCAAGGCGGACTTTCTTGACCACGTCCCGAAAAGTGACTCCTTCGTCGGAGAGGTGCCGTTGTAGGCTGCGCAGGCTCACGCCTAGGTGCTTCGAAGCGCTGATTTGAGTCGGCTCTCCATTTGGAAGTTGCTCGATCAACCATTGACGCACACGGTCGCTCGCGGGCTTCGACTGATATTTGCTCCCGATGCGATCGAGGGCTTTCCGGACGACTTCGTCGGTCTGTTGGGCGAGAACCTCGTTCGCAAACGGAAGCGGTCTGTCGAGAAGTTCGGACTCGAAAATCACCACATCCATATCCGCTGAAAATCGAATGGGGGCACGAAAAAATAAATCGAAGGCCAGTTTTGGATATGGCTCAGGTCGTCGCAATTTCAACCCCACCGGGTGCACCCAGGGACCCAGTAAGTTACGCGATGTTTGCACCGCTTCTGCGATCGCGGCGTCGATGGCTTCATCCGCAACGCGTGCACAACCTCGCCCCATGTCGTAGATCAAATACGTTCGCTCTCCCTCATCTTTGAGCTGGATATTCGCGCTTTGGTTGATGAACCGACTAAACCGGACGTAGCGCTCAAAGACCTCGCGCAATGTTGAACTGGCCAGAATCGAGTAGCCGAGGGCTTGGAACGTGTTGATGTTGACGTATCGGACCGCGTCTATCCCAATGCACGGGTTGCCAGTCAGTTCGGCAGCGCGTCGCCACAAGGTGCTGGTGACATCGATCGAGTGCCTGGCGTTGGGGTCAAGAAAATCGTCGAGATTGAGGCCCTCAGCAGCAAGGAATTCACGGGAGTCAATGCCCTCGGCTTGCACTGTGGCCAGGAGGGTCTGTGTCCAGCTTCCAAGGATCTGGGCCGCATCAGGCTTCTGACACGAGGATTTATCATCAGGTAAAGAGCTAGAAAGCGTCCCTACGGAATGGACTGTTTTTTCAGGGGTCACAAGGCCTCAGTGTGACTTAAACCCTACATTTAGGCTAGGAGTTTTAATAAATAATCCACGTTTTGGCGCATCCTGACTCATTTATGGCGCATATGGGTGCGCATTTGCGTCGAAGTTGCATCATTATAGTGTCCATGCGTTTCTTTGGCTCCGGTAAATTGCACACAAATATGATGCCAGGGCAGAAAGAGGGCTTTTAAGGCTACGGATTTAATTGCCCTCACATTAATGAGTAACTAGGAGGAAAGAAGATGCTTAAAACTACAAAAAGCTCAACGTTCAAATTGGTGCGCGGGTCGGCGCTTGTTCTGCTAGTCGGCTTGCTTACAGCACAAGGAGCGGCGGCCGAAGACCGGGTGCCCAATTCAATTTTCTCAGATCCGGCGGTTATCGAACTTGGGAAAGCCCTATTCTGGGACATGCAAGTCGGAAGCGGGAACGGCGCGCAACAGGCGTGTGCAACTTGTCATTATCAGGCTGGAGCGGATTCAGAAGACCGACGGGTCAAGTCCTCTATAAATCCGAATGGGATTATTGGATCCTTGGGAGTTATGGCAAGCGATTTCCAGGGAGTTCAGTTGGACGCCAATGGAATGGTGGCGAATGCGAAGGATCGCATGACGGATCCTGTCGGGTTCTTGATAACGGGTCGCCAAGCGCCTCCTACGATCGAGTCCGAGTTCACGCACAACTTCTGGGACGGTCGCGCTAACAACTGTTTCAATGGTGTCGATCCTGGAGGCCAGGAGGGCCACCGGGCAAATGGTCTCTACCAGCGGAGCAACGATGGCGGCGATCCCGTCAAAGCTACCTTTTTGCTCTGTGATGCTTCTCAGGCGTCCCAGGCCGTAGGCCCTCCCAACAGCGATGTGGAAATGGCCGCTGCGGGTCGCACGTTCCCGGAAATCGGATTCAAGATGATGCGGGTAAAGCCTCTGGCGATGCAAACCGGAGATCTGGCTAAAGCCCTGGATCAAAAACCCTCTGGATACTACAAGGACATGATCGATGACGCTTTCGGTGACGTCCTTGCCGAGTTCATTGGCGATGAGCCGGTCTCTGGTGCTACGGAAATACGTGTAGCCCGAGGAGACGAGATGATCTCGGTCGCGCCTACACTTACTGAACAGAATTTCTCGCTCTTCTGGGGTCTTTCTATCATGGCGTATGAACTGACCCTCGAATCCCACGCAAACGTCCAGGAACCGACACGCGCTCAGGAGAAATCTTTCAAGCGCATGCGCTGCGATAGTTGCCACCTAACGGATGGAACGAGCGCGGCCCATGTCTTCACGGGTAAGAACGGAAAAGCTTTCATTTCCACTGGCGTTGCCGAGGCAAGCGTCGACCCCGGTGTCGTGGATGACTTTGTCGGGAGAGACACCTTCGAGGGCAACTTCAAGACAACTCATCTTTTCAACCTGCCCCTCACGGCACCCTACTTCCACGACGGCTCTGCAGCCGATCTATCGGAAATGCTCGACTTCTACATCAAGGGTGGCAATCGAGTTGACCAGAAAGTAAAGATCAAGAACCTTAAGGGACGAATCAAGAAACGGGACAAGCGCAATGTCATCGCAATGCTCGAAGGCTTGACCGATCCGCGAATTGCGGAAGGATCTGGGCCCTACGGTCACCCCAGCCTGAAACTCATGGTGACTCATGATGAGGATGGAAATGAACTCGCCGCTGGGGCGTTTTTCTGGATGCACGCGTCGGACAGCGTTACCGCCCAGGAATCCAAGACTCCTGGGCTAAGTTACGGAGGTACCGAAACTCCGGATATGTAGTCGACGGACGATAACGTCGTTGCATGAGCCCAATGAGAAAATACCTCTTCGTGTTGTAGTTTCCGTTGTGTTCAACCTATCTGTGGTGCATTTGAGCGTCGATGAGGCGCTCACGGTTCGGGGCGAGAGTGGGAATTTTAAGTCCCCATTCTTTGAAGATGTCGGTGTGTATCTGCGCGCGATGAACGCAGGCATGCCGCATCCTCAGCCCCGCACTGGGTAGGGACAAGCCCGGTGACGGGCAATCCTATCTCGACACCGCACCTGATCCCCTGTGGATCAAACTTCAAGGAGGTGTTAATCAAGTTATCTCATTGGCGTCTAAGAGAGAGGCTGGGCAAGATCGATTGGTCATTGATTTCCGCTCCCCAAAGCCCCTCTTCAGCAAGTATGCCATCGGTATCGTCTTGGGGTGAAATTTTGTCGCCAATGGGTGAGTCTTAGTCTCTCGCAGGACATCAACCCCCATCGGCAAGGACAGACCATGGATTCACCGGAAGGAACTGAGCCGCCGGATGCCAGCGCCCCGAAACGACAGCGGCGCAGGAGACGCGGCCCGAAAACTTCGGCTGATTCTTCTGAGAAAAACAATTCGGACCAAAACGCTTCTGCCCAGCAGGCAGAAGGCCCAGCAGGCGCGCAGAAACCTGCTGGCGATCGAAAGCCCGGCAAGCGGCGCGGCCGTAGCAAGCGCCCTTCCTCTTCGCGCGCTGCTGCGGCACTTTCCAAGCAGCCCCAAAGCGTTGACCTGAACAAAAATGTCGAAGAGCCACTTAGCGAGCAAGAGGTCGCAGCCTTTCGCGAACACTTTCGCTTCTTACGGACTCATCGACGTGACCTTCGCTTGAAGATCAATGCCAACGAGGACCTCCTGCTCAATGGAGTGCGACCCCCGATTCATCGCGGCGTCTGTCGTCACCTGCTTGGCAAGGTCGAACGCAAAAACGTTCTTGCGACCACGGAACGTTTAGAGCCGGCCAAAGCTGCTGCATTTCTGACTGGGATCATTCGTTTTTCTTCTGACATCGAATACGTGCTGCTCTTCCTTGAAAAGGTCAACCAGAGTTCTTCGTCTGCCGAGGCCACGGCCGCGCTATTCCAGGGTTTCCAGCGCATTGAGTTCGACAAGGTTTCGAGTGCACAGATGCGCCGTGTCTTGCAACTGATCACCGAGCTCTTTGATGCCCAAGAAAGGGCGGCGCTCCTGCTCGGCCTGCTGGAGAGTTCAAGCTTTCGGGACGCCTTCGACCAATCGATGCGGGATCTACCCGAGGCGCTTGCCCACCTTGTGGTTCCACTGCGCGCCGCCCAGGCTGTCGTTTTGCATGGCAAGACCAATACCTTTGATTCCGAACCTCTGAGCGATGGCGTAAAGCTATTACTTGCGATGGAATCCAAAATCCTATTGCGCCTGTCTGCAGGAGCGCGGGACCGCCTCTTCCACTTTGGTCTACAAGTGTGCTCGGCGCCTCATCATCGACTGCACGATCGCTTGAAGATGTTGTTGCGTAACTTTCCAAAATCAGACTCCAAGTCTCGCGACCGTGGATTGTCCCTTGCTCGCCATCTCATCGCTGCAAACTCGGACGCCGACGCTCGTCAACTTCTCCAAGGCCTGATTCGCGACCGCTCCGACTCGAGCGCGCCATCCCGCTGGCTCACCTGGCTTGATGCCGAGCGGCTCGGACGCATCGCTTTACTCGAATTGCCTGATGATCAAAAAGATGTACCAGGCCAGGGCAGCCGCCGCGCCGGCATCTGGCTCGACAGAATGCGTCCGGTTTGGATCCAGATTGCTGATGCCAGTTCACTTGAAAGCCACCAGGTAGGAGTCGAGATCATCAAAGATCTCTGCATCCCGGGCGTGGCCTCTTTGCTGGAATCCGGCACCACTCAGGCTGGTCAACCCTATTTCGCCGTGTCCGCTCTTGGCAAACCTCTCGACCGAGCATTGCGCGAAGACTCAGGGCTCGAACTCGCCGCAACGTTTCGAGTTTGTCAGGAAGCTGTGGGCATATTGAATGCCCTCGCCGCCGTCGGCGTCCAGCTCCCTGATGCTCGATGGGGTCGCTTTACCCTTGATGGCTCCGGCGCCCTTCAATTGACGGATCTCGCCGGGGCGACGCGTGTCGAGGCCGACGCCCATGGAGGGTTTCATTTCGAATTGGCGCAGTCATTTTGTGACGAGGTGTTGAGTCAGGTGCGTCGTCAGATCGTCCCCGCGGCAGTGAGATCAGTCGTAACCGATGCCAAAAGTTGCGCAGAACTCGCGAGAGGAATCGCTCGCGGGCACGCAACCTGAGATACACCCGCCCCCTGTCGCTTGACAAAGCGTATAGAAGAAACAAATCCCGTTTTCGCCAAGCGTGCTGATAAGGGACGAGATGTCAAATCAGGGGCCGGGGAGAGAAGCCCGGTGGCGAGCAGGATTGGGTTTGACGAATTCGGGGCCGTTGAGTCAAAAAAGGCCTTCATGTTTTCTACCGTCTTGGTGAGCACTCCTAGTGAGTGCGCCCGGCGGGAAGTGATCGAGGAGACAGGTCTACACGTAGCGACCCTGGTTAGGAGCGGGCGGCGGCGGCATGACTGCGTTCGTCGTGCACAGATACACAAACATCTTCATAGAATAGGTCTTTATAATTCGTACTCTCGTGCGGTCTATCGCTACCGGGTTCTATCCCTTTTCTACGGACGGTTTGATGGTGCTGAGTGCGAAGGGGGCACTCCACCCAAGGAAGCGTCCTGAACGCTGACGCGAGATCGCCCGGACACGTGTATCCCGTCAGCGAAATTCGGACAAATTGATGATCTAGGTTAAAGGACACCGTACGGGGTCGAGTCACGCGAGCAGAGTGTCGACAAGATGGTCGGACGCAAAACGCTTGCTTGAAGGTCTCGGTGCAAGCGGTGCTTGCGAAGAATCGGCGTCTGTGGAACGCCGAAATTCTCATTAGCGTCCCACTCCGCCGCATCGTATGTTGATGCTGCGAAGGGGACCTCATGGAAGAAAAACTGGTCAGCGCGCCGTCTCACCCAACACCCGCTGCTCAACCAGGAACGAACGAAGGCTTCGCCCTCCAGCACGAACAAGTCCGCTCCTGGCGCGAAAACGGTTATGCGTTGGTCGACGGCGTCTTTCCCGCCGAGCTCATTAAGCAGGCACGCGCCGAATGCGTTCCATTCTTTCCTGCACCGGGTACCTCCGAAAGCGAAGCCGTCACCGACTACGGCAGCCAGGGGGCGATGGAGTTCCCGTCTAAGTCCGGTGCCATTAACGACATCACACTGCACCCCCGTTTGTTGGGCGCGGTCTCTCAATTGCTAGGGGAACACGTCTGGAACCTACGTCTCACCCAAAGCGAACCGTGGGCCAAGTACGGGAGGGCGACTCGGGACGGTGGCCAAGCCGACAATCAAGACCAACGCATGCATGTCGACTACCCGAACCACACGCTCACGCATCCGTCAGATTGGGACCGCCCCGAAGCGGTTTCGATCATTATCTACTACGACTCCATCGCAGATTGCGGTGGCGCGACTGAGTTTGTGCCACGCGAAAGCTCTGAAGAACCCGCCTACCGGGGCCCACTCGTGCGAACGCCAGGGATGGCAGGGCTCAACTTCGTCAATGATCGAACGCAGGCCGAGGCTTATCTGCGCAAGGCGGCGCCCGAGACGGCGCAGTGGCGCGCCGACAACCTCTATCCCAAAGCGCGGTCGGTTCAATATCAACCGGGCACAGTCCTTTTCTATCGTCAAGATCTGTGGCACAGAGGCACACCGCTACGCCCAGGCGTCATGCGCTTGATCCACAACATCACCTTTCGTCGGAAGGACTGCGAATGGATCAGTACGGTCCATCAGGGTTGGGCGTGGGCGATGTACCGACCTTCAAAGGTCATGGTGAAGCTGCTCGCCGAAGGCTCAGTCGAACAGCGATGCGTGCTGGGGTTTCCAAAGCCGGGCCATGGGTATTGGACGCGTGGAACGCTTGATGCGGTTCGGGCGAGGCTTGAGTCGTGGGGGATGGACATGGCGCCGTACGAAGCGGCTTGGGCTCAGGGCTCAACCACATCGCGCAAAGACGGAAGCACCGAAGAGATCGATCAGCTTCGCCAGGAGAATGCGAGTTTGCGCGAGGAACTCACGATGTTGAAGAAACGCGCAACATAAAGCAGCCCGGTTTTCCCGCCACTGGGCGCGGCGTAGGTACGCCCAGCAATGTTCTCTGTTCGGGAACTGGTCTTGGTGCTGGATCAGCGTGCGTGGGAATTTCGTTGTGCCTTGCTTCTCGGGGGACACGGAAATGCTGTCAGCGTCGTTACCTACAAAAGACCTAAGCGCATGTTCGAACCCAGCCGCCGCGTCCAGATCGGCGCGCGACTAGGTCGGGTTCTCCATGGCATCGATACGAGTAAGAATCAGATCGACGAGTTCTTCGGCGGCAAGTACGTGGCCGGCCGAGGAGAAGTGGTAGTCGTAGAACTGCCAGAGTTTTCGCTTGGGCTCGCGGGCCTTCGCCGCACTGAAGCGTTGGTAGATCGAGGCAAACGGCATCGCATTTGCCTCCATGTATTCCCACAAGAAGGCCTCGTATTTTTCACCGCGAGATTCCGCGCAGCCAAAGTTTTCAAGCATCGCCTTCTGGGCGGGGAAACGCTTCTCGTAGAAAGGCTCGTCCGGGAAATAGTATTGATAGTGGATGCCCATGACGGCGAAGTCCGCGCCGGCGCCTGCAGACATCTCCTTGAGGTTGCGCAGTGTGGTGCCTGTAACGGAGCGAAAGAAGTCCTTTGACCGATCGTCCGTGGTGCACGCGAGATGGGCCCATTGACGGCGCCCCTTGCCTGGGTTCGCGCTCGGAAAAAAGAACTCGAGTGCCGCGGGCGATCGTCCCTCCAGGCGTGCGTAGAAAGACCGTACGACGAAGGAGGCGCGTGTCAGCGCCAACCAGCCCCGTGTTTCCGGGTACAGAGGGGCGCCGGCTTCGTCGCGCACGAAGCCATAGCGTTCAT
>Ga0115003_10002953_pt1 | contig 13727 bp, 15 predicted proteins | sample ArcticOcean_MG_C_7_FD_88736 | JGI IMG/M metagenome (GOLD analysis project Ga0115003, IMG submission 88736) | Marine microbial communities from western Arctic Ocean - ArcticOcean_MG_CB11_88 | ecosystem: Environmental > Aquatic > Marine > Oceanic | place: Arctic Ocean: Canada Basin | collected... | reverse complement strand
GAGTTTGATGCATGGCGTTCCGGCGTGTTTCTTTTCTAATCTCGTGGTCTCACAAGGTGTCCGTCACACTTAAAAACCACACACCGGGATTCAGCGCGCGCCATGTACTGGTCAGGAGGAAAACCATGTCGTATCAAAATATTTCGGTGACCCACGACGGCCCCGTCGCCATTGTGACTATCGAGCGTCCCAAGGTCCGCAACTGCGTCGATGGGCCGACGGCCATCGAACTGGCGGAGGCGTTTCGCAACTTTGACGAGAACGACGAACTTGCGGTCGCGATTTTGACAGGATCGGAAGGTGCGTTTTGTGCGGGTGCGGACCTTAAAGCAGCGTCGGAAAAACGAGGAAACAACGTGGAACTCGACGGCGACGGTCCCATGGGGCCGACTCGGATGCTACTCGGGAAGCCCGTGATAGCTGCGGTTGAAGGGCATGCTGTCGCGGGTGGCATCGAACTCGCTGTTTGGTGTGATCTGCGGGTTGCCGCACGCGACGCGATCTTCGGCGTGTATTGCCGACGTTGGGGCGTACCCCTTGTCGATGGCGGGACGATCCGACTCACGCGATTGATCGGTCATAGCCACGCCCTCGACATGATCTTGACCGGACGACCCGTGACGGGAGAAGAAGCGCTTCGCATGGGTTTGGCGAACCGGCTCGTCGAACCGGGAACCGCGCTCGCAGAAGCGCTCGTGCTGGCGCATCAGCTGGCGAAGTTCCCGCAGCATTGTCTGCGCAGCGATCGATTGAGCAGCTACGAGCAGTGGGATCTTGACCAGGCCGAGGCTTTGAAGCTAGAAACAAGGCTCGGACTCGAAACCATTCGAAGCGGCGAGACCCTGGAAGGAGCACGTCGATTTGCATCTGGAGCGGGCCGACACGGATCGTTTGATTAGCCAGCTTGGTGACGGGCGCGAACGCACTACCAGCCGAACTCGATTAGAACATTTTCGGCGAGTGAACGAATTTTGTCCCATTGCCGATCACTGATAAACGATGCGTTCGACCAGAGCTCGGAATTTTCGGGACCTGAAATTGCGTTGAGTGCCGTGTCGAGTTCTTGAAGCGAAAGCAGTTGTACCGGTTCGGGCAAGCTCGTCATGCGGTCCATGTAGTGCGTGTATTTCTCGTCGAAATCAAACGCCAAATGGTCCGCGCAGCTCTTGTTTTCAGGCTGCAGCGCTAGCGCTTCACGCGCAGGTAACGCCAGGTTGCGAATCGCGGTGTAGAGTTCTGCTTCGTGCGCCGATGCGTTGTCGTTTTTTATCACGATTTTGATTTTAACCCGCTGGCAGCGGCTGTCGATCGCAAGCGGCTTGCAACCGAACGGGCCAAGTCCCTGTGATGACCGATGGTCCTGCACATCGAGTGAAGCCTCGGCTGTAATTTAGCCCTGTAAGGGGACATGCAATGTTCGATCTTGAAAAATTTGGAATTGATACTGAGTTCATCGAAGCCGGAGAACTTCGTTTTGAGGTCCTGACCTGTGGCGATCAAAGTTCCGACCGGCTCGCCTTGCTTCTGCATGGCTTTCCTGAGCATGCCTATTCGTGGCGCTATCAAATGCCGGTGCTCGCGAACTTGGGGTACAAGGTCTGGGCGCCGAACCAGCGGGGATATGGGAACACCACCCGCCCCAAGGAAAGGAACGCTTATCAAATCGATCGGTTACTCGAAGACGTTGCCGCACTCATCGACGCTTCGGGAGCACGTTCCGTTACCTTACTGAGCCACGATTGGGGCGGGATCGTCGGATGGTTCTTCGCCCTGCGTCAGGTGCGTCCGCTCGAACGCTTCATCGTGATGAACTTGCCGCATCCACGCCGCTTCGCGGACGCCCTGAAACACAAGTCACAGCGCAAACGCTCTCGTTACGCGGCCTTCTTTCAGTTGCCATGGCTTCCAGAGTTTCTATTTCGAATGCGCGGCGCAAAAGCGATTGGTGACGCGTTTTATGGGATGGCGGTCGACAAGTCGCGCTTTCCCGACAAAGTTTTGGACGTTTACCGTCAGGCTGCGCTCGCTCCCGGGGCGCTGACTGCGATGCTGAACTGGTACCGAGCGAACCTGTTTCAAGGAACGTTCGACCTGGAATTTCCAGTGCTCGAAACACCGACCCTCATGGTGTGGGGCGAGGAAGACGCCGCACTTGGTGTCGAAATGACAGACCGCACGGACGAACTGGTGCGCGACTTCACGTTGCGACGGATTCCCAACGTTTCTCATTGGGTCCAGCAAGAAGCGCCAGAAGCCGTAAATGAAATTGTAGAAGCGTGGCTTACCGGACAGCCGGTTCCCGAATACTCTGACTACAAGAGAGAGGCGTCGTGAGCCGATTGCCTTCACCGGACCGCAGCGAGTGGACTGAACAACGCAAGTCGATGTTCGAAGGCAAGCGCGAACCAGGGGATCCCGCACAGAAAGAGGGCGGCCCACCCAATATCCTGTGGACGGTCGCGCACCACCCTGCATTGCTCGAACCTTTCATCTCTTATAGCGCCACGCTTGCGCTTCGCGGAGTTTTGTCGCGACGCGAAAGCGAGATTCTGGCATTGCGGGCCTCGTGGAACTGCCGGTCCGCTTTCGAATGGGGACATCACGTCGAATTTGCACTCACCGCTGGAATTTCAGAAGATGAAATTGCGAGACTGGCCACGAGTGCTGAGGCCCAGGGCTGGAGCGATCGCGACCGGCTCTTGATTCGCGCTGCAGATCAACTGCACGAAACCAAGATGATCGACGACGAGACGTGGTCGTCGCTGTCTGCCGTTCTTGAACCCGCGGCGCTTGTCGAACTTACGTTCGTAGTTGGGCACTACACCATGCTTTCCATGGTCGCGAACGCCACTGCGGTTCCCCTCGAGCGCAATTTAGTTCCACTCCCCCCCGGCTAGACTCTGGTTTCAGTTGCGGCGTCGAATCCATGCATCACGTTTTCTGAGTTGATGGGAAGCCCAATGATCGTTGCGTGGCCCGTGCGCATTCGTGCTTGCGGTTGCTTTGTTGTTTTCAACCCAGGTCGTGTCTCAGGCTTCGCACGATCTGGCCGCGGCGAATTCGCGAGCCGACATGACAACACCTCTCGTTGCCGTTGCGTTTGCGAAACGCGGCCTTTGGAATCGCGCTCTCGCTGCCGCGCGGAGTTCAGTCCTTCGATCGGTTCGCCATAAACCCGGCGATGACGGAATAGGTCGATTCGAAGACCAGTGTTCCGTAGGTGTAGTCCGACCCGCTTTCGTCGAGGACGAAGCCGATCAAGCGGGCCGAGAAGAGGCCAGCCAGTAAGAAGCAAAGGGCTGTTGCTGCGGTGTGTGCGTATTTGGGGCGCGCGAGACCCAACGCGCACAACAGGCCAATGGACGCTTGAAGTCCGCCGTACATCGCGCGGATCTCAGTCGTTCCCGTTACGGTCGTTGCCGCGACCCCGGCGACCTCTGCGAGATACTCGGGCGCTGCGATGCAGTAGACGCCGTACGGCAACCAAATCAACACCGAAAGTCCAAGGAAAATCTTCATTGCCATGTTCTGGTCTCCTTCGACGCTATGCGCCGGTTTGGAAAAATGCGTTTGTGATGGCCTGATGAACGTAGAAGCCAATAACCAACAGCCCGCATCCGGCGCCATAGCACTGCCAAAAGCCAAGCCCTAACCGGTTCGACAGCAGGAACGGTACGAAGAACGTCATCGATACGGGGATGGCGATGAAGATGCTTCGAGCCAGGAGCACGGTATTTTCAGGGCTCCCGGTATCCGCGTGCGATAACGGAAGTACAAGTAACGTGGTGATGGGCAGCGCGATAATGAACCCCGCGAGCACGGGGACCGAACGGGAGAGCCAAGCCGTGGTTGCAATGACCGACGCAGAGAGGATCAGGTTAAACATGAATTGCATCCGGGCCTCCAGGCGCTGAATTGTGAGGGTGTGAAGAGTTCCAAACGTTGCCGTGTTGGAAACGGTGGCACGCGTGTTCAGATTTGAAAGTGTGATTCTCGTTCGGGCTCACTTACGAAGAGGGAGTACTTTTTGTAGTAGTGCTCGCGGCCTCGCTGTTGCGCCGAGAGATGCTCGGGTAGATCTCGCCAGGCTTCAAGGTGCTCCCGGGTCTCGAATTCGATGACGCTACAGCGGTCGCCTTCGGGTGTCTTATAGACGGTGTAGGAGATGAAGCCGGGCATCTTCTCGGCGAGTTCCAACATACGGTCGCCGAGTTCGATGAATTCTTCTTCGATGTCAGGGCGAAGCGTGGAACGGAAAACGGCGATCACCATCGTGTGGGTTCCTTTCGAAGCTGACGCGGGTGCGACATCGGCACCCTATCACCCGGCTCAAAGTGTCGCTATCTGCTCGCGTTCGACAGAGTACCGGGCTCGTTCTGACCCCGCGTCCTATACTTGCTCATCGCTGTTGCCGGAAGTCGAACGCGCTCCACTCGATGCGCCGCGCGACGACCCGAGAAAAAAGGACCGGACGCATGGAACCGATTCGCTTCATTGTCTGGTCCGACTATTTGTGACCTTGGTGCGTCAACGCGGCCGTTCGGCTGCGCGGGATCGAAGAAGAGTATGGCGACAAGGTCGAATTCGAGTGGCGAAGTTTCTTGCTGCGCCCCGACCCACAGTCCGGCCGCAGTCTCGAAAGTTTTGCGAAGTACACTCAGAGTTGGTTGCGTCCCGCAGCCGAAGAAGATTCGGGCACCTTTCGAGTTTGGGAAACCGAACACGGACCTCCGTCTCACAGTATTCCGCCGCACTTGCTCGCGAAAGCAGCAAGGCGTGTCGGTGGCGAGACGAAAGCCAAGGTTGTGAGCGAGCGGCTCTTCGAGGCGTACTTCGCGGAGAACCTCGACATCACTGCCAGCGAAACCATGAAGGCCATCTGGCAGGAATGTGGCCTTGATGAGGCCGATTACGTTCACACCGAGGACGAAGATCTTTTGCAAGAAGTGCTCGAAGATCATCGCGAAGCGATGAAGTTTGGGGTGAACGGTGTGCCGGCTATCATGCTCGTAGGGACCGATGTCGCGATCACGGGCGCGCACCCGCGCGCGTTGTACCGGCGCTGGATCGACCGCACGATCGCTGAGCGCGAAGGGACGGGTTGAGCGTTGTCGTACACGAGGCGAAGTAAGGGCAGGGTATGCGCGCGTTAGTCGTCGGCGGAACTGGACCCACCGGGCACTTCATCGTCAACGGTCTGCTCGAGCGTGGCTATGACGTTGCGATCCTTCATACCGGCGCGCATGAGATCCCGGAGATCCCCCCCGAAGTCGAGCATATCCATACCGACCCGTATTCCGAAGAAGCATTCGCTAGCGCGATCGGTTCGCGTACGTTTGATTTGTGCGTCGCAATGTACGGACGACTGCGAAGTATTGCGGAGCAGATGAAGGGAAAGGCCGATCGCTTCGTTTCGATTGGCGGCGTTCCGGCGTATCGCGGTTATATGAACCCCATGCTGTTTACGCCAGCAGGGATCCCGACACCGGTTTACGAGGATGCACCTCGGGTGGCTGATCCAGAAGAGGATCAAAAGGGTTGGCGCATCGTTCGTACAGAGGACGCGGTATTCGAGGCGCATCCGTCGGCGGTTCACTTTCGATACCCGTACGTCTACGGTAAATATCAATTGATGCCGCGCGAATGGTGCATCGTTCGCCGTATTCTCGAAAAGCGACCGCATATCATCGTGGCCGACGGCGGGCTTTCACTTCACAGCTATGGGTACTCGGGAAACCTTGCCCATGCGGTTTTGCTGGGAGTCGATCATCCCGAAGCCGCAGCCGGACAAATCTATAACTGTGCCGATGAAGAGATTTTGAGTGTTCGCCAAGTGATCGAAATTATTGCGACGGAATTGAATCACGATTGGGAAATCGTTTCGATGCCCTGGGAACTCGCACTTCCGGCGCGCCCCCTCGTGAGCCAGCCGTTGCCGACGCATCGCATGCTCGACCTCGGGAAGCTTCGATACGAACTGGGATACCGGGACGTCCTGCCTGCGCGTGAAGCCATCGCGCAGTATGCACGTCACTTGGCCAAGTCTCCTCCCGAGCGTGGAGGCACCGAAGAAATGGTTTTACAGGACCCGTTCGACTATGCGGCCGAAGACAAATTAATCGCGGCATGGAAGCGAATGCTCGCGGGGATGCCCGAGATCAAATACGAAGTCGAGCCGGGGTACACACTTTCGTACAGCGGGCCGGGCGGTCGCGCGCCGGGGAAAAGCTTCGAAAAGTGAGAGCTTCGCCCCTCCTCGGTTAACGTGTTCTCTGCGCACTGAACAAAGTGCTAGACCAGGCTAGAAAGAAGAAACAGGAAATAGAAAGCAGCGAGACGCTGCTCGGCACATTCGCGCGAAAAGATGGAGAACAGACCCATGAGTGAAGCTGGGAAACCCACGGCGGGTGCCGATGCCGCCTTTCAGGACTGGCAAGAGCCGCACATCTACAACACACCGATGGAAATCGCGTGGCAGTTCAAATACATCATGGGCCAAGAGAAGCTCGAAAACCTGTACGCAAAGGCGAAGCAGAGCCAGTGGGATGCGGACGAGCAACTCGATTGGAGCATCGAAATTGATCCCTCCAAGCCATTGATTGATTCGCAGATTTCAGGCGTGATGAGCCTGTCGGTCATCAAGAAACTTTCTCAGAGTCAGCGGGATGAATTTTCGGCTCATTTCGCCGCGCAGCTGCTTTCGCAGTTCTTACATGGAGAGCAGGGCGCGCTCATGACGTCGGCTGCTGTCACCCACGCGGTCCCGGACCACGACGCCAAGCTCTACGCGGCAACCCAGACGATGGACGAAGCCCGACACGTCGAGGTCTACGATCGCTACATCAAGAAGCTCGCCCTCGCGTATCCGATCTCGCCTTGGCTCAAAGACTTGATTGACGCCACGCTTTCGAGTGGGCACTACATCAAGATCATGATTGGCATGAACATGGTTGTCGAAGGCTTGGCACTGGCGGCGTTCCACAACATGCGCCGACAAACGACATGTCCTTTGCTGCGAGACCTCACGGAATACGTACTTCGCGACGAGGCCCGGCACGTAGCCTTCGGCAATGTTTACCTTCAAAAGGCGATTGCAGGTCTGCATGCTGACGATCTCGAAGACGTGGCGCAGTTTACCTTCGAAGCCGTGAAGGGAATGGCCGATTCGCAAGGCGGTGCGGATGGAAGCAAACCCCGTCGCGCGGACCCCGGCTTCCTGCGCGTACTTGAAAACTGCAGTATCGAACCCGCCGACTTCATGGCCTCACTCAAGGAAGCAGGCGCGGGTGGCTTCAACGGCAAACTTCCGCCAGGCCATATCCATTCTTTCAAAGATTTGATGATGCCGGCTCTTGTGCGCGTCGGGGCGATTACCGATCGCAGTCGCGAGCTCTATGCCGCAGACGGAATCCCCATTTGGGATGACGCGAGCGTGCTCGAGTCGATGGAGGACGGTGCCACTGGGGACATTGTCTTCCCGGAAGCCTAGGGAGCGTAGACTGATGAGCACACGAACGTTCACCTGGCGCGATGCTGGCCTTCACTCGGCGCCCCTGCGCGCCCTCAATCTCGCAACCGCGCCGCTCGCGGCGATGGGTGTGAAATGGCCGTCGCTTGCGCCTGAGGATCTATTGGCTGCGGCTGCTAAAGCAACGGGGCTCGACGACTTTGGCGATGACACCCTCCGCGAACCCTTAGAGGCACTCCATCAATCGGGAGACCAGGACGCCAACCTTTCAGGCTTCGGCCGCATGGTGTTTCGACAGCTGATCATCGGCGCACTGTCCGAGCGCCTCAAGGTTTTGGACTGGGCCAAGCGCCACCCCGAAGTGCGCGACGAAAAGATTGAAAAGCCGTGGGTCATTCTAGGCTTGCCCCGGACCGGGACCACCCTGCTTTCGATCTTGCTCGGGCTCGACCCTGTCTCGCGTCCTTTGGTGCAGTGGGAAGCCTCGCATCCGACGCCGCCCCCTGATCTCGCAACGCACCTGGAAGACCCCCGCATCGCGAAGGTCGCAAAACAGTTTGAGCAGCTCGAAAACTTGAACCCGCCCATTCGCGCCATGCATCCATTCGGTTCTACGCTGGCGACCGAATGCGTCACGCTCTTCGCTTTTGACCTGCGCGCGTTGTCCTTCGAAACGCAAGCCTTGCTTACAACCTACGGCGACTGGCTTGAGCGCACCGACATGGCGAGCACCTATGCGATCCATAAGTTGAGCCTCCAAGTGTTGCAGTCGCGTTTGCCAACGCAGAATTGGGTGCTCAAAACGCCACATCACTTGTGGTGCATTGATGCCCTGCGCGACGCGTATCCCGACGCCCGCTTGATCTGGACGCACCGGGACCCGGCGAAGGTTGTTCCATCGGTTGCGAGCCTCAATACGGCCATGCACAAGGCCAACTGTTCCGAGGTTGACCCCGTGGAGGTGGGAAGTGCTTGGGACAACAAGCTACACCTCGCGGTAAGTCGCGGGATGGAGTTCGACGACAAGCAAGCCGGGGCAAGCTGGTGCAGCCACTTGCTTTACCATGACCTCATGGCCGACCCGATCGGTGCCGTTGCCCGGATCTACGCAGACTACGACGCCGAGTTACACCCGCTCCATGTGCGCCGAATGGAGATCTGGATGAAGGACCGAAGTCAAAGTGTCTTCGGCCGTCACGGCTACGACGCGGCGGACTTCGGGCTGACCCTCGACGGGATTCGGTCGCGCTACGCCCAGTACATCGACCGCTACAAGATCCCCGCCGAGTAGTCTGCGCCGAGGGCGATTCGCCAGCGGCGCGAATTGAAACAGCGCGATACCCTAAATCGCTTCGGATTTGGGCGCGTCCGTCGACACGCCCCGCAATGACAACCCGTGACCCAAGTCCCATCGAAATCTCACCTTAGGAGTACCCACACCATGAAGGCAGCCGTCTTAAACGGAATGGACCAGGAACTCGTCGTACGTGACGATGTCACGCTTACAGACCTTGGCCCGGGTGAAGTTCACGTGAAGTTGGTGTCGAGTGGTGTCTGCCATTCCGACGTCTCAGCCCAGAACGGAACCATCCCGATGCCGCTTCCGTTGGTGCTCGGTCACGAAGGTGCCGGCGTTGTACTCGAAGTGGGGCCCGGGGTGACAGACGTTGTTGCCGGTGACCATGTGATTTTGAGCTTCGTTCCCGCGTGCCGGAAGTGCGGTCCGTGCGAACGGGGTCAATCCTACCTATGCGCTCAGTCGGGTGCGGTCAGCGCGGCCTCGCACTTTGTTGTCGACGGAACACCGATTCCGGGTATGACGGGCCTGGGCACCTTTGCTGAAGAATTGATTACGGCGGAATCTTGTGTGGTCAAAGTCGAAAACGACATCCCGCTCGACATCGTTTCGCTGATTGGCTGCGGCGTGACCACCGGCGTGGGCGCGGCGATCAATACGGCGGGAGTGACTCCGGGTAGCTCAGTCGTGGTCTTTGGTTGTGGTGGTGTTGGTATGAGTGCGATCCAGGGTGCGCGCATCGCGGGAGCCGCGGAAATTCTCGCGGTCGACATGGTCGATTCCAAACTCGAACAAGCAAAGACGTTTGGCGCAACCCACGTTTGCAAGCCCGACGACTTGCCCCAGCTTCGGACCGAAATCACGGGCGGCGAGGGCTTCGACTTCGCACTCGAGTGCATCGGCAATCCCATTACGATCCGCGCCACGTTTGACGCGGCCCGCCGCGGCGGCACCGCATGCATCGTGGGCGTCGGCCGTTTGACGGAACAGGTGAGCTTCAGCGCGTTTGAGCTTTTCTATTCCGACAAGAACTTGCGCGGTTCGATGTATGGAAGCGCCAACGTTCGCACCTTCATGCCGAAGCTGCTTCGCCTTTGGAAGGCTGGGAAGCTTGATCTCGAGAGCATGATTACGCAACGGATTCAGCTCGAAGACATCAACGACGCATTCACCGCCATGAAGGCGGGGCAGGTAATTCGTTCGGTCATCGACTACAAGTAGAGTTGGCGCACCGCTAACCAGACGCCGGAGTGCAATGTCCTTCTCGCCGCAGCCGTTGTTGGACTTTCTCGAAGAGGAGGGGCTGCGTCCTACGGTCGAAGCTGGGCTGCGAAAAGTCGCGTCTGAATTTAATCGAGACGAGGTCGTTTTTTCGGCTGCGGGGATCGCGGTGCTGGAGGGTTGGACCCTGCGCCCGAGTCGGGCGCTAACGCGTTACGGCTCTATTGTTCCGGGCACAAAAACCCTGCGCCTCACCGTGCTCGACTGTTCGCCCGAGGCACGTCGAGACACGATTCTGCATGAAGTCGCCCACATCTTGACCGGCGCCTTGATCGCCAAGCGCGAAAACCACGGTCCGCTTTGGCGCAAGGTTGCCCAGGCTCTCGGAGCTCAGCCCAACTACGCCGGACGCGACGCGCGATTTCGTCGAGCTAGCGCTGCGCAACGAAGCGCACGCGAGAAGGTCGTTGCGCGCTGCAAGGGCTGCGGGTTTGAGGTAAAGCGGTTGCGGAGGTCGTCTCGTGAATGGGGGCGATTCAAGCACCGCGTGTGTGGTGCGCGTTTCGAGGCGGTAGAGCTCAATCGCTAAGCGCGGTTTTCGGTCTCGTCGAGGTCTCTATCCTCTACACGCTGCCCGCTCGATTGTGTGTTTTCGTGGATGAACCGAACCAGCGCTTCGAGTTGCGCGAGACGAAGCCCCGCGCGCCCCTTCGCAATGTGCGGGCCGACCGAAAGGGATTCTCGTTCGATCACGAGGTCGATCGACCCATCGATCGCGCATTCTCGGTCGCGTCTGCGGGCAAAGTTCTTATACGTCCCCTTCAAGTAGTCCGCAGCGTGAGCGCCCCCGATCGGACGCATGATGTCGAGAGTGCTCTTGTTCCAACTTACGAGCAGATCGTCTGGCTCGGTAAATTCGGCCCACTTCTCCCGTGCCTGTTCGAGAGAGATCCCTCGCTTCAAGTCATCTCCCGTGAGTCCCGTCGGGCAAAGTCTACGTTCGTTCGGGAGTGCGGTGGGACGGATGGTCGAGCTGAAGTGCCGATTGTCTCGAAGCCTGCGTGCGACCCAATAAATCAACTCTTTGGGCTGCTTGCGAAACACATTGCTCGACATGGTTTCGCTGTCGTTACCCGTAAAGGATGCCTCCCCGTATATGATCACCACGCGGTCAAAGTCTTCGGTCAGATACGGTGGCAGGCCATGGTCTCTGGGACGTTGTCGCCTTGGGAAGCGAGGTTTTCGCTCGTGCGTTTTCGCCGCGTTGATCTGAAGGTCGATCATGCCCGAAAACGCGGTCAACATTTTGCCGAGGCCCGGGGTGTCGGGTTCGAGTAGGCGCAGGCTGTGCACAATCGCTTCAATGGTTGAGACGCATTCGAGGCTCGGTTCTTTGCGGATCCGGTACTGGCTGGGTTGCTCAGGGTTGAAGCCGAATTTGGGCAAGGCTTTCAAGGCGGGGATATCGCGGTACAAGGTTCTCGCTTGGTGCCACGTGCCGTCGAGAACCACGAGGGCCTTTGGATGCTCGGCTTCCGAAATTGCGCCCAAGTCTTGAGCATCCGGGCCGGGGTAAAGAAGACCCGCGCCTTCCGGGAAGTCGATCTGTCGTTCGCCGTCACGCAGGGTGCGGTTGTAGTCGACTTCGATGCGCACGTTCTTCAAGCAACGCTCGGCAATGCGCGCAGTGCCAAATGGATGGAAGCGCTCGTGGGGGTGCTGGACGATCAGCAGCGGCGTGCGATTTTCGACTCGCGAGAGAAGCGCGCAGTAGCAAAGACCGAAGGGACGGAAGCAGGTATGACAGACCGCGCGGTGTTCGGATGCGGTCTCCTGCGTCATGGCTCAATTTCCGTGGGCTAGGGCTGCAAGTCTGTGGGACAGCGGCTCGGTCGGGTCGCCATCACACGCTCGCACCGAAGATTGAGCATGTGATGGTCTGAAAGCTGGCCCGAGTCTCCGGGAGGAGATTAGGCGCGGGGATTAGGCGCGGGGATTAGGCGCGGGGAGTGCGCTCGTGAACCAAAAGCTTGGTGTCTTCGCCAAATAGGACTTTGATCTTGCCGTCGCCGGCCGATCCCTGGCAGACCCCGTCGCCGAGGGTCTTGTGCGTAATGCGATCGCCGACTTCGAATGAACCGCTGATGGCGTACGACTGAGGCGCCTTTTCCATATTGGGTTCGATGATCTCGACGACGTTCGCAACCTTCTTGCGCTTTGGCTTGAGCCGGCCCGCAGTTGATTCCCACGAATCTTTGGTCTTGATCGGTGCACTCAAAACCGGACCGTCTTCCGTGTATTCCCACGCCGGATCGGCTTCGACGTCGCTGTCGAGGGAGGCATAGAAGACTTCGTTGCCGATCTGCTCCGGGATTTCGCGCGCGAGTCGCTCGAGTTCGCGGATCCAGCCAGCTCCCTTCTGCGCTTCGCGCTTACGGCAGATTTCCCAGTATCGGTGTGCCGCGAGGAGGATAATGACCGGTGCTTCGGTCGACGTGGTTCGACCGGTCGCTTCGAGAACTTCTTCGCGAATCGGTTCTTGGTTGCCATCGATAAATGCTGCTTGGGCGAGTCCAGACAGCAGCAAGCGCAAAGGCGTGTCGCCTGCACCGCTATGGGTGGCGTCCGGTTTCAAGTACTTCACAACGACGATCGCCAAGCGGTCGTCGGGCAGCAGACCGAGCAAGCCAATATCTTCGACGCCCTTGTTCGGATCTTCATCGCCCTTGGCCTTGTCCGGGGCCGCAGTGCGAAGCGGGACGAGGCCGTCGATGATCAGAAGCTCACTTCCGTTGGGAAGATTCGTGACGTTGTGGCCCGCCTTGGCCGCGTTCGCCGCGGCGAGGCAGAAGTGCTTATCGTCCTTGCCGTTCTGTCGTGCCGAAGGCGTGCGGATGGTCTTCTGGTTTAAATATTTCTTGCCCTGATCTTGTCGCTTGGGTGCCGCGGCCATTTCGGCCTTGTACATCGGCTCAAGCAAGAGACCGTTTAGCTCGGCGGCTGCGCCGCGGAATCCTTTGGCCTGCTTGACCTGACGTTCGCTCGCGAGTGTGATCAGCGGATGAATGCTCACCTGTGGTCCTTCCCCGTTCGAAGCAGCAGCGTGTTGGCTGTGGTTTTCGAATTTTGGTTTTTATGCTGTCTTCGTATCGCCCGAACAATTGTTCGGGCCGACAGTCGTGATTAATCCGTATTTGGTTTGGCTTGGCGCGCGATAGCGGTGAGCTATTCGTGCGCCCTTCAGTCGGTTTCTATGGATGATTCAAGAGCTATTCATAGGTTGTCATGAATGGAGCTGCGTCACTGCGCGTGCATTCCGGTCCGGGTCCCTTCCCGGTGGCCGTCGACAGCAGCTGCTCGTTGCCCGCAATACTAGCTTTGATTTCGATCCTTCGCGCGTTGCGGGTTGTCGCGCCTTCATCATTTTCGACATGTTCGTGGTCACCCGCGTCAAATTCGGAGTCGTGGGCGCAACGCCACTCATGGCGAGACGCCGTGGAATCGCCCGACTGGGTCCGAATCGGGGCTAGACCCGTGGGTTGCGCCGATTTATGATCCGAATCTCGGAGTTCTTTGGGCAATCATGAATGGCTTGGTCAGCAGGTCTCGAAGTTATTGCGTTTTCTGTGATTCTGAGAATTGGGTCTTGTATGTTTTTGAGATCCTTAGAGCCCCCCCCCCCCGCGACGCATCCACTAGCAAACGTAATTCATCCCGAGACCCCCGCCCCGCAACAAAGCG
>Ga0115003_10002950_pt1 | contig 13729 bp, 27 predicted proteins | sample ArcticOcean_MG_C_7_FD_88736 | JGI IMG/M metagenome (GOLD analysis project Ga0115003, IMG submission 88736) | Marine microbial communities from western Arctic Ocean - ArcticOcean_MG_CB11_88 | ecosystem: Environmental > Aquatic > Marine > Oceanic | place: Arctic Ocean: Canada Basin | collected... | reverse complement strand
TAAATACCGTTGTAAACCCGCTCACTGTTGGCCTCTCGCTAACAGTTGTTGGTGCTGCTGGCAAGTTTACTTGCTGTAGGCTCGAGCAAAGCGATGAGACTGCGACTGGGTTGTATCGAGGGGCACCATAGCCTTGGCTATCAAACTTCTTGCAAAAGGAGTTCCTCAATAGATAAAGATAGATATCTGTCTCGTGCAGTTCTACTGGAACTGGAGTTATGCCAACCATTTAATGGATTAGTTGTTCCCGGAAATACTTCGTGGGAACCTTGTCTGTTAACACCATATAGATAAAACTCATCAGAGATTAACCAAGGGACCCTTTGTCGTAAGAAAGGAGTGGTATATTTAGTATACTCTTCTTCTAAAGGTAACCGTCCGCCCCAGTTACAACTGAATCTGTCTATTAATATAGATATATTGTCTCCTGCGGCTGCAGTTTCATCAGTATTAGCAGGTTTTCCTTCTTTTTTACTCTGAAGCCATACTTCTCCCGAACCAGTAGATCGATAGTCAGGATTTTTTCCTTCTGAACTGGACTTAACATGTTTATTTGAGATAAGCATATCTATAAATGCATTAATATCTCGATAGTTTGAGTATCCCATGTGATCGATAAGCATCTTGCGATTCCATTCCAAGACCTCCATTTCTAATTGGAGTATACCCCGGGACATGTCAACTTGTTTTTGTTTTGATACCATGGGTTACCCTCCTTAAACTTATTTGTTGCAACCTTTACTTTATAGTTTTGTGTTCTGATGACGTAGAGATCTACCAACTTCTGAGATCCACGGCGTTCGTTCTGACAGAGGAATAAGGAATTAGAGCATCAGGACCATCATATAAATATATATAACCTTGTCGAAGAGATAATCGGTGATGATGACGGGCCAATGGAAACACTGATCTGTCAAAATTGACAGAAAAAGAGGGGCTCTATGTTGTTATAAATAAGTGTATTTACTGTATAAAATAGATCGCCAAAGATCGCCAAAGATCGCCACTTGTGGCAATCGGGTAAAAGGCACACTGCGAGCCTGTCCGAGACAAAATAAGCAGATCGCCAAAGATCGCCACTTTTTTAGGGGTCTGCACACTTTGAGATTTGAAGGTGGGCCGGTCCTTGGATTGATTCCTATAGTTTGGAGTAATTAGTAATAGTTATCAATAGTTTATGGTTATTAACAGTCCACCCCCTAAAATGTAAGCATTGTTACCCATAGTTAGTTATTATTATTGTTTATTTGGGCCGATTTTATGGTGCAAAATAGGGTCTTGAAGACCTGCCGTAACGCCGGAGAGTCCACCCCCCCTCTTTTTGAGTGGCGATCTTAATTGGCTGATTTTAGGTGATTTTAGGTGAAGAATTAAATAGGTCTTAGCACTTAGACTTGTTATGCTGGAAGTAGTTAGGCAGAAGTTTCATGCGTTGTCACACAATGCACAGGAACAAGTAAATGAGAGTGAATCTTTTAGGGTTATGTTCATTGAAGAGGTTTCAAAGGAAGTGGATTTATCAACAGATGAAATTAATGGTTATCTTAATATGGTCCTTGCTGCTAACAATCATGATTTGGATGCACTTATTAATATGGTTTCCATTGGTGGGGTTCAAGAGAGCGAAATCAGAGTTATGGCTAAAGCAGATAATAGCCGCCAATTTATTGAGTGGCATAATGATATGGTTTTATTGCCACAAGCAAAGGCATTGGTTGTAAGGGCTAAGATGGAAAAAGGAATCAGTTATGCACAAGCAAAGAGTAATATTGAAGAAGAAGAGTTACGTTCAGTTATGCAGATGTTATTGCAGAAAAACAGGTCTTTCTTCCCACGCCCTATTAATGATACAGAATCAGAGGATCGAAAACAATCATTATTACTTACAGAGATAGAAGGTTTATTAAAATCTAAGAGTCCATTGAATAAAACCCAGATACTAACCACACTTGGTAAGGACAATAAATTGTTTCGAGATGCAGCAAATAGTGTATTATATTATTTGTGCTTTACACAAAGAGCAAGAAAGGTTGATGACAAATACTACCATATCTCTATGGCACCCACCATATATGAAACAGACATCCATAGAAGGGTTTATGAGGCATTGTGTGATGGTAAGTCCAGCGTAGGTGCTATTGCTAAGCATATCAGTTATAATAATACTCGTGGTAGGAAAAGGGTGAAAACTATTTTGAATCTATTGGAATCAGAAGGGTTAATTAGACCAAACAACACAAATAATAGTTACCAAGAGTGGTTAATACCAAATAACATATAACTACCATTAACTATATAAGGGTAATTGGAACAACCTTTAATTATGGCAGCAGAATATCTGACTATAAAAGAAGTGGCTGAATTACTAAGGGTCTCTGACCAGACAGTTCGTAACTATATTAAAAAGGGTAGCCTTGTTGCTATCAAGTTCGGACAATCACATAGAGCACCAGTTAGGATACACATTACAGCATTGAATGATTTTATTGGTATGTCCATAGCCGAGTCCGGTAATGTATATAAGGATGACAGCATAGATGAGATAGTAGGTGAGGAAGAATGAGCGAATGTATTACTTTAGATTTGGGCGATGAATTAAAAGACAGCAAAAGCATTGTAGATTGGTTTACTAACTATGGTTGGAGTTATGATAGTGAAACAGGTAAGATGCTTCAAGGAGAAGAACAGTTTTATATTAATATCTATCAAAAGATAGGCGCAATATACTTTAAAGAGTCAGGGATGGATTTTCCAGATGATGTATTTGGATTCATTGTTGAGAACCCCTCCAAGACTATTTCATTAGTTTCAGTGGATGATTCTGAGTATGTTGATATGAGCACAGCACAAGAGTTCACATATGATAAGTTTGTTGAGATGATCCGTAAGGAGGATGAATAATATGTCAAACACATATTGGAAATGCACTAACGAAGGGTGTGTTGATGAACATATATATAATTTCAAAGGATTGTGCCGTTCTTGCACCAGTTATGATGAAGGTAAGGTTAGCGAACCAATTCCAAGAGTCAAGGTAACTGAATCTGGTAGTTTGGTAGTTGTGCATAAGCACACACATTCTTCAGTTAGGGGTCCACTTACTCGACAAGAAAAGAAGGAGTTGAGTGCACAAGTAAGGTCAGAAAAGAAGCACCAAGTTATGATGCGCCGTGCTAAGCGTATGTTGCGTGATAATGATGTTCCTGAAGAACATAGAGAGGCATTAGTGGCAATGGTGTCAGAATCTATTGGAGAGTCAGTTCACGTTCATGACGAGAATTGTAATCACGAGGAGGAATGATTGTGTCAGGCTTTGATGTATTAATTATTTGTGTATGGGTAGTGGCATTGTTTAGTTTAGGACATTATTTTAGAAATAGGGAGGACTATCAATGAAGTTATATCGTAATATATCCACCAACATAGTTTGTGAATTAGTAGTTATTCAAGGGCCAAAAGTTCGTGTTATGCGAGATCCATTAAGTGGTCAATTTTATAATGTTACTGATGATGAATGGTCTCAATGGGAACTTATTGTGGAGGAAGAAGTATGAAGCAAATTGTCCATATCAATCAACATAATATTAAACATAACCGTAAGGTAAATGTTTCCGAAAGAAAACCAGTCATTACTTGTAAAACTTACAAGACCAATGAGTATCACCATTCTATTGATTTAATATGTTCCGAAACAGGAAAGGTATTGGGTTCTTTAATGTATTCTCCCGATAAACCTTTGTCATGTGGTGCTAATGTATGGTTAGAGTTTGACACAGAAGTTATTGAGATTAAACCAAAAGAGGTAATAGTATGAAATGCGATATTTGTGAAGAAGAGAATAGAGAAAATGTAGGTATGCGTTCTGCAGAGTTTAGCGTATGCATCCCATGTATTGATACATTGATAAAACACCATATGCAATTATTGGGTAGGTGTTGATTATGGCACTATGGATACAGGCCGATGGAACTGAAACAAGGGTTATTTTGTCCAATGGTTCATCATCTGATAAAATGTTTGAGTTACAGAAGTATGTTGATGGATATTATACCCCAATATATTTATCTGATGGTAAAATTATGTTAGTAAACGAAGAAGGAATACTGAGGGCCTTACCTTACAATAGTAAGGCTACAAGGTTAGCCACAAGTAAAAGTAACCTTACTCCAAGTGCAATAAATAGATTAGAGACATACCATATCTTAGGAGATGTCCTTATTGTAAGTAATTATGAGTTTAATTAAGTATAAACAGGTGATGGGTTACATATTAAATAAAGAGGGCGATTATATGGATTTTAATGAATATCAAAATGCAACCAGAAAAACAGCAATTTACCCAGCAGATCAAGGATTAATTTATACTACTCTCGGTCTCACAGGAGAGGCCGGAGAAGTTGCTGAAAAGGTAAAGAAGATGATACGAGATGACATTGAACTCGATGATAAGTATCGTGGAAAAATAGTCCGTGAATTGGGCGATGTTTTGTGGTATGTTTCCAATTTAGCACATGAACTTGGTGTCAGTTTAGATACTGTTGCCAAGGCCAACTTATGCAAACTCAATTCCCGTAAGAGTAGGGATGTCATAAAAGGCGATGGAGATGAGAGGTGATATCATGGAAGTATTGTATTTATTCTTAATTAATTTATTCGTAATGATTGTTGGTATGGGTTGGTTAATTCATTATTTCCATAATGTATTTAATGCTCAAGCAGATCTAATTGACAAGATAATTAAAAACTCCAATATTGTATTTGGTAATTCTGATAAAGTTGTTGAAGAGATTCCTGAAGAACTATTTGATGACGGTCGAACACACCTATTGGGTGGAGTAATAGATATGGGAACACATAATGAAGGTGTATGCCATGTGGACTGTTGGTGTAACGATTCAGAGGAATAATTATGTTTATAACCATTCGCAATCTAATGATTCGTGCCACACTACATTATGAGAAATCTCGTGGGATGGTTCATGGGGATATGCAACGTATGGTATTAGAAGAATTAAAAAAACAATAGGTATATAAGGGTAATCACACCCACTATAAATCATGCCCACCCAAGTTGAATTACTAATAAAGCATTTCGATACTGTTGATTCCATTAGTCCAATGGAAGCACACACAGTTTATAAGATTCGTAGTCTACCAAGGCGCATAATGGACCTTAAAGTAAGAGGTTATCAATTTAATTCTAATTGGCATACTGACCTTACAGGTCAACGATACAAACGTTACACAGTGACTGCAATCCCCGGAGATGATTCTGAATGAATGCAATAGTATGTTCCAGCCGTTCTGCTGCTATGACTCTATCACAAGCATGGATTGATGCAGAAGGTTTAGGAGATGTAGCCTTGGCTAAGTATTTCGTTCAAAAGATTCCACTGAATGTGATTTATTACATGGATCCCGGTGAAAATCAGATATATGAGAATTATTTGTTCTATCCACCACATTTTAATGTCATCATGGAACTTCGCCAAGATGCTGATGAAATCAATACTCGCAAGTTGGCTAAAATTAATAATCTTGAGGAACAAATCAAGAATATACAAGAAAATATGTCAACTGTGCCAGAAATAAATACAAGGAGAGATATATAATGACTGAAGAACCAATTATGCAAGAGATACCTGATGGAATGAACCCAATGGATATGCCAGCACCTATGCGTGTTAATGTCCTAATTAACGAACTATTGTCTATGGTCGATCATATGCACCATTTGAGAACATTGATTGATGGAACTATGAAGGAACTTATGGAATCCCACGCAGGTCATGTGGGCGAAATGGTTGATGGCACTGAAGAGGAATAATTATGAGTGATAAAATGAGTCAGGAATTGGAAGGTTGGCTTGATGATTGGTCAGCCAAGTTAGATACCTTTGAAGCAAGTGCAGAAAAGGAAGTGTTTAATTTTAATTTGTTTGAAAAGTTTGCATCATTTGTTATGAAAATCAGTAGCATCCCACAGAAGCATTTTTTCATTGCATTAGATGAAGAGGAGTGATTCAATTGACACATAACTATGCTGGGCGTAATCCAATGTATATTGAAGAGAACCCATCCCTTAAGGTATATCCTTTGGGCTGTGTGCCTGATTCAAGACCTAAAGGGTCTTGGACCAATGGAGTTAAGGCTTACAACAAGGAAGGTGGAACAAAAGGTTGGTTTTACCCACCTCGCCTCCGCAATAAAGGACACAACCCCCGTATTGGATATAAGCCTTCGATTGATCGAGGTATTTCTATTGACAATGCACAAGCCCATCTGACTGAGGGGGAATGATTATGAAGCAGAAGACATACGAAAACAAATATGGCGAAACCATGGCTTGTAAATATGAATATATTATGACTATCAATCATTCTGACATCGGTATGGTTTATGCACTTCCAGTTGGACCTGATATGTTTAGTTACTTCACCTTAGATGAAGAGGATCTCGGAATTGAACACCCAGAAACAGGTGAGCCAGTTATGGTTGTTAACTATGTGCCAGCAATCCTTTCTCCCGAAGAACTTTTCATTCTAAAAGCACACATATTTGAAGAGTGATTTCAATGGCAGATATTCATTGTGAAATGCGGCCATGGAGAGCACACTTGGCCCAATGCCGAGAAGAGGATGAAAAACATTATATAGGTAATAACAAGGAGTGAGTATTATGCCCGTAGAAGACATAGCCGAAGCAATTATAGTAATGCCAGTAGAAGAACTCCAGATACTCGCTGATTTGATTAACGAACTCCTTAAGGATAAACTTACTGAACTTCAAGATGATGTTAAAGTAGGTGACATGGTTTCCTTTGAAGCCAAAAAAGGCATTGTTGTTGAAGGAGTAGTAACCGAATTAACTAATACTCGTGCCAAGGTTTCAATCCATTCAGGTAGTGGAGATTGTTCAGCACCCCTTAAAAGTTTGACTGTTACTTATTCAGCACCTGTAGAAGAACTGGATCTTGAGACAACAGACCCAGACAATACTAACCACCCAGAAGAATACCACATGGGTGAAGTTGTATGAGTAAAGAGTTCAATGACTGTGAGTGCGAAGAAGACATCTCCCACTTTTTACACAATCTGGGATATTTCCATAAAGAATTATTGAAGAGAGCACCAGACATTAGTTTATCAACAGAGCAAGTATTGTCACTTTTTAATGTGTGGCTTAAGGGCATTGTTGAGGAAGAGCCAAGCCCCAGCAATCCATTAAATGAGTTATTCAAGCAGATGTTTGGTCAGGCTAATGCCTCCAATACCAGTAGTGACCACCCATTTTCATTTCGTCTTTATGATGATGAAGAAGATGAGGATTGACTATGCGAAAGTTTTTAGTATTGGATATTGAAACATCTAATCTCGACATGGATGTAGATGGTTTAACATTTGACAACCCCAAGGGTTGGAGAACTTCCTGTGTTGGCATTTATGACATTTGGGAAGGTGAAGAAAGAGGTAGTTCATACTATTATACTTCAGAAACAAATATAATTACTGATTATAACCTTAGAAGTATGGATACTTTGAAAGAAAACTTGGAGTCATACTATGAACGTGGTTATTACATCCTAACTAAAAATGGTAAGAGTTTTGACCTTCCTATCCTTAGTAAGACCTTAGAAAACGGTGGTGCAGGGATTAAAGATATTATAAATAAATATGAAAGTTCAGATAGACATATAGATATTTGTTTATTACTGAGGGAACAGTATGGATATCGATTCAGTCTACAAAATCTGGTGAAGGGACTATATGGAGATCAAGATTCTAAGTCAATGGCTGCTTCACACGCACCCAAAGCATGGGCAGATGGCAAATATAAAGAAGTATTAGATTATTGTATGCATGATTGTATATTAACATATAATGTATTTTCTGATGCACCCCACCAGTCATTTGAAGCCGTTGGATACAACGGTCAGCGTAGTAAGAAGCACCAATTGAAAGTTAATTGGTGAAGATATATATAGGTCCAACAAGAACTCCTTTTATGCCTGAAGACTTCACACCAGCACAAGTGGCGAGACAAGTAGAGAAAATTAGAAAAGTATTATTTGTAGATTTCGTAGATGTTGGTGATGGTGCATATAGTGGCGATCTCCATAATGATGTAAAAGGAATTATAGAAGGAACATTAATCTTTGACAAAGTATTATCAGAAGATGAGTTCGGTGTTATGTTTACAGACTGTTCAGAGAAGTTAATTGTTTGGATTAAGGACAATACATCAGGTGTAGACAATCGTATCGCTACATTCTTCATACAGGATTTTATTGCTCAGACACTATCTAATGCATATGATGTTAAAGAAGTAGACACAGATTCTAAAACAGACGTTATGTTTGGTTGATAGCACAAGAGTATAAGTAAGTGGCATCCATAACATAGTTCACAGAGCGTGATTCACTCTTAGGCTTTCGCTTAGAGAACCATAACTTAACCAACGAATCATCCAACTCCATAAAGTTATAAATAGGTTATGCCACCAAATAGTTATATGGAGTTTATTCCAGAGACTCAAAGACTTAAAGGTAAAAAAATCCTGTATATTACAGAGATATTCCATCCAGCATCAGGTGGTGGTGAAAAGGCAACCTATGAGCATTTGTTAAGACTTCATAATGAAGGGGCAGTGATTACCGTCATTACTGCTACGCCCGATTATAGCGATTCTACGCACATATATCCTTTTGAGGTTATCAGGGTTGCAAAATCATTACCATCTTCAGAATATACAAGGCCAGACCTTATTGGCCAAGCATATGTAGACTATTTTCAAAGAGCAGGTAAAGTTATAGATATTGCTAAATCATATCCAAAAGATTATTTTGATTACTTATTTTGTTATGGAAGGTATGGTCCACTAACCTTGGGACCTAACGTTTTCCAAGTAATTGATGAGTATTTTAATAAAATTATAACTGTATCCTTACAATATGATCCCATGCCCAGCATAGGAACATCTTGGAAACATGGAATTGACAGAGGGCATAATTTAACTGTATTGGGTTCACCAGTCTTAGTAGACACTTGGGATAATATATCTAACACCATTGCAGTAGTCCCATTCATCAATCGTGAGGACCTCCCCGGCACTTCCATAGTTCCTTGGGAAGATAGGCCATATGATTTTGGATTCATAAATCCTACACACCACAAAGGCTTCAACACTGTTCTTAAACTTATTTCATCCATGCCAGATAAAAAGTTTATAATTAAACCCGGTGGATATCATCATAGTGTAGTTATAGATAAGTTAGAGAAATGGTTTCCAAACGTGACAGTGGGTGGCTGGTATAAATCTATCAACGAGTTTTACCAACAATGTAAATGTATTTTATACCCATCACTTTGGGAGGGCTTCGGTATGGTTCCGATGGAGGCTGCATCCAATGGTTGTTTAGTATTCGCTAATGATCACCCTATAATCCGAGATGCTAATCCAGACTTCCCTGTTTTCATTGATGCATATACAGAAGAGGCCACAGATAACTGGCTAACTTATTTTAATAAAGTCCCCGATATGGAAAAAGACAGTATGTATATGTCTGCTGCAGAGGATTGGAAAGATGAAATAATAGATATATTAGGTGATAATAAACTTATAGATAAACATATTTCGTTAGGATTTGATGCTATGGGTAAGCATAAGGTAAGGGAAGATACCTTATGGGAGGCTTACTTAGAAAGGTTACTTATACTTAAGGAGGTATAAGCATGGGGTTACTTACAGGTAAGAGATTTCTATTTTTATCAGAAGTATTTGACCCAGCAGGCGGTGGAGGTGTCAAAGCAACAAGCCAACATTTTAGAAGATTACATGAAGAGGGAGCAGAAGTTACTGTTATTACTTTGACTCCAACATATGAAGACAGAGATATTAGTTATCCATTTACAATTCATCGAATCTTAGAACCAGTTTCTTCTATTGATTACTCAGCAACAAAATTATTCAATCTGATTTATAGTAGTATTGGGGATAATACTGATAAGATTATTGATAAGGCAAAAGAGTATCCACAAGATTATTTTGATTACATTTGTGGTTACGGGTCTTTCGGCGCATTAGATGTAAATAACGTATTCACAATTTTAAAAGAATATTTCCATTCGGCAATTACACACATATTCCAATATGACCCACCTTTCCATATAGATAGTGTAGACCATTGGAAGAACCCACCAAAATTAGATTGTGATTTGCAGATTGTTTGTTCACCTGTTTGGTCAGATATAATCGGAGGTGATTCTCTTGTTGTCCCAGTAATACCAATTATAAATCCCATCGACATACCTGAGTCATCATTGATACCGTGGGAAGATAGGAAATATGATTTTGGATTTATTAATACAATACTTCACAAAGGTTTCAATACAGTTCTTAAACTTATTTCATCAATGCCAAACCATACATTTGTGATTAAGGTAGTAGGAGGAATAGGCACAGAAAATCCAATACATGACAAGTTAGAGAAATGGTTTCCAAATGTTACTGTAGTTGGATGGCATAAATCTATGTGTGATTTTTATCAAGATTGTAGAACTATTCTATATCCATCACTTTGGGAAGGTTTTGGAATGGTGCCTATTGAGGCTGCTGCCAACGGTTGTTTGGTATTTGCTAATCAACATCCAATTATAGAAGATGCTAATCCAGATTTTCCTGTTTTCATTGATGCATATCCAGAAGAAGTTATGGCCAATTGGTTTCATTACCATCGAGACGTCACAGCAAATAATATAGATTTAATGTATCAAGATGTGGCCGATGAATGGAAAGAGGTTATTGAAGATACCCTCAGAGATCCTGAACTCATGGATAAACACATTGCTCTTGGATTAAATGCCATTGATAAACATAAATTAAAGGATATTTTACTTTGGAATCAATATGTGAAAACATTGTGCAAACTTACATAAGGGTGATAAAACTAATGATACCTATGAAACACCCAATCAAACCAGTAGCCGAGTGGTCTGGAGACTTGTTGTCTTATTCTATCTATCGTTATGTTATGGATAATAATGGTGGAACTTCATATGGTGGTGGATCATATCATGAGTTTACTGATTTTATTGATGCTAAGGAAATTGAAACAGTTTTAGAATTAGGAAGTCGAGATGGATTAGATGCAATTTGGCTTTCATGTATTTTTGATGCTGTGGTATATGCATGGGAATGTCACCCCGGTTTAAAAGAAAGCATGGTATCTATGACAAAACATTTTGAAAATGTTCATTTTGTTGATAAGGCAGTATGGTCTGAAGAAACCACCATTGATTTCCATATTGTTACTAATGGCAATGTCGGTGCTTCCAGTTGTTTTGAAGTAGATGATTCAAACCATTTCGATTTAGAACAAACTAAAATTACAGTTGATGCTATTAGATTGGACGATTGGGCCAATAAAAATAATGTGGATTCTATTGATTTGTTGGCAATGGATTTACAAGGTGCAGAATTAGAAGCATTAAAAGGAGCAGGTGATTTACTTAACACAGTTAAATATATTATTACTGAGGGTGCATTAAAACCACATTATAAAGGTGCACCACATATTGATGAGATAACTAATTATCTAAAAGGATATGGTTTCAAAATAGTTGCTGACAATATTGTAAGTGCAGATTCATTAGAAGCAGATTTCCTTTTTCAAAAGATATAAATAGATAGGAAACGCAGTTGATATTATGGAAGATTGGCATTTATTAGTTCAAGAGGACTATTATGATGATCGTGAAGATACTGGTCTTGACGTAGGTTCTATTGATAATGAAAGATGTATTGAACTCGCATTGTCAAAGAGATGGCTTGCCAATTCTACAGAACCTGACAAAGTTTTTGAAATTGGTGCAGTTATGCCTTACTATTGGGAATGCAAGCATGAGATTGTAGACCCATATGATGAATTAGCCACCATTAAAGATTTTGTAGAAAATATAGATCTTAGTGGAAAAGAAGTAATAACTATTTCTACTATTGAACACATTGGTTTAGATGAATACGCTGATGATAAATCTTCAGGTGGTGCCAATGTTCCAGAAATATTAGAAGAGAATGGTGCTGTTAAAGCCCTTCAACAAATACTCAATCAATCCAGTCGATGTTTTATTACGTTTCCAGCAGGTTATAATATGGCCTTAGATAAATGGGTAGTAAAAAATCTACACCGTCTCAATTGTTTTGGTTATGAAAAAACCCAGAGAAATGATTTAACTCAATGGCCACCAGTTTATTCACCTCGGTGGGATTATAATGAAGTAGTGGAACATTTAGATTATGATTATAATTTTAAAAATAATTTATTATTGGCCCGGGGTCAAAGGTGGGCTACATTTATTATCTGTATTGAGGGATGGAATATATGAATCAATTTTTAGAAGATTTTGATAGCACATACAGTGCACTCGGTCAGAGATTATCCACAATGAAGAAAGCATTGACTTATTTGGAAAGTGTTGACAATCCCCGGATTATTGAAACAGGGACTACTCGAAAAGCCCGCAGCGATTATACTTATTCTTCAGATGGGGCTTCCACACTGATTTTTAATGACTACCTCTGCACCCGTTATGATACCGAAAAATTAGAAAATCAAGAATCCCCACTTATTACTATCGATATTAGTTTGAATGCCTGCAAAATGGCTATGTATCAATTAGCCGACTGGGTTACTATTATTTGCTCTGATTCAATACCCGCCCTATGCAATTTGAAAGAGAAGTGTGATCTCCTATATTTAGATTCCTTTGACCTACCATTACATCCTGAAACTTATGAACCCATAATTGGACCTGAAAATCCGAGTGCAGAACACCATCTAAAAGAACTTCTGGCTGCCAAACACCTTCTTAAAGATGGCACCCTTATTATGATTGATGACGCATCTCCAGAAATAAATTATGGAAAAGCCGGATTACTCAAAGAGTTTTTTGATTCTATTGGAATCGAACCATTCTTCACTGAATACCAAATTGGATGGATATGGAAGGAGGAGTTGGACACAGAGATCCTCCCAATAACTCCTCAGATTTTTGTTTGCCGATGATTTAATTATTGGGGTCTTGAAGACAACCAATAGTTATTTTGTTGATTCGTCAAATATAAATAGTCGAGGGGATAAACTCCTTATATGCCTTACATTTTGCCACCTAAAAAAGACAAAACGTATACCAGCCAATATAATTATCTTTGGGTTCAAAAAGCAACGGCTACCAAACCAGCAGCATTTGTTTATGAAATCTGGGGCGGATATGAACCCGATCACTATATGACTGCAGCACAAGCCAAAAAATGGAAAGCGTTTAAGTTTCCTGACGCACGGCGCATTAGTGTTAGAAAAACTGTCGCCACCTACAAGAAAAAAGGATATGTGGTAGTTACTGACGTTGATATTGTTAAACTTTTCAAAGAGTATGTTCCTCGTTCTTATGCAGCAGCACTTAAATCTAAAAAGATACAACCCAAATCTAAATATTCGTTTATGAAAGATGGAACGAATTGGGTAGAAAGTTATGCTCCTATGGCTAACATTTGGGATAAAAAATCTGTTGTATCGGTTTACAATGAGTTTCTTAACTCTATGACTTGGGAGGGTGGCTCGTCATTTCAAAAGTTCCGTTCTTCTTGGAAAGGATACAAAAGTCCCGCCAGTTACTTTTGGGGTTGGGGGCGACCTCTCGATTTTAGTGGTAGTCACAATGTAATACCTATGGG
>Ga0115003_10002948_pt1 | contig 13739 bp, 15 predicted proteins | sample ArcticOcean_MG_C_7_FD_88736 | JGI IMG/M metagenome (GOLD analysis project Ga0115003, IMG submission 88736) | Marine microbial communities from western Arctic Ocean - ArcticOcean_MG_CB11_88 | ecosystem: Environmental > Aquatic > Marine > Oceanic | place: Arctic Ocean: Canada Basin | collected... | reverse complement strand
ATAGATAAAATTTCAGCACGTGGTGACCGTACCGGCGGTGACGTATCTAGAGAAGGTGTTCAAAGAGATTTATTACCTTTAATCGAAGGTACAACAGTTAACACAAAATATGGACCTATTAAAACAGACCATATTTTATTCATTGCATCAGGTGCTTTTCAGCTCGCAAAACCATCAGATTTATTGCCAGAACTACAGGGACGTTTACCTATAAGAGTAGAGTTAAATGCACTGACAGAGGATGATTTTAAAAGAATTCTAAAAGAACCAGACAATAGTTTAATAAAACAATATGTAGCCTTACTAAAAACAGAAAATGTACATTTAGAATTTACCAATGATGGTATTGATACTCTAGCAAAAATATCCGCAGAGGTAAATGCATCCGTAGAAAATATAGGCGCCAGGAGACTTCATACGCTACTAGAAAAGGTTTTAGATGATATTAGTTTTACAGCTTCAGATCGTTCAGGTGAAAAAATAGTAATAGATAAAAAATATATTGAGAAAAATCTTGGTGAATTAACAAAAGATACTGATTTAAGTAAATTTATATTATAATTTCCTTAATTTTATAATAATAGCACCTTCTCCTCCATCAATAATAGGTGCTTGTTCGATGCTAAAAATTTTATCTAGCAAATCCTTTTGTGTGTTTATGTATTCTGGAACAGAAAATTTTAATTTACTTAGTTTTTTAGAAACATAAGTGTTTTGATCAGTATTTGAATGTAAACCTTTTCCTGTGATTAATAAAATTTCATTAAAATTTTTTTCCTGGCAGCTAATTATTAATTTTCTAATTTTTTGATTCGCATCTGATAATGTATATCCGTGTAGATCAAAGCGAAATCTATGGTTTTCACTAGACCATTTTTTATCTACGGAGTCCTTATCAAAAATATCTTTAGGATTTTTTATATATTCTGCCCATTGAGCCTTGTCTAAATTTGAGAGATCTTCTTTTTTTTTCACTTACTAATAATTTCAGCCAAAAACCAGTTTGGGTTTTTACTAGAAACATTTTTCGAAAATTTCCAATAATCTGTAACTGTCTTAATTTTATCAGGGTCGCCCTCGATAACAATATCATTTTTGTCTTTCTTAATTGATATTATTTCAGAAACTATTTTTACAGTTGCCACAAATTCATTGTTTATTTTTTCAAATTTTTCAACACTTGACTCTTTGACACCAACAAAAGTCAGCTCTGATTTTATATCTTCCTTTTCCCTTTGAGCAATTGCCTGCTCAAAATTAATATAGATTTCTTGTGTTAAGAGTTTTTTAAGTTCTTTTTTTTCTCCTTTTGCAAAATAAGTGACTATATTTTCATAGGCAATTTCCGCACCTTTTAAAAATTCTTTTTTTTCATTACTTTCTAAGGTATCTTTAAATACAGGTTTAATTTTTACCTCAGGCTTAAATTGGCTATATTTTTTTTCATCAAAAACGCTGGGACTTTTGCCTTCGTGACCTGTTTTTCGACCTAAAATATTTCTTAAGCGCAAAATGATAAACCCTGCTATCATAGCTAGTAAAATTATATCAATAAAACCAAAATTATTGCTCATTATTTGATAAATATACATTAATAATATAATTTTGTAACAAGCAAATGAACACACTTTTACTAATCGTTATTGGGTTCCCAACTATAGAAATCATACTTATGATTAAAATTGGACAACAAATTGGAGCATTTAATACTATTTTAGTAATTTTATTTACAGCAACTGTTGGAATTTATTACGCAAAAATTGAAGGTATAAATACTATCAAGTCAGGAATGGCAAATTTATATAAAAATAAAATTCCTTTTTATGAAATGCTTTCTGGTGCTTCTATAACAATTGCAGCTTTTCTTTTAATTTTACCTGGTTTTATTTCTGATACGATTGGTCTTTTTTTACTTATTCCTTTTACAAGAAAAATAGTGATTAATTTTTGGCTAAAAAATAAATATCATAAAAGTACAAAAAAAAATATTGATATAATAGATGCTGAAATAGTTGAAGAAAAAGAAAACAAAGATGAATTATAAAATAGTAGGTAAATATATTAAAGATTTAAAATTTGAGATTCCTAATCCAAAAATTTTTTTTTTATTAGAAAAAAACATTGCAAATTATAAAATAAATATTGATATAAAAAGCCATAACTTTAAGGACAAAATTGTTGAGGTCGTGACCACACTTTCTTTAAACTCTGTTTTAGAAACTGTTGATAAGATTAAAACCCAAATTGTCTTTTCCACAATTGTAGAAATTGATGGTGAACTTACTGATAAAAAATCTCTTGAAGAAATTATTTTAATAAAAATACCTAATGAGGTTTATCCAGAAATTAGATCATTATTTGTTCTATTGTTTGAAAAATCTGGCTTTAATAAAATTAAAATTGAGCATGAGATTGACTTTAAAGAGTTATATCTAAGAAGAACTACTCAGTAATAATTTTTTTTTAACTCTTTTTTTAAAAAGTCACTGTGTAGCTTTGTTTCTTCCAAAGTAGGCTTGATAATTGTTCTACAATACTCTTTACTAATATTTTTTCTATCACCATTGTTAACCTCTATGTGTTCGTTAGCAAACGTAAATTTTGGCTCTTTTGCATCTAATAAATTTATATAAACTTCTCTTAGAAGTTCGCAATCTAATAAAGCATTGTGTTTTTTCCTTTTTGATAAATCTATACCAAATCTTTTACAAAGTGCATCTAATGAGTTTGAGGTTCCAGGAAATTTTCCTCTTGCGATATCTAAACTATCAATAATATTATCTTTTTTAATTTCATTCTTTCGAATCAATTTTAATTCATAGTTTAAAAAACCAAGGTCAAATGAAGCATTATGAATTACTATTTTTCTATCTTTAATAAACTCAACAAATTCATCTGCTATTTTATCAAAAGTTTCTTTATCTTTTAAGAATTCGGTTGAAAATCCATGTACTTTAAAAGCTCCTTCTGGAACTGCTCTTAGTGGATTTATTATCTTGTGAAAAATTCGATTTGTTAAAGTCAAATCATTGGTTTCTATACAAGCAATTTCTACTATTTTATGCCCATCATTAGCCGATAAACCAGTTGTTTCTGTATCTAGAAATATTTCATTCATAAATTCTATATATTTTTTTAATATTTTTTTTTAAGACTGCTAATGAGGAATTATTAGTAATTATATAGTCACAATACTTTTTTTTGATAGTGGGCAATGATTGTCTCTTATTAAGTAGCTCAAACATTTTTTTATCATGACTGTGTTTAATATATCTTTTTAACCGTATATTTTTTTTTGAGTCAACAAAAATTACTTTATCAAAATACTTGCTAAGCTTATTTTCTATTAGTAATGGTATTTCTAAAATCAAAGTTTTACCCCTTATTTTTAAAAAATTATTTATTTCTTTTCTAACGATTGGGTGAATAATAGACTCTAATATTGTAAATTTTACTTTATTTTTTTTAACAAGTGCCTTTATTTGTAGTTTAATATTTTTTTTTTTATTTAGTTTGAACGTTTTAACTAACAAGTTAATAAATGTTTTTTTTTTGTATAAATCAGCAACAACTTTGTCAGCACTAAATAATGGGTGTGTTTTTTTTGCAATAATTTTAGCAACAGTTGATTTGCCTGAAGCTATTGAACCTGTAATTCCTATAACTGTCATTTTAATTTTGACTCGATTTTTTTTTTTAAATCTATATCAATCTCTGGATTAATTTTATTCCATAAAAAAAAAGATTTTTGTCCCTGATAAATAAACATTTCTAGACCATTATAAGTTAGAATGTTTTTCTTTTTAAATTTTTTTACCATCATTGTTTCTACTGGATTGTAAATAATGTCGTAATAAACTAGATTTGGTTTTGTAGTTTTAAATTCTTGCTTGAAATCACTTCCTTCAGTTAACCCAAGGCTTGTGGTGTTAATAATTATATCAACATCTTTTGCTTTTGCTTCAATGTTTTCCCACTTTAAAATCTCTATAGAGGGAAATTTTTTTTTTATTTCATAAGCTTTTTTAACTGTTCTATTGCTTACAAATATTTTTTCTATTTTTTTGTTTAATAAAGCAAAAATTACTGATGCGGTAACACCACCTGCACCTAAAACAAGAACTACATTTTGTTCGAAATTTTGATTTCTTAATTTGTTTAAAAAACCCTGTTCGAAACCATAAATATCAGTATTGTTTCCAACAACTTTTCCTTCATTATTTAAACTTATTGTATTTACAGATAATGTTTTTTTTGCGTCGCCTACCATTAAATCAAGAAAAGGAATTACAGCTTGTTTATAAGGAACTGTTACATTAATGCCATGTAATACATTGTTTCTAATTTTTTCAATTATTTTTTCAATTTCATTTAATTCTATTTCGATAAGGGAATAATTTGCAGAAATTCCATATTTTTTAAACCAGTAGTTATGAAGCATTGGAGAAAGAGAATGTGATAATGGCCTACCAATGATTCCAAATTTTTTATCTATCATGATATTAGTTTAATATAATCCATTATTTGTTTAATGGGCAGTCCCATAATCGAATCTCTATCGCCTTTAACGCTCTCAAAAAGATCTAACCCGCCTGCTTCTATTTGATAGACACCGTAAGCCAATAAAGTATCTGTTTTAACTTTTTTAATATAGCTGGCCAATTGCTCGTCCGACAGTTTTTTCATTTTTAATTCCGAATGATCAGTAAAATTCCAAATCATTGCACTATTTTTTGAAATACACACAGAAGTGATTAAGTAGTGAACTGAACCATTTAGTTTTCTTAATATTTTTAAACCTTCTTCTCTTGTTTTCGGTTTGTTAATTAATTCATTATTTAAACTTATAACGCTATCAGCACCTAAAACTAGATTATCGGGATATTTACTACTAACTTTTATTGATTTCAATTCTGCTAAATTTTTTGAAATTAAGGTAGGGTTCGCGCCAGCAGCTAGCAACGAATCCTTTACCTGGTCTTCATCAACATTTGACGGAATGGCATTGTAACTAATACCATTTTTTTCTAATATTTTTTTTCTGACAACGCTTTTTGAAGCTAAAATTAATTTCATTTTTTTTTTCTCTTTTTAATATCAAAGATCTTAATAATGGATGCTGCTGTTTCTTCTACGGACTTCCTTGTTACATCAATAATCGGCCAATTGTATTTTCTAAAGAGTTTTTTTGAATTTTCGATCTCTTTTTGTATATAGCTTAAGTTAGAGTAATTTGATGTCTTATTTTCTTTCATAGCCTCTAGCCTGTTAGACCTTATGTCTGAAAGACGTTCTGCTTCAACGCTCAATCCTATTATACAAAAATTACCTGGTTTTTCTTTGAGTTCATTAGGAATTTTTTGGTTTCCTACTAAAGGTATATTTAATGTTTTATATCCTCTATTCGCTAAATATATTGCGGTGGGTGTCTTGCTGGTTCTGCTCACACCCAACAAAATGACATCTGCATTCTTTACGTCTTCTACTCTCATACCATCGTCGTGCATCATAGAAAATTGTATGGCGTCAATTCTTTTGTAATAATCATCGTCTAGAACATGTTGTGGGCTTGGTATGTGAGTTGCTTTTTGATTTAATATTTTTGAGAAATTTAATATCAAATTACCTAAAATGCTAAAATGACGTATTTTTTTTTGATTGCATGTTTGAGATATATATTTTGCGAGTTTTGATTCAACAACTGTGAACAAGATTATAGAATTATTTCTTTCACAACTTTTTTTAATTATCTTGTCAACTTGGTCTTTGGTCCTGATAAAGAAATATTCCTCTTTCTCATAATCAAAATTAATAAATTGAGACTTTAACGCAAGAAATATTCTATCCAGCGTTTCACCCGTAGAATCTGAAACTAAGCTAATGTGGTGTTTATGTCCCATAGGTAATTATGTTAATATAATAAGTATAACTTGTTGTTATACATTTGGCTTTATTAAATAAACAATTGTTCCACAATAATTAACAAGTTTTCAACATTTTGTTCTATGTTGATAGATTAAAAAACTAATTAGACCAACCATCCGGTAATTTTGATTTTTACTAATCTAAAAGCTTTTTTTTTAATTAGCTGTGGAGTAAACTGTTTAAAAATATGTATAATTACTTATTAATGTAATCAACACTCCCTACATCAAATAAAATACTTTTAAAAATATTATTATATTAATGAAAAAAATAGCAAACTGTATATTAAATAAAAATTCATCTTGCACACCAGTGTGGTTTATGAGACAAGCAGGTCGGTACCTTCCGGAATTTAGAAAAATTAGATCTATAAATAAAGATTTTATTAAACTTTGCTTAAATAGTGACTTAAGCTCCGAAATCACATTACAACCGCTCAAACGTTTTAACCTTGATGCGGCTATAATTTTTTCCGATATTCTAATGATCCCTTATGCTTTAGGACAAGATGTTAGATTTATAAAAAATCATGGCCCAGTTTTATCAGAATTTAGTTTAGATGTTTTTCTAGATAACAATAAAAGTACATTTTCAGAAAAACTTACTCAAGTTTATACAGCAATAAAAAAAACTAGAAAAAAACTAGATATAAATAAATCTTTAGTATCATTTGTAGGCGCACCATGGACATTAATAATCTATATGTTCGGGTTAAAAAAAAATAAAAATGAAATAAATCTTAATAAATTAAAAAGTAAAGAAGATGAAATAAAGATAATTATAGATAAATTAAATGAATACTTATGTCTACATCTCGAAAATCAAATTAATGCTGGAGCGGATGTTGTACAAATTTTCGATTCATGGGCCGGGTTAATTCCTGAAGAAAAATTACACGATTACTGTTATAAACCAAATAAAATGCTTGTCGATTTTTGTAAAAAAAAAAAAATCTCCGTCATCTCCTTTCCTCGCGGAATAAATAAAAATTATTTAAGGTTTACAGAAGTAGTTAAACCAAATTGTTTAAGTTTAGACTATGAGATAGATCCGGTATGGGCCAAAGAAAATATAAAAAATATTTGTTTTCAAGGAGGAATGGATCCTAGAATACTATTTAAAAGTAGAAATGAGATATTCGCTGAAGTTGACAGATATCTTAATATTTTCAAAGAAAATCCGTACATTTTTAATTTAGGTCATGGTTTATTACCAGAGACTAATCCCGATACTTTAAGAGATGTAGTAGAAAGGGTTGTCAACTTTAAATGAAAAAAGCTGTTATCTTGTTTAATTTAGGAGGGCCAGACAGCCTGAAAGCTGTTGAGCCTTTTTTATTTAATTTATTTAATGACCCTGCAATCATTAGCTTGCCAACTTTTCTTAGATATCCGCTAGCTAAATTTATTTCTAAAAGACGCGCCCCAGTGGCCAAGGCTATATATGCGGAGATGGGTGGCAAGTCACCAATTCTAGAAGAGACACAAGCTCAAGCTGAAGCAATAGAGAAAAGCCTAAAAAATGAAAAAGATGAATATAAATGTTTTATAGTAATGAGGTGCTGGAATCCACGAGCAACAGAAACCATAAAAAATGTAAAAGAATTTAACCCTAATCAAATAATTTTACTTCCACTTTATCCGCAATACTCAGATGCAACATCTGGTTCATCAATTAAAGAATGGCTAGATGTTTGCAAGAAGGAGAAGTTAATAAAAGAAACAAAGGTTGTGTGCTGTTACCCAACAGAAAAAGATTTTATCTTATCATATGCTGAATTAATTAAAGAAAAGATTGATTTAGACAAAATAACCGAAATAACATTAATCTTTTCAGCACACGGTTTACCTGAAAATAAAATTAAAAAAGGAGACCCCTATCAGTGGCAGGTTGAGCAGTCGGTTAAACAACTGGTAGATAAATTATCAATTAAAAATCTAAACTTTATTTTGAGCTATCAAAGCCGTGTTGGTCCATTGAAGTGGATTGGTCCCTCTACGGAAAACATTATTAGAAATGAAGCGAAGAAACAAAAAATAATAGTTGTTGTACCGGTAGCATTTGTTTCTGAACACTCAGAGACACTGGTTGAGCTTGATATTGAGTACAAAAAGTTAGCAGAAGAAAATGGGTCTAAAGAATATATTCGTGTTCCAACAGTTGCCATAAACCAAGATTTTATCAACTCGCTAAAATCAAGTATTTTGCAAGCTGGTAACGGTGCGAGATTTACCTCGTCAATAAAATGCCCAACAGAATTTAAAAAATGTCCAAGAATGAAAAATAAAAATGAATTATTATCTATTATTTAAATCTCTGCACCTAATCTCTACAATATCCTGGATGGTTGGGCTTCTTTACCTGCCAAGGCTATTTGTCTACCATTCTGAAGTTGTTGACAACAATTCTCAGAAGGAAATTTTTAAGTTAATGGAAAAAAGACTTTTTTTATACATCATGAATCCGGCCATGGTTTCGTCATGGGTTTTTGGGCTTTTATTGATACACACAATTGGGCTTGAAAGCTTTGGACACCTCTGGTTACAGATAAAATTCATCATGGTTTTGTTGCTTACTTTTTATCACTTCTTCTTACTACACTGTCTCAAGCTTCTTAGTCAGAATTACAGTAGATATTCCCCTAAGTTTTATAGAATTATAAACGAAGTTCCTACAATAATTTTAATAGCTATTATTTTTGTAGTCGTATTCAAACCAATATAGAGCTTGAATTTTTTTAAAAAAGACCTATATTTAAATTTACTTACCTCATCAAAAATAATCTCATATGAATCTTCAAGAGTTAAAAAAACATAATCCTGCTGAGCTTATTTTAAAAGCAGAAAAACTTGGCATTGAAAACCCAAGTACACTGAGAAAACAAGAAATCCTTTTTGCTATATTAAAGAAATTAGCTGAAAAAAATGAACAAATAACAGGTGCGGGGGTTTTAGAAACGTTACAAGATGGATTTGGATTTTTAAGAGCAATGGAATCAAATTATTTACCTGGACCAGATGACATTTATGTAAGCCCAAGTCAAATCAGACGTTTTGGGTTAAGAACAGGCGATACGGTTGAGGGAGAAATAAGATCTCCGAAAGATGGAGAAAGATATTTTGCCTTACTTCAAGTTAATAAAATTAATTTTCAAGAACCTGAAAAGGCAAGAAACAAAATTGCATTTGATAATTTAACCCCACTCTATCCCAATGAAAGAATAACTTTAGAAACCGAATCTTCTACTATAGAAAAAAAACCAGATCATACAGCGAGACTAATTGATCTTGTTAGTCCAATTGGTAAAGGACAAAGAGCTTTAATTGTTTCACCACCTAGAGCCGGTAAAACTATAATTTTACAAAATATAGCTCAATCAATTACTACAAATCATCCTGAATGTTATTTGATGGTTTTATTAATAGATGAAAGGCCAGAAGAAGTAACAGATATGCAAAGATCTGTAAAAGGTGAGGTTGTGAGCTCAACATTCGACGAACCAGCTTCTAGACATGTTGCAGTAGCTGAAATGGTAATAGAAAAAGCCAAAAGATTGGTCGAACACAAAAAAGATGTTGTTATCTTATTAGATTCCATAACTAGATTGGGAAGAGCATATAATGCGGTTATTCCGAGTTCTGGAAAAGTACTAACTGGTGGTGTTGATGCAAATGCCCTACAAAGACCAAAAAGATTCTTTGGTGCCGCTAGAAACATTGAAGAAGGCGGATCTTTAACAATTATATCAACCGCACTTGTTGATACTGGCTCTAGAATGGATGAAGTAATTTTTGAAGAATTTAAAGGTACTGGTAATTGCGAATTAATTCTCGATAGGAAAGTTGCAGATAAACGTATTTATCCAGCACTAGATATAACTAGATCTGGGACAAGAAGAGAAGAGCTTCTTTTTCAAAAAGATGATTTGTCAAAAATGAATGTGTTAAGAAGAATTATAAGTCCTATGGGAACCATGGACGGGATAGAGTTTTTAATTTCTAAACTTAAAAACACAAAGAATAATGCAGATTTTTTTGACTCCATGAACAAGACTAGCTAATTATTTTTAAATCCTACACTCTGGTTCTGTGTTATTAATACAGTATTCATGAATATTTTTGCACTTTCATCTGGCAAGGGACCTTCCGGAATAGCAATAATTAGAATGTCCGGGAATGATGCGCTTAAGATTTCAGAATCAATATCTCAAAAAAAAAATCTAAAATCTAAAGAAATAAATTTTTGTAAATTTTATAACCCGCTAAACAATGTCCTAATAGATGAGGGCTTGCTTTTGCTGTTTCCTGCTCCCAATAGCTTCACAGGTGACAATTTAGTAGAATTCCATATTCATGGCAGCAATGCAGTAATATCATATTTTTTAAGAGTATTATCAGAACAGCCTAATTGCAGATTGGCAGAAGCTGGTGAATTTACTAAAGTTGCTTTTCAAAATAATAAAATAGATCTTATAGAAGCCGAAAGTATCGGAGACTTAATTCATTCTGAAACTGAACTACAAAGACAGCAAGCTGTTAAATTGGTACAGGGAAATGCATCTAACTACTATAATGATTTGAGAGAAAAACTTATTAAATCACTCGCATACATAGAAGCAAAAATAGATTTTGCCGAGGATGACTTGCCAGAAAGTGTTTTAAAAAATGTTCAAAAGTCAATCAAAGAAGTACACCTCGATATCAAAAAAATCCTAGATGACCACAAAGTAGGAGAAAAAATTAGAGATGGTTTTAGGGTATCTATAGTGGGAGAAGTAAATGCTGGAAAATCATCACTGCTTAATCTTTTGTCTAAAAGAGATGTGGCCATTGTTTCGCAAGAAAAAGGAACTACCAGAGATGTTATAGAGGTGTATTTAAACATTGATGGCTACCCAGTAATATTGGCTGACACTGCAGGTATACGAGATTCTAATAATGAAATTGAAAAAAAAGGAATTGCACTTGCAATAAGTAGATCACAAAATTCTGATCTGAATTTAATTATAATTGATAATTCTTCAAAAAATCTTGATCCTATAATTGAAAATATGATTAACGATGAATCTATTGTTGTTTTAAATAAATCTGATTTAGATGTTAAACAAAATTATAATTTTAAAAAAGCTACCGTTGTACTAATATCTGTAAAAGATAATAAAAATATTATTCAGTTAATATCTAAAATCAAAGAAAAACTAAGCAGAAAATTTATTGTTTCAAATAATATTTTAGTGACAAGAGAAAGACACAGAGCAAAATTGAATGACTGTTTAAAAGAAATAAATAATTTTTTACAAAAAGACCAAAATAAAGATATAGAAATGGCAGCAGAAGATCTTAGATTGGCAACAAGACATCTGGGTAGTATAGTAGGAAAAGTAGATGTTGAAGAAATTCTTGACTCTATTTTTAAAGATTTCTGTATAGGTAAATAGTTAAAATAAGATCTTGTAAAATCCTTTTAGAGTAATACATTTAAACCATGAACGATATAAACTATGATGTAGTAGTTATTGGTGGAGGACATGCAGGTTGTGAAGCAGCAGCAGCTTCCGCTAGAATGGGTGTTAATACTGCACTTTTTACCCACAAAATAGAGACTATAGGTGAAATGTCTTGTAATCCAGCCATAGGTGGTTTGGGTAAAGGGCACCTCGTCAGAGAGATAGATGCTCTCGATGGTGTTATGGGAATTGTAGCTGATATGTCAGGGATTCAATTTAGACTCTTAAACAGAAGTAGAGGTCCAGCTGTAAGAGGACCAAGAACCCAATCAGACAGAACACTTTACAAAAAACATATGCAAAATTTTTTATTAAACTATGAAAATCTAACTGTAGTAGCCGACCCAGTTGTTAGATTTCTATTTGACAATGACAATGATAGGGTAATTGGGTTTATTTGTGAAAGTGATAAAAAAATATATTGTAAACAACTAATTTTAACTACTGGAACTTTTTTGAACGGACTAATACATATTGGTCAAAAACAAATTCCAGCAGGAAGGTTTAATGAAAAACCTTCAACTGGTTTAAGCGAACAACTAGAAAAATATAATATTAAACTTGGTAGACTTAAAACCGGTACACCTCCACGTTTAGATGGATCTACTATAAATTATGATGAAATTGAAATGCAACCCGCAGACTCTGATCCTTATTTTTTTTCCTTCCTAACTAATAAACTTAATAACAAACAAATTTCATGTGGTATTACTCATACAAATAATCAAGTTCATAAAATAATTAGTGACAACATACACCTGAGTGCAATGTACTCAGGTAATATTAAAGGTGTTGGCCCAAGATATTGCCCTTCTATAGAAGACAAAATTGTAAAATTTAAAGAAAAAGAACAGCATCAAATTTTTCTTGAGCCTGAAGGATTAAAGGACAGTACTATTTACCCAAATGGTATATCAACTTCATTGCCAGAAGAGATTCAGCGCGAAATGTTGTCTAAAATCAAGGGTTTAGAGCAAGTTAAGATGTTACGAGCTGGGTATGCAATAGAGTATGATTATGTTGATCCTCGAGAACTAAATCCAACATTAGAGACTAAAAAAATTAAATCTTTGTTTTTAGCCGGACAAATAAATGGAACAACAGGTTACGAGGAAGCAGCTGCTCAAGGATTAATAGCAGGTATCAATGCTGCACTAAAAATAAAAAAAGAAAAAGAATTTATTCTTGATAGATCCGAATCTTATATTGGTGTTATGATCGACGACTTGATTACGAAAGGTGTAACTGAACCATATCGTATGTTCACATCAAGAGCAGAATATAGACTTTCTCTACGTGCTGATAACGCAGACCAAAGACTCACACCTCTTGGCATTAAAATTAATTTAGTAAAAAAAATTCGAGAAAAAAACTTTTTAGACAAACAACGAAAACTAATCACCGTATATGATGTTTTGCAATCTAAATTAATATCACCTAATGCAGCAGCTAAACATTCCGTCAAAATTGCTATGGATGGAGTCAAAAGAAACGGCGTTGAAGTACTTTCCCAGAAGGGCGTAACACTTGAGAAGTTAAGATCTATATGGGATGATTTGCCCCAATTTGAGAAAAATATAGATGAACAAGTTGAAATAGATGCCCATTATTCTGGATATTTAAAAAGACAGACACATGACATAGATGCTTTTAAAAAAGACGAGGCAATATCTATACCTGTAGATATTAATTATGAAAATTTTAGTGGTCTTTCTAATGAAATTAAAACAAAACTTAAATTAATAAAACCAAGGACACTCGGCCAAGCTTTAAGAATAGATGGTGTTACTCCTGCAGCAGCTATTATACTCTTAGCATTCGTAAAGAAAAGCAGATATAAAGTATCTGCTTAATGAGAGAAAAAGAAGTACAATCTATATTGTTACATAAACTAAATTTTAGCCAGGATGCTATATATAAGCTAGATATATTTTGTAAAGAGTTGATAAAATATAATCAAAATTATAATCTCATTGCCAAATCAACTGAAGAAAATATATGGGAAAGGCATGTTCTAGATTCAGCTCAACTAGTTAAGTTTATAAATTTTCATGATGGATCTAGCCTTTCTGATCTCGGAACTGGTGCTGGCTTTCCGGGCATAGTCCTAGCTATATTTAATAGAAATACTAAATTTCACGTGAAACTATATGAAAAATCTAAAGTTAAAAATAAGTTTTTATCTGCTATTTGTAAAAATTTAAACATTAATGCCTATATATATGAAAATGATTATAATTCTCATGAAATTAACAGTAATTATGTAGTTTCAAGAGCTTTTAAGAAGCTAAATGAGCATATTAGAATT
>Ga0115003_10002934_pt1 | contig 13790 bp, 13 predicted proteins | sample ArcticOcean_MG_C_7_FD_88736 | JGI IMG/M metagenome (GOLD analysis project Ga0115003, IMG submission 88736) | Marine microbial communities from western Arctic Ocean - ArcticOcean_MG_CB11_88 | ecosystem: Environmental > Aquatic > Marine > Oceanic | place: Arctic Ocean: Canada Basin | collected... | reverse complement strand
ATATGCCATTACTCAAAAAATAGTAGAACAAATTTTTAAGAATTAAATTATAATAAGAAAAAGAACAAATGTCAACAAATCAACAAAAAGAGAGTAGTAAAAGCAACAACGAAGAAGAAGTAGATATAGGTTCTTTATATGTAATTATTGGAAAAGGATTTTCTAACTTTTTTAATTTTATAGGAAATATTTTTAAAGGTATTTTTCATTTTTTAATCACTATTTTGATTTTTCTTAGAGAAAATATTCTTAAAATAGGAATTGCAGGTTTTATAGGTTTAATCGCAGGTTTTTTTCTGGAAGTAAAAACACCTAAGAAATTCGAATCTGAAATGTTATTAAAACCTAATTTTGAAAGCACAAGACAATTGTATAATAATGTAAATTATTACAATGATTTGGTGAAACAAAAAGATACTGCTGCCCTTCAAAAAATATTCAATTTAGACAAAAAGACAGCTGCATCTTTAGAAGAGTTTGAAATACAACCGATAATCACTGATAGAGACATTATCAATGCTTATGATAATTTAATTTCTTCTGTAGATACATTGACTATTAAAAGTTATGTATATGAAGCTTTTGAAGATTCATTTACGATTTACGATTATGAGGTTCATAAATTGAATGTTACAGCTAAGGAGAACGATGTTTTTAATAAGTTAGGGGATGTTATTATTTCTTCAGTAGTAAATAATAATTATTTTAAAAGGTTAAAGAAATTAACCAATGAAAACTTAAACAGAACTGATTCTTTGTATCGTCAAAATTTAATACAGCTAGATTCTTTAAGAAGAGTTTACATGGAGGTCATGATTGAGGATGCAAAGAAGACCACAACTGGAACAAATATCGATTTAGGAGGAGAAAATAAAACTACGAAAGAACTAGAATTATTTACTACCAATAAAGTAATAAATCAGGATTTAAAAAATATAGCATCCAAAAAGTCTACGGAGTACGAAGTTATTAACGTTCTTTCAAGTTTTCAACCAATAGGTACTGAAATAAAAGGAGTAACAAAAAATTATGCTTTTTTATTATCGTTTTTAGGTGCAGGACTAATGCTCTTTTTTTTACTTTTAAGACAATTAAATACCTATTTAGAAAACTATAATAATTAAGAATACAAGCAATTCTTATCACAGGAGGAGGAGGTTTTATAGGGTCTAATTTTATTCTATATTTTTTAAAAAAAATACAGAATACAATGTTGTAAACATAGATATACCCAAGTATGCTGGAGACCTTTCTAATGTGTATAAAATTCAAGAGAAGCCAAGGTATGTTCTCATTCATTGAGATATTTGTAATTTATTGAAAATCTGTTTAATAAGAATCAATTTTCTGCCGTTATTCATTTTGCAGCAGAATCTCATTTAGATAATTATACAACTCAATGTTTGAAGGATTTAAGAAATTAGAGAAGTTATAAGTTATGAGAAAAGTAGTAGCATTATTACCAATGAAAGGTACTTCTGAGAGGGTTCCTAATAAAAATTTAAAGAATTTTAATGGAAAACCGTTATATCATATTATAATGAACACGCTTTTAAAATCAAAATATATTGATTTAGTTATCGTAAATACCGATAGTGAGTTTTTGAAATCTGATATATTATTAAATTTTAAAGAGAGAGTGAAGGTTGTTGATCGAAATAATGAGGTTTGTGGAAATTATATTTCTATGAACAAAGTTTTAGAACAAGATCTTTCTTCGATAAATTCGGAAATTTATATACAAACACATAGCACAAATCCATTGCTAAAAACAGAAACTATTGATAGTGCTATAGAAAAAATGATTTCATTTTTAAATATAGAGGAAAACGACTCTATTTTTTCAGTCTCTAGGGTTCAGAAGAGGTTTTACAATAAAGATTCTAAGCCGATGAATCACGATCCTAGAATGTTAGTAACTCAACATTTAGAGCCAATATTTGAAGAAAATTCATGTTTCTATCTTTTTACAAAAGAAAGTTTCCTTAGTAATGAAAGCAGAATAGGAGAAAAGCCTTATATGTATGATATTGATAAAATTGAATCTACTGACATTGATGAGCCAGAAGATTTTATTATTGCGGCTGCACTGCATAAATTATTAAGATAATTTTAATACATATTACTAATAATATAGTTGATAAAATAAATAGCATATGAAACATTTTTCACACGTTACGAGTCTTTTAAAACAAAAATTACAAAATAAAGAGATATCAATTGGTTCATGGTTAACAATCCCGCATCAAGCGATAATTGAAATTATGAGCACTGCCGGTTTTGATTGGCTAACAATTGACATGGAACATTCGCCAATTAGTATAGAAACTATTATGAATTTAATAGGTCATATTCAAGGTAATGGAATGCAAGCATTAGTTCGTGTAAGTAAAAATGAAGAAGTTGCAATAAAAAGAGTCTTGGATGCTGGCGCAGATGGTGTAATTGTTCCAATGATTAGAAATAAAGAAGAAGCTATACAAGCTGTTAGCTTTGTTAAATACCCTCCTTTAGGAAAACGAGGTGTTGGTTTAAATAGGGCTCAAAAATATGGAACAGCTTTTGACACATATCAAGATTGGATTAAAAACAATGCAGTTGTGATTGCTCAAATAGAGCACATAGATGCTGTGAATAATCTAGAAGAGATATTTTCTGTACCTGGTATAGATGGTATTATTGTTGGGCCATATGACTTGTCTGCTTCAATGGGTTTTCCTGGCGAATATGAAAGAGAAGATGTTAAAAAAGCTCTTGATAGAATAGATGTTGTTGCCAAGAAGTTAAATAAACCCCTGGGTTTTCATATTGTAGAATCTGATCATTCAAAAGTTTTGAATAAAATTAATAAAGGATATTCATTTTTAGCGTTTAGTTTAGATTTTTTCTTTTTGGGTGATAAAGCAAGGAGTGAAATGAACTTGTTAAAGGAAAAATTATAGTATGAAAAGAATCTTAGTTTTTGGTGGTTTTGGTTTTTTAGGGTACTACCTTTTAAAAGAACTTTTATCCAGAGGTTATAATGTTGTGGTTGCTGATATTAAAGATATCTATGAGTTTAAAGATTTGGTTGAGTATATCAAATGCGATATTTCTGATCAAAAACAAGTAGAAGCTGTTTTTGAAAATCAAAACTATGATGTTGTATATAATTTGGCAGGCTTTGCTAATTTAGATTTTGCAATTAAATCTCCTCTAAAAACGATGCAATTAAATGTTATTGGTAATATGTATGTTTTAGAGGCTTGTATTGCTGCTAAAGTTAAGAAATTTGTATATGCAAGTAGTGCATATGCAATGAGTAATAAAGGTTCTTTTTACGGGATAAGTAAATTGGCGTCAGAAAAAATTGTAGAAGAATATCATGATAAATATGATTTAGACTTTACAATCTTAAGGTATGGTTCTGTCTATTCAGAAAAAGAATTTGATAATAATTATATATATAACCTTGTAAGAAAAGCTGTTTTAGATAGTATAATTGATCATAAAGGAGATGGTGATGAGATAAGAGAATATATTCATGCTGGGGATGCATCTAAATTATCTGTTGATGTAATTGAGTCAGATAAATTTAATAATGTTCATGTAATATTAACTGGCACTGAGAGAATGAAACGCTCTGAATTATTTAATATGATTAACGAAATTTTAAATAATAAAATTCAAATAAATTATAACTTTAACCAACAGGATAACCACTATAAATTTACACCATATTCTTTTGAACCTTCTATAAGCAGAAAATTAACTGCTAACCCACACATTGATATGGGGCAGGGTTTGTTGGAGTGTGTAAGATCTGTTTATAAAAATGAAAGAAATATTTAATTTTAAAACATATAATTCTGCTAATTTTGTTGATAAATCAGCTTTGGAATTAAAAAACATTATACAAAAATTACTTCAAGATTCAGATACCATATCGATAGCTATTTCTGGTGGAAGCTCGCCTTTACCAATATATCAAAAGTTAACCGATTATAAAATAGAATGGAATAGAATATATTTTTTTTTAGTAGATGAAAGATGTGTTTCAATTTCAGATCCAGAAAGTAACTATGGAAATATAAATAACATATTTTTTAAAAAAATAAATGCGGTTAGTTTTTCAATGATAGAAGCTGGTATATCATTTAAACAATGTGCAGATAATTATGAGAGAAAAATATTAGAGAGCGTACAAAAAGTTAAAAATTTACCTAGTTTTGATTTGGTAATATTAGGGATGGGATTAGATGGTCATATTGCTTCGTTATTTCCGAATACTAAAGCTTTAAATGAGAAAGAAGCTCTAATTGTTTTAAATGATATTCCTCAATTAAATACTCAAAGAATTACAATGACGTATCCGTTATTAATGAATTCGAAAAAGATAGTTATGATTATTAAAGGAAAGGAAAAAAAGAAAGTTTTAATAGATTCATTAACAAATAAGCTCCCAGTATCTGTTTTAATTGCAAAATTAGATATATTATTAAATTAAAGATGAATAAATATATAAATAGAGCTAGCTATTATTTTAAAAAATATGTAGTATCCAAGTTTAAATCAAATTTTAAAATAAATTATAAAGGAAAAGGTCTTATCAATTTTATAGATATAGGGTCGGTTGGTGGCCTTCCAGAACCTTGGTTTTCTCATGCAAATAAAGTTAAATTTTTAGTTAATTTTGAACCTAATGATGCTATTAAAGAAGGACTTAATTACATAACTTTTAATACTGCTGTTTGGGAAAGAGAAGAGCGGAAACCTTTTTATATATACAAAGGTTTTAGAGGAACAGGGTCCTCTTTATTTGAACAGAATTATGAGTATGTCCAACAAAATTATGAAGAATTAAAAAAACTAGGTCCAAAACATTTAGCGAACACATGGTTTGAAAGATCTAAAACTATAAAAACTTTAGAAATAGATTGTAAGACCATCGATTCTGTTGTCTTAAACAAATTTCCTAAAACAAATTTCGATTTTATAAAGATAGATGCTCAAGGTGCTGAATTAAATATTTTAAAAGGTTCAGAAAAATTGTTAGAAAACTGTATAGGGTTGCATTTAGAACTTTTTACAATTCCGATTTATAAAGAGATAGCACTTTTAGATGAGGTTGAACTATATCTTTTAAAACTTGGATTTAAATTAGTAAAAAAATTCCCAGCTCATGGAACTTTTAATTCTCAAAATGATTGCGTTTTTTTAAAAACAGATAAAAAAGAAAGTGAGATTTTTTCACTAATTAAGGATATTTATAACATCAAATAAATAAAATATTGAAGCTTTTTTAGTTTTTCAAATAATACGATGAATAATGCAAAAAATTAAAAATATATTTTTCGATTTTGACGGAGTTATTGCAGAGTCTGTTAGCGCAAAAACAGATGCTTTTAGAGAAATGTATGCACCTTATGGAGAAGTAATTGCAAATGAAGTGGTAGAATATCATATCAAGCACGGAGGTATTTCTAGATTTGAAAAATTTAAGTATTGGGAGAAAAGGTTTTTCAATAAAGATATTTCTAAGGATAGAGTGGATGAGTTAGCAAAACAGTTTTCTAATCTAGTACTAAATAAGGTAATTATATCTGACGAAGTGCCTGGGGTAAATGTATTTATAAAAAAATATTCTAAAGAATTAAATTTTTGGATTATCACAGGAACACCAACTTCTGAAATTGAGATTATAGTCGACAAAAGAGGCTTAATAAATTATTTTTTAGGAATTCATGGTTCACCAAAAAATAAACGTTATTGGACGGAATATTTGTTAAAAAAGCATAATTTAAAAAGAGAAGAAACTTTATTTATTGGAGACGCAACTACAGATCACGATGCTGCTGTATTCTCAAAACTACACTTTGCATTAAGAGAAAACGACGAGAATAAATCTATTTTCAAAGATTATAAGGGAAACAGATTCAAAGATTTTTTTGAATTTGAAGAAAATTTTAAAAACAATATTTAGTTATTTTAAAAATTATGAAAGTATTATTAACGACTACATCATTTCAAGACACACCAGGTGTGCACCAAGATTTATTATACAGTCAAGGTTTCGATATTGATACGCTTAGAGGTCCTATATTAGAAGCGGAATTATTACCAATTATACAAAACTATGATGCTGTAATTTGTGGTGATGATGAATATACAGCTGCTGTAATTAAAAAAGGAGCGCAAGGTAAATTGAGGTACTTATGTAAATATGGAGTTGGTTTAGATAGGATAGATTTAAAAGCGGCAAAACAATACAATGTGCCTGTAACAAATTGTCCTGCAGTAAATCAAGTATCTGTTTCAGAGCATGTTTTAGCATTATTATTTACCTTCGAAAAAAATATTCATGTACAACATAATTCAGTTCAATCAGGTAGTTGGAAACGATGGATTGGTAATGAAATAGGGGGTAAAACAATTGGTATTATAGGTTTAGGTGCAGTAGGGAAGGAACTTGCGAAAAAATCTTGTGCTTTAGGCATGAAAGTTCTTGGTTTCGATTTATATAAAGATGAAATTTTTTTATCAAAATATGATGAAGTTACCTTTGTGGATTCTTTAGATATAATATTTGATCAAGCAGATGTTATTAGTTTACATTTACCGCATACAGCCAAAACAGAAAACCTGATTAGTAGAGAGGTTATCTTTAATAAGCTGAAAAGAAATCCAATTATTATCAACACGGCAAGAGGAATGTTAGTTGATTCAATAGCCTTAATCGAGGGACTCAAAGAAAAGAAAATAAAGGGTTATTTAACAGATGTACTGTCTCATGAGCCTATGCTTGATGATGAGTTATTAAGAGGTGTCGAAAATATTATAATTACTCCACATGTGGGGTCTAGGACCTATGAAAGTGTTCAACGTCAAGGATCAATGGCTGTAAATAATTTGTTAAATTTAATAAAAAGTGAAAGTTAAAATTTATCATTTACAGTTTATATTTTTTAGTCTTTTAGGGTTTTATCCGTTAATAAAGTTTGATTGGTCCTCAAAAATAATTATAATATTTTGTATACTATCTACAATAACTGCTCTCAGCAATAATAGGTTGAACTTTAAAAGGAAAAACTGGATGCGTTTTATTGTAATGACGGGCTATTTTTTAATGCTTCTAATCTCAATAATTTATTCTTCAAATAATGATGAAGCTTTCAGGGAAATCATTCAATTTATTCCATTATTAATTATTCCTTTTATAGTATCATTTTCTGGTTTTACTTTATCAAAAAAGGAACAATCTTTTATTTTTAATCTATTTATTTGTATAAATATAATTTATACAATTTTTATTTCTTATCTATTTTTTAGCAATCCTGATAGGCTCGAATATGCATTAAATCATTATTTATTGGATTATGATAAATTTCAATTTATAATAAACCAGAATTTATCCAACAATCTTTTTTTTGTTCACAAGCCTTATTTTTCTATGGGTTTTGTTATTTGTGCAATATTTTCTTTGAATACTTTTATTAAGAATAACTCAAAAATATATTTTTCACGATTATTATATTTGCTAGTTTTTTTTTATTTTTCATTTTGGGTTTTTTATGCATTCTCATTTCCTAATGTACTAGCTCTTTTTTTATGTATTATTTTAGTTTTATATATAGAGCTGAGTAAAAAACTATTTTTTATTTTTTTATTTTTATTTTTAGGAATCAGCATATTTATTTTTAATATAAAATCAGAAGATGTAGATTTTCAGAGAGGATTTAATTTTATTAAATCATCTATAAATAATAAAGAATATGAAGTTAAGGATACAAGACAGGAAATATATAAATCAATAAACAATATTATAATAAATAATAGTTTTTCTGAACTATTATTTGGTCAAGGCATTGGAGATGTTCAAGACAACTTAAATAGCGAATATGAAAGTAGGTTGTCTTTAAATAAAAGTAAAAATAGCTTATTTTTCTCAGAAGAATTTAGTAACCAATATTGGTTTAAAAATAACATTAATGTAATCCCAAATAAAGAATTATCATCTAAATTAAAAAACAACGCTGATTTTTTTATCGCAAAAAATTTAGAACAAAACTTATCTCATAATCTATCTACTGAAATAAAAGTAGAGGAAGAGGGGTTATATACCTTATCAGTTTATGCGAAAAAGAGTGATTCTGACAATATTATTTTAAGATTGGGAGAAGTAAAACAAAGAGCTGTTTTTGACGTCAGAAAAGGAAAAATACTTCAAAACCTAAATACTATTAATGCGGGTATTGAACCCTTTAAAGATAATTGGTACAGGTGCTATGTTACCGTTAATTTAAATAAAAATGGATTAGTTGTATTAGGTTTATCTAATAATTTAGGAGATTATGTTTATGCTAGTAGCATCAAACAAAGTCTTTTTTTTTGGGGAGTGCAGCTAGAAAAAGGCCAATTAACACCATATGTTAGAAACGATAATGAACAACTTCAAATTGCATTGAATGAAAAATTAAACACCCATAATAATTATTTATATTTTTTATTATCTACAGGATTAATTGGTTTACTTTTCTTTTTAGTTTTCATGACATATCTAATTAAGATTTCTATAAACCCTATAGATATTCTTAAGTTATCATTTTGTATAATTGTATTTTTAAACTTCTTAACAGAAAATATATTATCTAGGCATTGGGGGCTAATGTTTTTTTCATTTATGTTGGTTCTATTATTTAATAAAAAAGAGAAAATTATAAAAAATTGATTTGAAAGAAATATTTAATACATATATAAAAAATAATTTAGGTTTAATAAATCTATTTGGAAAGATTTCAGGTAAGTTTTTATTTTTGTTATTAACTTCTTTTTTTGCTTATAAATTATCTATTCGAGCTTTTGCTTCTTTTGCCATTTTTTGGACTGCTATTCGTTTATTTACTTTTTTTTCAGCAAATAACCTTTATATCATTTATTTTAATCAAGTAAGACTTAGTTTACTTGAAGAAAAGAAATGGCCATTGGAGGTCTCTGTAAACATCATTATTACATTTATTGTATTTGGGACAATATCTACTATAACTTCTTATTTCCTTTTTAAGAATGCTATTATTACCTTGATGGTCTTTCCAATATTATTCTTGTTTTTAATTATTAGAAATATATCAGAATTTTCTAAATCTGATAATTCGGTCTACTTGTCAATATTTATTGAAGATTTTCTATTTTATTTGCTTTTTTTTATATCAGGAGTAGTTAGCATTTATATCTTAAATAGTCTAATTGGTATTGTAATTGCTTTGCTTTTTTCAACATTTTTAACTGCAATAATTTCTATAGTTTTATTTAAAAGAAAATTTAATTTATCAATCAAAAGTTTTAAATTTAAATTTAAATATTTTTCAAAAAAAACATTTAGGCTTGGGGTAAATTATACTTTTTTAAGAGGAAACGAATTTTTATCTAGTTTTGGAGTAAGGTATTTAGGGCAAATATATTTTGGAGATTTATTTGTTTCTTACGCACACATTATGTACCAATTTTACAATATTTTTGCTTTGATTACAATGTCTGTTATTTCTGGTTTACAGTCTAAAATAACTGTAACTAGTAGCCATAAGTTTAATAAATTTTTTATAGAAGCTAGTTATAGTAAAATACTTAAAACGATTTTTCCATTTATCTTAACTTCGATACTAATTGTATTCTTTTTTAATGTTCAAATATTAAATTTAGTTTTTCCAAAATATGTTCAATTTAGTGTTTTATTGGTCAAAGTTTCTATGGTAAGTTTATTATTAGTGATAATACAACCATTAGTTTTTATACTTATTTATAACAATAAAATGACTAACTTAAGAATGTTAAATAGTATACAGTATTTTATTATATCATTAGTATATTTATACCCTTTATATTTTCCAAAAGTAAATGAAGAATATTGGTTGCTGCTTGTAATGACAATTTCTATTGTTGTTCAAGGATTATTTTCTTTTAAAAATTATAAACAAGTTTGATGGAATTAATATATGTGCTTTTATTAAGATTAGTTGCTTATCTAGAAGGTCCTCAAAAAATAGTTGCCTTTATTTTTGTTTTTGGTTTCATTTCATACTCAACATTAAAAATTGTACCAACAGCAGGTTTGATAAAAATAACTAAATATAATTTATTTTTTTTAGCTACAAGTATTTTAATTTTGATACATACCTTAATTTTTGGGCATGTTTTACTGCGAGATATCGCTGTTTTATTAACTTTTTGGATTTGGTTTGTATTTACCTATAATTTTTTTAAAGAAAAGACTTTAGAACAATGTTTGAAATACATTTTAATTTCTTTTTTTATTTTTAATTTTTATAATTTTCTTCTCTTTAAATTTTATTTTGCTGATCAAAAGTTTGGTATCAATACTATTTTATCTTTATTTGGTATCTATGGATATAGGATATATTTTCCATTGTCTTCAGGGGCAAATATTTACACGTCCCAATTGGCATTAAATTCAATAATTGTTTTGTATTTTATTAAAAAATCAAAATCAAAATCAAAATCAAATTTACTTTACATCTTACTGTATGTTTTTTATTTTTACATGTTAGTTATGGCAGACTCTAGATTAATTCTAGCATTTTCTATTGCATTTTCTTTTATATTTTGGTTTTCTTTAAAAACTTTTGTAGCTATATTGAAAAATTTTTGGTGGATTATAGGAATTATTTTTTTTATTTTTTTATATATATTTTATGGAACTGACTTGTTCGATTCATTTAAAAGAGCAGGTGAATTAGATGGTAAAGCACTCTCAAGGATTAAAATATGGAATATTGCTAAAAAAGTAATTTTTAATGATTTGCATTTGATTTCTGGTTATGGTTTAAATGGTTTTGAAAATAATATGTCTATTGAGGCTTCACAAAAATTTGAGGATCAAAATTTACAAACTTCACATAATTTTCTTATCCAAAATTTAATAGATTTTGGTATTGTAGGGTTTCTAATTATTCTATATTTGATTTTTAAAATTTTAAAAATGGTACAATATTTTAATTCAGAAATTATCTCAATTCTCGTTATAATGCTACTATTTATGGGTATCACAGAATCTATCCCCTCTTTTTATTCTTTTGAACCAACACTATTTTTTATCGCAATATTATCTATTATCCTCACAAAATATGAAAGAAAAATTAATTGAAATTTTAAAAGTATTATCTTATTTCCCTAGAAAAGGAGTAGATTTTTTTTTGTACCATTTCTATTTAGAAAAACATAATGACTGGAGTGTATTAAATAAATTTTTTCAAAAATCTGTTTTAATTGTTGGTAACGGGCCTAGTTTAAATAAAACTCCATTAGATAAAATTAATAAAAACTATGTATCTATAGGGATGAATAAAATTAATTTAATTTATGATAGAAGTTCATGGAGACCCGATATTATTGCTTGTGTAAACGGATTTGTTATTAGCCAAAATAAAGATTATTTCAATATTTCAAAAAACATATTAATTCTTCCTGTTAAAGCCTTTTATTTGGGAATTAAGCCTAGAAAAAATATTTTATTCGTAAATTTAAGGGACCAAAATAAAATAGAAAAAAATATTGAAAAAGTATTGTCTACAGGTTGCACAGTAACTTTTACAGCTCTACAGATTGCTGCATATTTGAATCCGAAAGAGGTTAGTCTAGTTGGTGTTGATCATAGTTTTGTTGTCAAGAAGGGATCTCAAGTACAAAAGTTTTTAGGAGATGATGTAAACCATTTTGATAAAAATTATTTTAAAGGTCAATATTGGGGGTTGCCAGATTTAACTAGAAGCGAACAACTTTACCAAATTTCAAAAAAATATTTTAGGTCAAACAATATCCCTATTATCGACTATACCATTGATGGAAAATTAGAGATTTTTGACAAGGGGAATATTACTGATATAATAGACAAATAAAGTGAAAGGGTGTTTTTTTAAAAAAATGTTTTAGCAAGTATTCATAATATAATATATTAGAACCAAAAAAAACAGAAAAATTGAAAAACAATAAAAACATTTTAATAATATCACCGTTTTTTTACCCTGAACCAATTTCTACAGGAAAATTTAATACAGATTTTGTCCTTGCTTTAAAAGATGTTGGTCATAATGTCACGGTGTTATGTTATCATCCCTTTTATCCAGAATGGAAAATAAAAGACAGTCAAGAAGAATTAAGCGGTATTAAAATAATTAGAGGAGGAAGTAATTTGAGTTTTTCAAAGAAAAAAATTGTTAGAAGATTTGTTTTAGAGTTTAGCTTCGCATTCTTTAATTTGAGAAAAATAAGAGAGCATCAAAAAAATATAGATATTATAATTCCTGTTTTTCCACCAAGTTTTGCTTTTTATTCCATTTTACCATTCTTGAATAAAAAAATTAAAAAGGTTGGAATGGTGCACGATTTACAGGAGGTTTACGCTATTGATAAAAGAGGGTTTATAAATAAAATTGTTCATTTTTTTATACATAAAATAGAAAGAAAATGTTATCAAAGTTGTACCAAGTTAGTTTTCCTGTCTAAGGAAATGAAGGAGAAAGCAAAAGAATTATATTCTTTACAAGAAAATAAACTAGAGGTTCAATATCCATTTATCACCATAAAAGATGAGTGTACAAATGATTTAGAGCATCTTTTCGACAAAGACAAGAAACATGTCGTATACTCTGGTGCTTTAGGGGAAAAACAAAATCCAATTCAACTATTAAATTTTTTTTCCGAAGCATCTAAAAGAATAGATAATACGATGTTTCATTTTTTTTCTGAAGGGGAAACAATTAAAGAGCTCAAAAGGCTAAATAAAAGTAAAAAAATCCTTTTTCATAACCTCGTAAATAAAGAAAATTTAGAAGAGTTGTATAATAAAAGTACAATACAAATTATACCTCAAAAAGAAAACACATCTAAAGGTTCCTTGCCTTCTAAAATGCCAAATTTATTAGCCTCAGGATGCAAGGTTTTTGTGATCACAGATGCCAAAAGTGAAATAGAAAACTTATTCATTAAACATAATTTAACTTTAGTTGTTACGAATTGGGATACCGAGATTTTAGTTCAAAAATTAATTTTTTTAATAAACAAGCAAATCGATGTAGACCACCAAAAAGCAATTGCGAAAAAAATATTTACATTGGATGAAATGATTCTGAAAGTTTTACGTTAATAAAATATATAAACAATAATTTAAAACTTGAAAAAAAGATATTCCCATTTCATTAAACCTTTACAAATAGTAATAGATTTGGTTATATTAAATACGATAACCTACTTTGTGTACGATAAAGAATATTTAAATATTTTCTTTTTATCATACATTTCGTTTTTTTGGTTGGTTATATCTTATTTTTTTAGTTTTTATGAAGTACACAGGCATACTGCACTTCTGACCCTTCTGAGGCTTTTAGTAAAACAATTTCTATTTTTTATTCTTGGATATTTCGCATATTTTGGCATTTTTAAAGAGGGTGATATTGTTAATAATCAGTTTTTAATTTTAATGCTTACAATTACTTGCATTTCCTTTGTTAAACTTTCCTGGTTATTTCTTTTAAAAAAGTATAGATCTTTTGGTAATAATTTTAGAACAACAATTGTAATTGGTTTTGATGATTCTACAAAAAACATTATTAAAATTTTTAAAAGTAAATCTAATTTAGGTTATAAATACTTAGGTTTTTTTTCTAATAAGTTATACGAAAAAAAGGAGTATTTAGGGAATCTAGATGCTGTTTTTGAATATGCAATACAAAACACAGTTGATGAAATTTATTGTTCACTAACTGCATTATCAAATGAGCAAATAAAAAAAATAAATAAGT
>Ga0115003_10002928_pt1 | contig 13802 bp, 5 predicted proteins | sample ArcticOcean_MG_C_7_FD_88736 | JGI IMG/M metagenome (GOLD analysis project Ga0115003, IMG submission 88736) | Marine microbial communities from western Arctic Ocean - ArcticOcean_MG_CB11_88 | ecosystem: Environmental > Aquatic > Marine > Oceanic | place: Arctic Ocean: Canada Basin | collected... | reverse complement strand
ATAACGTAGGAGACAAGAGATTTAGATACAATGTTCAAGATGTAGCAAAGGTGAAAGAGAATCAAACAGACATTGACAACTTTATAGGAAAGTTTCTTGATAAAGATGGAAAAATGGCTAAAGAATCAGAGTACCATAAATCACTTTACACTGCTATGAACGCCGATGCAATTGCTAATCATTTTTACGAGCAAGGCAAAGCAGACGCTACAAAGAGTAGTGTTGCTAATGCTAAAAATGTTGATATGACACCAAGGCAACAACTTAATGATGTTAAGCATGGTGGAATTCAGGTTAGAGCTCTTAATGACGACAGCACTCCTACGTTCAAATTTAAAATTAAAAACAAAAATTAAAAAAACAAAATTATGGCGATAAATCCAGGCTTAGGCCTAAACAGCGTAGCCGCTCCAACGCAACAAGCGTTGTCAACGAACTACCTAGATCTTTCATCAGCAAATAATGCTGGATGGGGACAACAATATTTACCAGATCTTATGGAAAAAGAAGCTGAAGTTTTCGGACCGAGAACTATTTCAGGGTTTCTTTCACAAGTAGGAGCTGAAGAAGCGATGAGTGCTGATCAAGTTATTTGGTCTGAACAAGGTCGTTTACACTTATCTTACACGGGGAACGTATCGGCTGCTACTGGTGGTTTGAATAGTGTTTCTCAAATTACACTTACGAAGGAAATTGATGGAATTGCTGTTGTTGGTGCGGCTCACGGTGTTAGAACGAATGATACTATCCTTATAGCAAACGCTGAAGGTGTTTTCAGAGGACTAGTAGTTAAAGTTGCTGCCGCTATTATTGATGTAGCTATCTATGGCACCGCGACACTTGCTGCAGATTCTACTGCAAACGGAACAACAATATTAGTTTATGGTTCTGAATACGCTAAAGGTAAATCTTACGTGAATGCTGCTGGTACTACCGCAGACGAGTCAAGAGGAGCTAACGAGCCTGTATTCAAGTCTTTCTCTAACAAACCAATCATTATTAAAGATTACTACGAAGTGTCAGGTTCTGATACAGCTAGAATTGGATGGGTTGAAATTGCTGGTGAAGAAGGTCAAAATGGTTACTTATGGTACTTAAAAGCTGAAGCTGATACAAGAGCTCGTTTTACTGATTACTTAGAGATGGCTATGTTAGAAGGTGAAAAAGGAGGTGCTGCAAATGATTTAACTGAATCTTCATTCACTATGTATGGGGCAACTGGTAACGAAACTGGTACTGAAGGTTTGTTCGCTGCTGTTGAATCAAGAGGTAACATTACTACTGGTGTAACTGGTGTAAATGCTGCTACTGACTTAGCTGAATTCGATGCTATCTTAGCTGAGTTTGATAAGCAAGGAGCAATTGAGGAGTACATGATGTTTGTAAACAGATCTACTTCTTTGGCTATGGATGACATGTTAGCTTCAATGAATTCTTATGGGGCTGGTGGAACTTCTTACGGGGTGTTCAACAACTCTGAAGACATGGCATTGAACTTAGGTTTCTCTGGTTTCAGAAGAGGTTCTTATGACTTTTACAAATCTGACTTCAGATATTTAAACGACAAAGCTACTAGAGGGTCGATTAATGCTGCTAACACTGCTAACGCAATTAGAGGTATTATGATTCCAGCTGGAACTTCAACTGTTTATGACCAACAATTAGGGAAGAATCTTAAGAGACCTTTCTTACACGTTCGTTACAGAGCTTCACAAACTGATGATAGAAAAATGAAGACATGGACTACTGGTTCTGTTGGAGCTGAAACTTCTGCGCTTGACGCAATGCAGATCCACATGTTATCTGAAAGATGTTTGATTACTCAAGGTGCTAACAATTTCATGTTAATGAAATAAGCATTTATATTTAAAACCGTCCCCTGAAATACGGGGATGGTTTTTATTTTTATTAATTTATATTATATTATATTATGGCTAAAAAAGCTAACACAAAGAAAGTTGAGGTAGAACCTCAAATTGAAACAATGGAAGAAGTAGTTACAGAATTTTTTGAAGACACTGTAGTTGCAGAACCAAAAAGAAAAAAAGAATTACCTATTCAAGCTCCTAAACACACTTGGGATATTAAAGATAGAATGTACTACCTCAAGAGTAACAAAAAACCAATATCACACTCTATTAAAGGGGCTGGTATTTACTACTTTGATGAGGAGCAAGGGTACGAGAGAGAGATGAAATACTGTGAGAATCAAAAAACAGTATTCGTTGATGAAATGAAAGGCGACCAAAGACTAGCTCATATTATATTTAGAGATGGGTCTTTGTTTGTACCTAAAGAAAAAACAGTTTTACAAAAACTATTAAGCTTGTATCACCCACACAAAAGCAAGCTATATGAAGAATATGAGCCCCAAAAAGAGGCTGAAGATGAAATGGTAATATTAGAACTTGAGGCAGATGCTTTGTTAGCTGCTAGAAACATGGATATAGATATGGCTGAAGCTATTCTACGTGTTGAGAGTGGTTCTGCGGTGTCTACGATGAGTTCTAAGGAGCTCAAAAGAGATTTGTTACTATTTGCTAAGAAGAACCCTAGACTGTTCTTAGATCTAGCCGATGACGATAATGTTATGCTTAGAAATTTTGGTATAAAAGCAACTGAGATGGGTATACTTAGGTTGTCCCCGGATCAAAGAAGTTTCCTATGGGGATCTAACAGTAGAAAGTTAATGACCATTCCTTTTGACGAACACCCTTACTCAGCTTTAGCCGCTTGGTTTAAGACCGACGAAGGTATGGAGATTTACTCCAACATCGAAAAGAGGTTATCTGAATAATAACTAATCATAAACCCCAGTGGCTTCGTAGTCATTGGGGTTATATGAAATACAATATAATAAAATGGAAAAATCAAAAGGATTGGGAGATACAATAGAAAAATTTACAACTGCAACGGGTATTAAATCATTTAGCAATTTCCTAGGTAGAAACGGGGTGTATGGTAAAAAGGGTTGTGGCTGTGATAAGAGAAAAAAGGAACTTAATAAAAAGTTTCCTTATAAAAAATAAATACAATGCCAATAAACGTAGATACAGTATACCAAACAGTACAAGCACTTGCTAACAAAGAGCAGAGGGGATATATAACCCCTCAGGAGTTTAACTTATTTGCAAATCAAGTTCAGTCTGATATATTTGAACAGTACTTTTACGATTTAAACGCTTTTAGAAAACAAGGTCCATCAGAAAGAGAGATGGGAGATTCCGTTGAGTTTCTCATGAGGAAGATAAACAATACTTCTGGAGTTTCTATAAATAGAACCAACTGCTCTTTTAATACTATTAGCCAATCATGGGTACTTCCACCGAGCCAAAACAAAGGAAGGCTTTTTGCTACTAACCCGAGCGGTAAGAGTAAGGAATTACGATTGATGGGTATGAGTGAAATAGAAAATCTCTTAGCATCTAAGTGGCACAAATTAGGGTTTAATGAGTATGTTTATTTTGAAGATGGCTTTAATAACATTCAAGTTTGGTTTGGAGGTGGCGCTGTGCAAACAGGCGTGCAAGTTGAAACAGTGAATGGATTACCTGGGGTTGTTTCTTGGGGATATAACATTGTCAATGAGAAAGCGCTGTATAATCCAGGTACTAGTAATAACTTTTCACTAGACGCTTCTGAAAGAGCTGATGTTGTTGTTAGTATATTAAAGTTAGCTGGTATATCAACTGAAGACCCAGCGTTGTTCCAAGCAGCATCATCAGAAGAACAACAAAATTTACAACAAGAAAATAAATAAAATATGCCTATAACACTACCCGTACCAGGTGGAGGTGGAGCTACTTCGCCATCTACCTATTACAATGGTTCTAACCTCGGTGAGTACCAATTCATAAGTATTAAGGAGATCATCCATAATTTTCAAGCTGCTTTTGTTGGTGAGGGTAAGATATTGGAAAACGTTCTAAGTGGTGATGTTTACTTTCATGCTTATAGGGCGTTGCAAGAATTACACTACGACACGGTTAGATCCTGTAAATCACAGGAGATAGAGGTTTGTTCAAGCCTCAAAATGCCATTACCACACGATTATATTAATTACGTTAAACTAGCCTTTATTGATAACAATGGGATAGAGCATGTTTTGTATCCCGCTTCTAAAACTAGTAACCCGTTCGCTATCCAGCAAAAAGCTGATTGCAGCTATGAGTTTGAGGAGGGAGACTTGATGCATCAAAAAACATGTAATATTACATCTGTGTCTTGCTCTGCTAAGGATATATTGACACTCGGTGGATTACAAGACCTTTATGCTTCGGGGCCCATACCCGAGAATACCGCAAAAAGCTTGTTGGAAGATTTTAAGTCAAAAGTCGATGACTATTGCAATTGCACTAGTGTGGTCTACCCAAATTACAAAGACAACCCTTGTGGAGTGATTAATAAGGATGGTTGGGATATGTTTGACGCTGTAGCAGGTGGGGCTGTTGCACCCAATTTGTACTTCTCCGATAAGAACCTTGAAAGACTAAAGGCGATTTTGGAGGCAATGCAAGAAAATAGAGGAGAAACTGATCTTAGGGGTGGAGTTGAGACTAGGCGTAGTTCTTTAGATCTTCAACCAATTGAAAGGGCTATAAGTAGAGTTAGAGAGATGGATCAAGACGACGAAAACTCTATACGCGAGTACATGAAGCTATCTCAACAAATTTTGGTAGGATTGTTAGAATTAACTAAGAGTGGGGGTCATCCAGCGCTTGAGAAGGTATCAGGATGGAGCAATGCTTGGAAGAGTTTCGTGAACGGTTGGCCAGAAGATGTAACGATGGAAAGCGGAGATTGCAACACGGATAGTAACTCATGGAATAGCTATAAAAATGGTGGCGTAGGAACTGGATCGGTGTCAATAAATTCTGCCACCACAGTGAACGCATCTACAGATTCCGATATATATGCTAGCAATCTTGGTGGGAGATATGGTATCGACCCTCAGTACGCACAGGGAAATGGATCTTACTACATAGATTGTATACGGGGTAATATACATTTTAGCTCAAATCTAGCTGGTAGAACTATAGTTCTCAAGTATATTAGTGATGGGGTTGGGAAGGACGATGATTCTATAGTACATAAGTTCGCTGAAGAGGCCATGTACAAGCACATAGCATATGGCTGTTTGTCTGCTAGAGTTGATTCTCCAGAATACTTAATCGCAAGATTTAAAAAAGAAAGGTTCGCGGAGACTAGAAAAGCAAAAATAAGACTGTCTAATATTAAAATTGAAGAAATATCCCAGGTTTTCAGGGGGAAATCTAAATGGATTAAACATTAAAATATGCCGGAATTAAAAAATACTTTCACTGGTGGTAAGATGGAGAAGGACCAGGATGAAAGAATAGTACCAAATGGATCATATAGGGACGCATTGAATATAGCTGTTTCGACTTCAGAAGACTCTGATGTTGGGGCGGCTCAAAATATATTAGGGAATGTAAAAGTCACAGAAGCTATTAGTGGTCCAAACAATCGTTATGTTGGTTGTAGTTTTAACCCAACTAGTGGTGTTGGTAGGTACTTCGGCACAAACAAGCATGTCGGAGCAGTTGTTGATGTAGAGACAGATATGATGTACAGGTTGGTTACCACCGCTCCAACTAGTAGTAGGGATCATGGGGTTTGGATGGATAGGATAGTTGAGTATGACACTACCGCTAGGAAAGAACTTCCTTGGTATAAAAAAGAAAAATCAGTTCTAGTTGACATATGGAAAGTCAAAACAAAGGTCATCAGCATTTACCAAGATCCAGGGTGTACAAAAACAAAAATAACCGTGTGTTTGAATGGTTATCAGTTAAAACCAGGGTTAAGGTTAATTAAAGATGGGGTAGGTAGTGAGGATTCTCCAGTACACATAGAACAGCTAGCGTATTCAGGCGGAACAACAACAGAAATAGTTCTAAGTGAGTCTATAACTTCTGGTCTAGCCGTGGGTGATGTTATATACTTCCATGGTGATAGGAATTTGAATTTTGATGCTGGTAGAAAAATAACAGGTATAAATATAATAGACGGGATGTTGTTTTGGACAGACAACTATTCTGAGCCTAAAAAAGTAAACATAGCAAGGGCTAAAAAAGGATCTAACACCCAGTTGTGGAGTAACATGAATGAGGTTTACCTTTATGGAAATTGGGGTCTCACTAGCGATGCAGCATTGTCTGATTTTGATCAACATACGTTATTGATAGTGGATGATGAGGTGGTTATGGAGTGTAATAAAATTGAGTCGAGTTGTCCATCTGAGGGATGTACTGATCCAGATGCCCCTAATTATGACCCATCGGCAACAAGTGATGATGGTAGTTGTCGAGAACCAGAGGAGCCAGTTGAGGGTTGTAGAGACTTGTTGGCTTGTAATTACGATCCCGCAGCGGTTATCACTGGTAATAGTGTTTGTACGTACGTAGGTGAGTGCCAAGAGTGTGATAACGGGTATGTTGTCCCGATTATGGACCCGAATGATCCATGTAACGATATGTTGGATTGTTTCTTAATGCACTATACGAGTCACTCTCACGGTGTTCCAGGTGGATTTGTTGATGATGGTCAACGCAATAAAGGAGTTTCTTGTGGTGGGACGTTTGATGCGTCTAGTGGTGAGGATGCGCTTAATTGGGTTTCACAGCAGTTTAGTGTGGATCCATCGATATCCGAAGCACCATTAAGGGCTTTTTGGTATTGGAAAACAGGTACTTTAACTAGTTTAAGTTTATCTGCTCCTTTTCACGCGAACAACCTGTGTGTATACCCACTTGATGGTTTTCAACCAACCGACCCACTTCGACCTGACAAAGGCTCTTGTAGTAGTCACACTCATGCTATGAAAAAAGCTATGAGGGAGTGGGATTTAGAGATTGAAGTGAATGGGGTGTGGAGAAACCACGTTACTTTTAACAAGAACTATGGTTGGTCAATACTTAACACAGCTTGGGATAGCTGGTGGGGTTATGGCCAGTTTGACTTAAACCAGAGAAAGCACTGTATTCCTAGTTGGAACTCTATAGTGGAACAACTACAAGTGGTAGAGGGATTTGATGGTACAACACTCGACGATGTTGGTAACCCAATTCCTCTGGTTAGTATAAACGACGACTTCTATACTATAAAAAATATATTAAGTACTGGTTTTGCTAGCCCACACAGTGGGGGTTGGGGAGAATATGTAGCTGGTGGAACAATGGGGCAACGGTCTACTGATATTGCCGCGGGAACAATGGTTAGGTACCGTATAGTCCCATCAACCTTGAGCTCACCTGGTGGTACAGGGGGAGTATCAGCGGATCCACATTGTGCTGGTTGGCATGATGAAGGGTGTTTTCCAGCCCCAGGTGGAAAGTTTAGGGGCACGGAGGAATGCCCTACAGACAACTCAGGTAGGTGTGTAGTTATTACTAATTCGTCTGGAATACATGGTCAACAAGATTGGACCAACACACAGGGGTTAACTGGTTACGAGATACCAGCCTCAAGTCCTTACACTAACTCTCCGCTGCTAAAGCGGGTTGACCCAAGGGATATTGGGAGTGCTGGGGGATCATTATCTACAGTAAGTAGTCTTGATGCGGATGGAAAGCCATTAGACCCTAGATACGTTTATGATGCATATGGAAATCAACTAGGATTAAATTCGGGATCTGCTCAAGTGGAGGAGGAAATACGAGTATTAAACCCGGGATCTGTTCAAGCTGCAGGTGGAAATCAGCTAGCATTAGACCCGAGATTCACGCCAGTTGGCGTTACGGGGAGGCAAATATCCAATATTAATTCAGCTACAACATCTCTAAGTGTTGGCTCAGTACGTGATTTTGCTTATCCAATAATAAATAGATACACCCCCGACACGGTAGTAAACCCTGTTAGAGGGGGATTTCCTGGGGATGACATTGAGTGGTCGTTAGTATGTAGACCTGTTTATGTGTTAGAAAAACACATTACAGTTATAAGAAAAGGACCAACAGCACCTCCTAAAGTTGAGATGTTTAAGTGGAGCGACGACGCTCAGGTGGGGAGCGACTACGAAGATGATGTTATAAAAATAGAAACATCTTTTAATGGAGCTGACTTCCCACTAGGTACCGGTGCGGATGGTACTAATATAAGTGGGTTTTTCAAACCATCAAAAGAAAAGAGAATTGTTGGTGACTTACTAGAATTACCTATAGATTGGGAGGCAGAAGAAATGGATTGGAAGGTTGGTCAAAACTTAGTTATAAAACTAACGTTTACAAACCACTTAGGACACACTAAGGAAGGTGTTTGTAGGGCTATAATAACAACTATGGATAGTGCAAATGATTTAGTTGAAGTAGAGATACTAGCTGTTACAAGAAACTTTCCAATTAATGCTATAACTGTAAATGATATATACACTGTCAAGGCAGAGCTTATACCACCACTGTTTGAAATGAAGTTTCCTAAGTTTGCTTATAGATATAAATATGAAGACGGAGAGTACTCTGTATTTGGGCCTTGGTCAGAAATAGCATTTATGCCTGGTACCTTTGATTATCTTCCAAAAAAGGGTTACAACCTAGGTATGACCAATACCATGAGATCTTTAAAGCTATTAGACTGGAGACCTAAGAGCATGCCTGAGGATGTTGTTTCTATTGACTTATTATATAAGGAATCTAGTTCCCCAGGAGTTTATACTGTTGAGACTTTTAATAAAGACACTAAAAACCCGCTATCCACCGATCCACGTGAAAACTATTGGACTGGAGATGCTTTAAAAGTTGGAAGTGGAGGTAATTTTGGTGAATACAAAATAACATCGGAATTAATACATAAAGTCCTACCATCTAATCAATTGCTAAGGCCATGGGACAACGTTCCTAGAGTGGCTTTGGGGCAGGAAATAACTGCCAATAGACTTATATATGGTAACTATGTTCAGAACTATGATTTAAGAGATGAAGACGGTGGTATAATAAAACCAAACTTTGATGTTAGTTTAGATTCAAAAGATTATTCAATTGATTCTATAACTCCGAACGCTAAAGAACCAATGAAATCTCTTAAGTCGATGCGTACTTATCAAATTGGTGTCGTTTACCGAGATAGGTATGGTAGAGAGACGCCGGTGTTAACACACGAAAGTGGTTCCATAGAGCTGCCTAAAACAAGAGCAAAACTACAAAACAGACTATCAGTTAAAATGAATAATTTAGCTCCTGATTGGGCTGAGTCATATACTTTTTACATAAAAGAAACATCAAATGAATATTACAATTTATCTATGGATAGATGGTATGACGCTGAAGATGATGGTATATGGCTTTCGTTCCCTTCTTCTGAGAGAAATAAGTTATCTGATAGAAGTGTTATAATGCTTAAAAAAGAGCATAACTCAGATAGATATGTAGATGAGGATATAAAGTATAAAGTGCTTTCTATAAAGAATGATGCGCCAACATTTGTTAAAACTCAAATGAAATTTTGGGGAAGCCTACCTATGATGTTACCTCCTCCTGGATGGGGTACTGGTAGTAAGGCTGGTACTTGGGATACAGGTATGTTCCACTTAACGGGATTACCACTACCAATGAGGTTGTATATTGATGTTTATGCAGAATATTTTGACCAATCAGTACTAGCTGGTTTAGTTACTCAGAGCGATAATGCTGGTGTTCAAGTTAGAATAACCCAAACAATAGGAACAACAAGCGCGTACGTATCGTCACCAAGCCAATCAGTAAACAAATCAAACTGGTATGATGTGGCTGCAATAAACTACATAGGAGCTCCAGCAGAAACCTTCATAGAGGATACTGTTGATGCTTCTGGATCTTCTATAGAAAGAGAAGTAGAGGTTCCGGGGCAGGCAGAGCAAATTGTTCGTATTAGTTTAGAAAGATTAATGGGATCTGACATGGCGTTTTGTGAGCCAGGTGACAACTTGTCACTATCAAGGGGTTTATCCTTGGAAGCTAGAACGAAAGTTGTTAGAGACAAATCAGAATTTGAAGGAAGATTCTTTGCTAAAGTACTTAGAGACGAAGCTCTCCAAGCACATATTATAGAACCAGGACAAGAAGTGTTAGACGATACTTATCAAGTGCTAATGTCTAGGGGTGTAAAATACCTACAATTTGGTGGCCCAGGTGTTCAAGATTATTTAACTGGAACAAGTGGAACGACAGGTGCTGGTAAGGGTAAGTTTTATAGAAATAGAGATAATTCTGGTAACAAGATAAATCACAACTACGTTCCTATTGGAAAACGTTGGGATTTGATACCGTCTGGACAGTTTGGTACGAAATACGAATACAGCTCGTTCTCTGAATTCCATGGTCCAGCTGAATATAAGACTAGCGGAGGTGTTGGTCCAAACGCTGGTAACTTCAATGGTCCACCACAATCTAGTGGGTATTTCCCTTGGGGTCCTAGTTATTCTGCTAACCACATGTTTTATTCTGGTTGGTTTTTTAATTCGTATTATGACTTTTTAAAATACAACCGAGCACAAAGCATGTACACACATACAAGCGCATTTGCGGTTGGTACAGCTGGTTACCCTGGACCGTATGGTTTCGGTGCTGTGTGGCCAAATACCTCTACAACAAATAACTACTGGCCATCTCACGGAGTGAGGGACTGGGAGCCAGTTACTTGTGGTAGTTGTGGTAGTTTGAATGACAATGACTACACAACTGGTAATCTATCTACTCTATTAGACTTGAGTACCGCTGATACAGGTTCTAGTGGCACTCTACCTGCCTTTGAAGATCTAGGTGGGGTTAATCAATATATGCTGGGTTGTATATGGGGTAACCAAGAGGATTTACTAGGTTACAGTGGTAACTCTGGTACTGGTACGGCTTTAAACCCCGCTGCATATGGAGTCGGTGGAGGGACAATGCCTTCGGCAACAAGTATGACGGCTGGTACAGGTAATAGATCCATGTGGCATAAGAGTACTATTGAAAAACTTAGAGAGAATTGGTTCCTTCTTTATTACGGAAGAGATTTAGTTGATAACGACTGGCCTTTAGGTAGGCATAATCCCGAGAGGTGGTTTTTTGACAAAGTTGGGTCGTCTAAAGGGGGTTCTGGTAATGGTGTTTGGAATCAAGATGACGGTAGTGGAAATGTGGTTAGTATGATGGATTTAGCTTATTATGGAATTGGAGCTAGAAAGGGTCATCACAGGAGTTTTGAGATGATGACTCATCAAGAAAACGAAGCAGCTTTCGCTGAATTAATGGCTACTATAGGTACTCAGTTTAGGTTTAAGCAGGATCCAAACCAAACAATATACACAGTGACAAAAGCCGAGATACATGGTGAGATATTTAATTATGAAAATTCTTACGGCTCTTGGGGGTACAAGCCTAGTGGTACATCTACCATTATAGGTGGTGGTAATTTAGGTGGTAGTACTAAACCACCATGGGGAAGTAGCGTAGTTGGAACAAAGAGTATAGCTGGTAAAGCGGCTTTTATATCTGATTTATTTAATGTTGGTTCTGAATTAACGGGAGGAGCTCCAATTAATTACAGGGTTAGGATGACAATAACTTTAGATAAAATAATTGGATCCGAAGGATTAGCATATGGTAGTGCTAACTCAGGATTTCACCCATTAAAAAACCACGTAGACGCTGATGGTAACTGCAATATACTAGGTGGTGCCAAGCAATACTATCAAGGCGTGTCTCCAAAAGGACACCCTGGTTTTCCAGAAGATATTGGTGGTACTCCTTTTTCTGATAAATTCTACAATTTAAGTAGTTATTGGAACACGACTACTGCTCCTGTAAATTCTCAATCGTCCCAAATGAGCACTTCTGATTATAACAATGGGCAGCACTTTGGCCTACATGAAAGGGGATTAAACGACACAGCTATAGAGATAGTAACGCCTTACAGGGGTGATGATGCGGATAAACCGATGAGCAAGAATCCAGCTATATGGGAGACTGAACCAATGGAAGATGTTGGGTTGGACATTTATTACGCAGCTAGTCAAAGCTACCCTACAAACGTAAGGAGGTATAGATCTGATGAAAACAGACCTGACCCAACAGATACTCTAAATGGTGTACCGACTAAAGCTCACTACTATGACTATGGTTATAGGGGTGAAGAGATGATACCAGTAGGTAGTGAAGTTTGTATTGGTAATTCTGGCGGTTGTACGGGTAATTCCTCTTGGGTAACAGGTGTGCAGGGTAATAGAATTTGGTTGAATTCAACTATATCTGGTGGAACTCCATTAACAGCTAACACTCAACTTAGATTCTATTGGAAAGGAGAAGGTTTTTGGTACGGAAACAAGCAAGATGATCAATATATAATAGCTACAGTTAAAGATGCTGGGGGAGTGACAGACTTAAGAATCAAGCCAGAGTCACATTCTTATAAAAGAAGCTTGAGCTACTTTAATTGCTACACTTTCTCTAACGGAGTAGAGTCCAATAGAGTTAGGGATGATTACAATGCCATCACAATTGATAAGGGCGTGAAAGCGTCAATGCCATTAGCACAGGGGTATGAGGAGGAGAGAAAAGGTAGTGGTTTGATATTCTCTGGTATATATAATTCTACGAGTGGTGTTAATAGTACCAATCAATTTATACAAGCAGAACCTATCACTAAAGATCTTAACCCGGTTAATGGTAGTATCCAAAAACTATTCGCTAGAGATTCTGATCTACTCACTTTTTGTGAGAACAAAGTGTTTAAAATACTTGCTAAAAAAGATGCTTTATTCAACGCTGATGGAAACACAAATATAACCTCTAACGCAGCTGTGCTAGGGCAAGCAATACCATTTGTTGGTGAGTATGGTATATCTAAAAACCCAGAATCATTTGCATCCCAATCATATAGAGTTTATTTTGCTGATAAGTTTAGGGGGTCAGTACTTAGGTTGTCTAGAGATGGTTTAACACCTATATCTGACGCTGGTATGAAAGATTGGTTTAAAGATAACTTATATAATGCTAGTAAAATCATTGGTAGTTATGATGACAGAGAGGATCAATATAATATATCTATAGAGACTGTTGATAAAGTAGATGAGTCAGAAGTGGCTTACACTTTGAGTTATGTGGAAGACAAGAAGGGATGGGAAAGTTTTAAGAGTTTTGTTCATGAGCATGGGTTGAGCCATAAAAATGTTTACTACACGTTTCCTTCGAACAATTACAGTAGAAGGTTAAATAAAGATCCTTGGGGTATCCCATACGCAAACTTTGACTCTGCAAATGCAGAGACTTACCAGCATAACATGGACCTTAAGTTCAAAAGATACACTACCGCTTCTTTCAATTCTTCTACGATTAATGTAACGGTTGGGGTTACACCTATATTACCAGGAATGAATGTTGCTGGTGATGGTATCAACACGGGTACTATGGTTGGTTCGGTGGATTGCTCCTCTACTACGTGTGTAGTGCACTTAGTTGATGTGTTAGGTACTACTAAAACATGTTATGTTGACGATAATGCAGAGTTGATTTTTTCTAGCGCTAGAAACAACTTCTATGAAGTACAGCACTACTCTCAAATTACTACATTATTCAATAGAGACCAAGGGAACGTTAAGAGGTTTAAGACACTAAACTACGAAGGGACACAGTCACAAGTTATACCTAGAGATAAAAGTGAGCAACATGCTAATGTTCATGAGATATATGATGACCTTGGGGTTCCTCACGTGGTTGGTTACGATTATAGTGATGATTATAAAAAAGATGGTTGGTTTATACAGAACATCAAAACAGACATGCAAGAAGGCTCTATAAATGAGTTTGTGAATAAAGAAGGTAAGTACT
>Ga0115003_10002927_pt1 | contig 13804 bp, 14 predicted proteins | sample ArcticOcean_MG_C_7_FD_88736 | JGI IMG/M metagenome (GOLD analysis project Ga0115003, IMG submission 88736) | Marine microbial communities from western Arctic Ocean - ArcticOcean_MG_CB11_88 | ecosystem: Environmental > Aquatic > Marine > Oceanic | place: Arctic Ocean: Canada Basin | collected... | reverse complement strand
GCATTTACGCGTTTTACTAAAACACGGTCATGAAGTGGTCTGAATTTCATTTGTCGTTCTCCGTGAACTTATTGAAATATTGAATACATTTAGGAATTGTTAGCACTCTCCCTAGGTGAGTGCCAGCGATATAGTCGTATATACCCAAACTGTCAAGAGAGGGGGGCGAGGACACAAGCCTTTTACTGTTTTATGGCGAAAAACATAGAAATTTACACAATTAGTTCCGATTTTCAATTCCTGGGTTTTGCGCAACGGTTTTTGCATCCCATATGACCATAAATTTCCGACGCGTGGGATACACGGCCAATGGTGTAGCCTGGGTTGGAACTTTTCGATAAAAGGCGACTATATGCCCTGTTGGGTGGTCTCTTAAAAAATTTGGAAGTTGATTGTTGCGCTGCCCAACTGTTGTTAACGGTTTTGTTAAACGCCCTAAAAATTGGAACTGTCCATGATTTTTACCCAAAATAGCAAGCGGAATACCCGCATCTTCCCAAGCCTTTAATTGGATTGATATGGGCCGCAAATCATAGCGCGACCACAATACGGGGGCGAGGGCTATGTGCAGAGAAACCACAAACCCCACGGGTAAAAAGGTCATTCTTAAGCCGGAGCCAACCCAGTCTGAACGATTAGAGAGCAACGCAAAAAAAGAAATAACAAGAAGCAAAAGCCCGCCAAGACCGTCGACATCGCCGCTCCAAACAGGCATCTTTATGGGGATCACACCTGTTGGCAAAAGAAAGAGCAGGATCGCCAATAACATAAACACCAAAGCCGGTATCACTATTAACAGGCGTGAAGGCTTTAACTGCTCTTTAAACTGCGATAAGCAGCGCGCAGCAACCAGAGCAAGTGCTGGGAATTCAGGTAGTAAATAATGGAGCTGTTTACCGCTTATCAGTGAGAACGCAATAAAGGCGGTTCCAAACCAGATAAAACAAAACAGCTGGCTGCCATCTCGCCAAAAGCTTTTCCCGTTTGCTCGTAAAGCCTTCCACAAAGAGGGCCAAATGCACCATGGCAAAATAAGGACGGGCAATAGGGCCGTATACCACCAAAAAGGCCGCTGATGAGCAAACGATTTAACCATCCGACCGGCCGCTTGGCCCCAAAAGATCGCGTGCTGATAAACGTCCCCGCCAGCAATCCCAGCAGGGACTGCCCACGCCAAAGCCACACTAACCCCAATGGCAATGGAAAACAGCAGCATTCCGTACCAATGAAGCGCTTTATAAGGTGGGTGCTGATCCAACCCAGGCATCCGTTTTGCCCAAAGCGGCGCGGTTAAGCCGACAGGCAATATGTGTAACAAGATAGCGGGGCCTTTGGCCAAAACACCCAAACCAATAGCAAGTACCAACCAAACAATGCCTATACGTTGACGCTGAACGTAGGCTTTGATGATGCCTAGCAAACCAAGCAAACAGAAGAATGCCATCATCATATCGAACATGGTCAGCGTTACGAACAATGTCCAAAACACACACCCCGTTAGCAAAAGTAGAGATAAGTCTTGAGCCTTTTTATCATTAGGCCAAAGCGCATGGCTTAACGACCTAGTTAAAAACAAACAGCCAAAACCAAACAACGGGGCCACCAACCGTGGCCACCATTCGTTAACGCCAAAAACGCTCCAACCCGCATGCATTAACCAAAATAGGAGCGGCGGTTTATGGCTATAGGGTTCGCCATTTAAATAAGGAACAAGAAAATCACTTCGCAACCACATTTCCCAGGCAACGGCCAAGTAACGCGTTTCATCAACCGGCAAATGCGGCCGGGTCATAAGGGCGGTCGCCATTAATAAAACCCAGATTGCTGATGTGATGTAGATCGTCGGGATACGCGACGGCATGGTCAATCTCCACCGCCGATTTGGCGTTCCATTTGTTCGCCAATGGTCTTTCCATGGCGATACTTACGGTACAGATATACGCCCAATACGCCAGATATGACAAAACCGACAACGCCCAATGCCAGCATCAGTTTATCATCAACGCTTACGCCTGTTCCCAACAACGCAAAAATAGCCGTTTGCGGAATGTAACCAAAGGCAGAACCCGTAACAAATGCAAACGCCGAAACGCTAGATACCCCTGCCGCTAAGTTGGTGACTAAATTACTGCCAATTGGCAAAAACCGGAGCAGCAATGTCATTGTAAAAGGATTATCGTGCAAAAAAATATCAACTCGTTTTATGCGCCGCTCGTAGCGTGATTTAACAAAGTCACGCCCCAACCATCTGGCAAAATAAAAGCTAATCAAGCACCCCAATAACGTTGCTGCCACACCAAGCAAAGTTCCTTCCACAAATCCAAAGGCATACCCAGCCAGAAACGACACCCCTTGGCGCGGCAATCCGATGGCGGTTATTGCGCCGCCTAGAAGAACAAACAACAGCTCGCCTTGAACGCCGCTATTTCGGATATCAGAATCAATCCAAGCTTCATTAAACCCAGCGTCGATTTGTAGGAACTTGATTAAAAACCCAATGGCAACCAACGATACAAGAACCATGAACCCTTTTATAAGAGGGCCTAAATTCATGTATCAGGCCTTTTTAAGTGCTCAACAACAGGGTGCACGGGACGGCGGATCAACCACATAACACCCCGAATATCGATAATCCCAACCCACAACCGGTTCCAAATCCCATATTTAGATGTGCCGCGTTCTCTGGCGCGGTGGTTAACCTCAACCGAAAACACCTGGCCACCGCCCCGGATCATCAAAGCCGGCAAAAAACGGTGCATATGATTAAACTGAGGCATTCGCATAAAGGCCTCGCGTGAAAATATTTTTAAACCACATCCCGTATCGGGCGTCCGATCTTTTAACATTGAAGAACGGATTGAATTGGCAACCTTCGATGACAACCGACGGATAAAAGTATCTCGCCGCTTTGTCCGCCACCCAGCTACCATCGTCTGCTCGATGTTTTCTGACGCTCGAATACGGATTAATAAGGCGGGGATATCGGCTGGATCATTTTGCCCATCCCCATCTAATGTGACGATTAAAGGGGCTTTCGCATTGCGCACACCGGTGAGAATTGCAGAACTTTGCCCGCAACACACTTTATGACCAAAGGCTCGAAGCTCTGGGTATGCCTTCGTTAATTCAACCAAGCGGGCAGGAGTGCCATCTGTACTGCCATCATCGACATAAATAATTTCAAACGTTTCACGACCACGCAAAGCCGCCGCAATCTCTGAAATCAATGGCTCGACATTCTCAACTTCGTTCATTACCGGCACAACCACGGACAAGGCCAAAGAAGAGGACAGGGCCTGGTCTTTTTGTTCGTCGGATACTGTGTTTATTAATGTGCTCATAGGAGAATAGGACTATGCCAATTTTTGATGAATAATTCATTTATAGGGGCTTTTACACGCTGAATCCGTTCGATCAAAGCTCTTTCCGTAATGAGCACAAAGATCATAAAGGTCGCAACCGATCCAAACGCAACCGATGACGGGAATCTGTCAATCGGCGGCGGGCAAAATAGACGGCTGAGAACAAGCCCAATCCGGTCCCGCCAGCAATTAAAAAGATGATTAAAATTTGGTACTTCACTGCTTCAAACGGATCGACTCCAGCCAGAATTTGTCCGGTCATCATGCCCGGTAAGGCGACCAACCCAGCAGCCGACATACCGTTAATGGTTGGGATGAGCCCTGCCCGCAATGCGGCTTTGACCAACTCACGCGTCGCTTCATTTATATCTGCTCCCAACGCCAATCGGGCTTCAATCGATTGCCGCCCCTGCAAAGCACCTGCCACCATGCGGTCCATGCCTATGCTTACGCCGTTCATAGTATTTCCCAAAATCATGCCCATAATCGGGATTGCATAGCGTGGATCATACCAAGGGTCAGGCGATATTTGTGTGGTTAATGCAAATACAGTGACCACCGTCCCCGCTGCCATCATGCTGGCGGTGCCCATTCCGTAGGACCACCAGCCTTTAAATTTACGATCTTGGCGGGCCATAGCTTCACGACCTGCAAACAACACCATAAAAACAATGGCAAAGGCCGTCAGGGCAGGTGATGCAACAGAAAACAAAGCTTTTAAAACAACGCCAACCAAGCTTAATTGAACAACCATTCGTGCCGCTGCGATCAAAAGCCGCTTTGCTATACCAAGCTGCAATGCAATGGAAAGCCCTGCATTAACGGCAACCAACAGCGCCGCAATTGCGATATCGGAAAAACTCAATGTCAGAAAACTCATAACTTAGGCCTTTCACGCGTCGCTAGGCGCCCGCCATCCATCACATAGAAATCATCGCCTAGCCGGTCCCCTTGAGCTTCATTATGGGTCACCAAAGCAATGACTTTACCCTGCTCCATAAACGCCTGAAGTGCGGTTTCAATTTCTGAGGTGGATTTAGGGTCCAACGCCGATGTTGGCTCGTCCAAAAGTAAAACATCGGGGTCGATCAACAAAGCCCGCGCCAGCCCTAATCGCTGACGCTCCCCGGCTGATAAACGACTGATAGATTGTTCGAAAAGTGAGGTACTTAAGCCAAAAATTAGACCTTTTTCTTTTGCAGCGGTTAAATCGTCAAAATGATCTTTTGCATATTCTGACCACCATGCAGCTTCTGCCGCCACATAGCACAGCTTTTTGCGCCACATTTGTGCCGTCATTTGATTTCGGTTTTTGGCATTTAAAGTCACATGCCCCTGATTTGGGTCTAAATCGGCAATAGCGCGCAGCAACAATGTTTTTCCAGCCCCTGAAGCGCCTGAAATCACCGCACATCGCCCCGCCGCAATATGCAAATCGACATCCATCAAAAGCGGAACATCGCTCGCTTCAGATTCTTGCCGATTCAAGCCTTGGATAGTTAGCAAATCATTCCTCCTTATGACATAGTGACATCCGAACTTCAGACGATACAAGTGAGACCCGATGCAAAAACAGCTGCCCCAACACTCAGAAATCGTCACAAACGATTGGGTCGACTATAATGGTCATATGAACGTCGCTTATTATGTATTGATTTTCGATCATGCAACAGATGTTCTCATGAATCATATTAGCCTTGACCAAGAACACAGAAACGCCACCGGCGGTTCGATGTTTGTTGTTGAATCACATATTGTTTACGAGCAAGAAGTCATGGAAGGCAGCACTGTTGAAATCGACACTCTTGTTTTAGATGTTGATGACAAACGCCTACATTTATTTATGACTATGCGCGAAGCAGGCTCTGATGTGACCGCAGCAACTATTGAAATCATGATCCTTCACGTCGATTTAAACACACGAAAATCAACCCCTTTCCCTATCCACATTAAGCAGGAACTATCTGAGCTCAAAGAACAACACGCTTCATCTGCACAGCCTTCGCAGATTGGGCGGAAAATTGGCATCCGGAAAGCTTAAGGTACAAATGGACACCCTCTTTTCCATCGCCTTCGCGCACCTACCGAATCCGACCTTAATTATAGCTGGCGACCGACAAGTTTCCTTCGCAAATAAAGCCGCAATAACTACTTTTGGGGCGATCATCGGAAAAGATTTAGCCCTTACTTTTCGTCACCCCAATATATTAAACGCCGTTGATAAAACCCTTGCTTCCGGCAGCACTGAAACCGGCGAGCTATCCATTCCAGGACCATTGGCGCAAGTCTTCGAATTGCACACCATTTCCATTTTTGAAACGCCCGCGTCTCAATGCGTATTGTTATCGCTTGAAGATAAAACCAAAGTCGCGCGCTCTGAAGAAATGCAGGCCGATTTTGTTGCCAACGCGTCGCATGAATTACGCTCGCCTTTAAGTGCTATCCTTGGCTTCATTGAAACCCTTAAAGGCCCAGCCAGCGATGATGAGCAAGCCCGCACTCGGTTTTTAGGCATTATGGGGCGCGAAGCTGAACGCATGAACCGGCTGATTGGCGATTTACTGCATTTGTCGCGCGTTGAAATGGATGAACATGTGCGCCCTAAAGGGCACGTTGATATCGCGAACACAATCCAAAACGTATTCGATTTATTGGAAACTCGCGCAACATCTAAATCCATGGAATTAAAGCTGGTCGGTTCTGATCAGCCCAGCTCAATTAAAGGTGACAGCGATCAATTAAACCAAGTCTTTCGTAATTTAATTGAAAACGCTGTTCACTATGGCTATCCCGACACAGCCGTTGAAGTAACGATTGAACAACGCAACACCCCCCCGAATGGGCTTAAAAATGGAATTTCTGTTCACATAAAAGATTACAGTAACGGTATTGAAAAACAGCATATCCCGCGCCTAACAGAACGGTTTTACCGGATTGATAGTGCCCGCACTCGCCGTGAAAATAACGCCCCAATAAGCACAGGGCTTGGGTTAGCCATTGTAAAGCATATCATCAACCGACACCGTGGGCGCTTAAAAATTGAGAGCGAAATTGGGGTTGGTAGTACGTTCAGTATCTTTTTACCAAAAGAATAATCGCACGTATGATATAAAGTCATAAAACTGAAACAAATTTAACCTATAAGCACAAAAATATGACGCATAGCTTACATAGGAGCAGCCCAAACCGTGTATAAAGAAACCCTAAGCAAAGACCTTGGTAAATTAGTTAGAATAGAGAGCGCTACTAAAGAATCAGCGCAAAGTTATGTAAAATTTGGCACCTCATTTGTTTTTCTGGCAATTGTATGGTTTGTCGCCAGCAGCTTCACTTCTGGCATCGATGATCCAACGTATGTCATCGCCGCTGGTGTCATCGGTGGATACATGGCGCTTAACATTGGTGCCAACGACGTAGCAAACAACGTCGGACCTGCCGTTGGAGCTAAATCGCTGACCATGATGGGGGCGATTTTAATCGCGATTGTCTGTGAGGCCAGCGGCGCGTTAATTGCCGGCGGTGATGTCGTCACAACCATCTCAAAAGGTATTATTGACGCATCGCAACTCCCCAATTCCAACATCTTTATTCCGACCATGATGTCAGCACTATTGGCTGCGGCACTTTGGATCAACATCGCAACTTGGGTCGGTGCCCCGGTATCGACAACCCACTCTGTTGTTGGCGGTGTCATGGGAGCCGGAATTGCGGCTGCTGGATTTGGTGTGGTCAACTGGCCCGTCATGGGAAAGATAGCCGCTAGCTGGGTCATCTCGCCAGTCATGGGCGGCGTTGTCGCTGCATTATTCCTAGCGTTTGTTAAATCGAAAATCATTTATCAAGAAGATAAGCTTGCCGGTGCGCGACGTTGGGTCCCGATTTTAGTTGCTTTAATGGCCGGTGTATTTTCTGCCTATTTATGCATGAAAGGCTTAAAGCGCATTTGGAAGCCAGACCCCCTTATAGTCACAGCAATGGGCGTCGGCATGTTTATTGTCGCATACGCCATCATGCGCCCGATCATTGCGCGTAAATCTGAAGGCATGGAAAACCGCAATAAATCAATTCGTGAACTATTCCATATTCCATTAATTTGTGCAGCAGCCCTTTTATCATTCGCCCATGGTGCAAATGATGTAGCAAATGCCGTTGGGCCTTTGGCCGCCATTGTTGACAGCGCGTCGTCTGGTGCTGTCGCTGGAAGTAAAGTTGGCATTCCAACTTGGGTCCTGTTTGTGGGGGCTGTTGGGATCAGCATTGGGTTAATGCTGTTTGGCCCTAAATTGATTAGAACAGTAGGTTCTCAAATTACCCGATTGAACCCAATGCGGGCTTATTGCGTGGCGTTATCTGCAGCCATCACCGTAATTATTGCAACGACTTTGGGTTTGCCGGTTAGCTCTACCCATATTGCGGTCGGTGCGGTTTTTGGGGTTGGTTTGTACCGCGAATGGAAAACAACAGGCCAAACCCACATCAACCATGGCAAGTTCACGAAAGCCAAAAATCAGGCTAAAAAAGCAGAAACCCGTGGGTTGGTAACGCGCGAAAAAGCTATGTATCGGAAGCTGGTTCGCCGCCAACACCTTATGACGATTGCTGCGGCTTGGCTTATCACCGTTCCCTTATCGGCTTTGTTAGCAGGTGGTCTTTTATACCTGATGCAGATATTCGTTATATAAGGTATATCCAATGATACCAGAGAACATCACAACATCCTTCGATGACGACCTAAAGCGATTAGACAACATTATTGCTGAAATGGGTGGGTTAGCCGAAGTTCAATTGGCCGATGCGATTGATGCTTTATTAAAGCGCGACGCTAACAAAGCCGCTCTGGTCATCGCATCCGATAAACAGTTGGATGCGCTTGAGGCTTTAGTTGATGGTTTAGCTGTCCAAATGCTCGCATCACGCCAACCCATCGCCGAAAATTTACGGATTGTAATCACGGCACTGAAAACCGCCAGTGTCTTAGAGCGCATTGGTGATTATGCAAAAAATATAGCAAAACGAAGCGTTGCGATTTCCCAGTCAACGCCTATTGGTCCAACAAAAACCATTGGGCGCATGGGCGGACAAGTTCAAAACATGATTAAGAACGTGTTGGACGCTTACATGACCCGTGATGCGTCAAAGGCTGAAGATGTTCGTGCCAGCGACGGCGACGTTGATGCGTTGCACACCAGTTTATTTCGTGAATTACTGACTTATATGATGGAAAACCCAAGCCATATAACAGCTTGCACGCATTTATTGTTCATTGCCAAAAACATTGAACGAATTGGCGATCATGCAACTAATATTGCTGAAAACGTTCATTTTTTGGTACATGGAAACGCCATAACTGAGGAACGTTTGAAAGAAGATGAATCGAGTTTTATTGTGGTTGAACACATGATCCAAGCCGAACTGAAGGAGAGTAAACAATGAAGGCTCATATCCTGATTGTTGAAGACGACCCTTCTTTAAGCGAGCTGCTTGCCTATAATTTTGACAGCGCCGGGTTCAAAGTATCCATCGTTAGCGAAGGCGATGAAGCTCTGCCGACTATTTTAGATGAGCTGCCTGATCTTGTTATTCTGGATTGGATGCTACCTAATTTATCTGGGATCGAGATTTGTCGCCAAATTCGTCAACACCCAGATATTAAAAAAACCCCAATCATTATGCTGACAGCAAAAGGCGAGGAAGCCGAGCGCATTCGCGGGCTTGAGACAGGCGCTGATGATTACGTCATCAAACCCTTTTCGCCCAGTGAATTGATCGCCCGTATCAAAGCGGTTTTGCGCCGCACACATCCTGAAAAGTCATCCGACCTGCTTGAATTCCAAGACATCACCATGAATTTAGAAGAACACCGTGTCAGCCGGGCAGGTACAAACGTCCATTTAGGGCCAACCGAATACAGGCTGCTTCGTGTTTTTCTAGAAAAGCCGGGCCGAGTATTCTCACGCGATCAATTGTTAGACCGGGTTTGGGGCCGTGACATATATGTTGAAACCCGAACCGTTGACGTTCATATCCGAAGACTTCGAAAAGCCCTAGAGACCCCGGGCACTGTAAATTTGATCCGAACCATACGTGCTGCAGGCTATTCCATCGATGTCCCCTTATGCGCCTAACACTTGTTTTATAGAGGCTTCTTTTTTAAAGGTTTTATTCACCGTTATTCTTTTATACTAATTTAGGTGAATTATGAGAAATCCTAAAACCAGCTATTTGCGGGTACTTATTTCGCTCCGCCGTCTTCTAAGAAATGACCATTTGGTTCTTTCTGCCCTTGGGCTTGCCATTGGTGCATTAACGGGCGCTGCTATTATTGGCTTTCGCGAATTAATTAGTTTCATTCAAAATATTCTATTTCAGTCCAATTCTGAACGGCTTTTTCAACACGCTCAAGATCTGCCGTGGTGGCAAATTATTCTGGTTCCTGCTGGGGCTGGACTGATTGTTGGAATTATCATTCATCGGTTTATGCCAAATCAGCGCCCGCAAGGTGTTGCCGATGTGATTGAAGCTAATGCGCTCCGCGGTGGGCGAATGTCAGCCAAAGCTGGTATTGGGGCCGCCATCACCAGCGCCATTTCTATTGGGGCTGGTGCATCTGTTGGCCGCGAAGGCCCTGCTGTTCATATTGGTGCATCGCTAAGCGCATGGATTGGCCAACGCCTTCATTTAACCCGTGCGTTAAGGCGCACGTTACTGGGATGTGGTGTTGGGGCTGCTGTTGCAGCTTCATTTAACGCCCCCATTGCTGGTGCTTTATTTGCCAGCGAAGTTGTTGTTGGCCATTACGCACTTAAAGCGTTTGCCCCGATTGTCATTGCCAGCGTTGCCTCAACCGCGCTTTCGCGTTCTGTGTTTGGAGATTTCCCGGCTTTTACTTTGGATTCTAAAATCATTGCATCCTTTTGGGAATTCCCAGCTTTTGTTCTGTTGGGCTTAATCTCTGGCATTACTTCAATTGTCTTTATGCGCTCCATTTTCTTAGCCCAAGACCTCGCCAACAAATCGAAACTTCCGATTTGGGTGCGGCCCATGATGGCCGGTATAATGGTTGGTGTTATCGCCCTGTTTTACCCACAAGTTTTGGGCATTGGTTATGGAGCCACAGAATCCGCCCTGCTTATGCAATTTGGCTTCGTAACGCTGGTAGCCATCGGTGTTGCCAAAATTGTTGCCACCGCCTTTAGCATTGGTTGGGGCTTCGCAGGCGGCGTATTTAGTCCTGCTTTAGTTATTGGTGCCATGGTTGGCGGATCGTTTGGTGTTGCTGCAACGGCTGTATTCCCTGACCTGTCATCCGGACCGGGGGCTTATACCATTGTTGGCATGGGGGCTGTTGCCGCCGCCGTTATGGGAGCGCCCATTTCAACAACCCTTATTATTTTTGAGATGACAAGCAACTACGCCCTAACCCTTGGCGTGATGCTGGCTGTTGTTGCATCGTCTGAAATCACTCATCACTTTTTTGGCCGCTCTTTCTTTAACAATCAACTCAAGCGCCGGGGCGTCGACGTTAAAGAAGGCTTCGAGACAGAAATTATGAAGTCTATTAAAATCTCTCAAGTCTATTCGGAAGATGGCGAGACGATTTTAATGAGTGCCTGTTTGCAAGATGTGCGGATCAAATTGCAAAACTCACCGCTTGGGGAGATTTTTGTCCTCAAAGATAACGGTGAGCTGTATGGAACTATAACATTAGCTGATTTAAGCGATTCTGCCTTTGATCACGGCTTTGATGATTTGGTGACAGCTTCTGATGTGGCGCGCCTTCATCCGCCCATTTTGGTTTTATCTGATAATTTAGAAACCGCCCTTGCTGTTATGCGGGATTCTGGGGAAGAGCATATAGCCGTTGTTGATGACATCCTATCCATGGCTTTTAAAGGATGCGTCCATCACCGCGAAGTCATGGCGGCATACAACCGATTGTTATTGCAAACCCGTCACGAAGAACACGGCGAATAACCCCAGACCGGTATCAGCATTAAGCGCTTCCTGTGATTTATTTAATTCCAATTTTTGAGCGGCGCGTAAAATCTGTCCAAATCCACTCATAACGAGATTAGACATCTAGACCCGAAAATAAGGCTCCGCTTCAATGACGATCAGATACCTTGCCTTTTACATTTTACTATTGGTTTGTTCACCCGCCCAAGCCATTAGCTTTGACGAAGCACGCCACTTGCATGCCCGGACGGTTTTTGGGATGCCGCGCCTGGCGGAAATCGCGGCGATTAACCCCCTAAATCATGCCGCCACCATCAACAAATTATTAGAAGGTGTGCAACGATGAAGAAACATCGGCGTTGGGATCAGCTAATAATTATGACCTATGGCGAATTCGGCCACCGACCCAAAATAAATTTATCCAAAGGAACCGATCATGGCACCACTGCACCACACTTTATATTAGGCGGTCCTATAAAGGTCGTTTCTATGGAGAACAACCTCCCTTAAACGCTCTGGAAGGCAAAAATTTAGCCTATCGCCTCCATTTCAAACAGCTATATGCTAGAGTTACGCGCGAATGGTGGGGTTTGGAGGCAATTTTTTAAATCATCACTCATTAAATTGTATCTCATGATGGTTCTCACGACAGAGCGTGCTATAAAACGCCTTATGTCCGATCCTTTTGATTTATCAGCATCAGCTGAACCCGAGCAAGAACCCCACCCAGATGTCCCCACGCGCGCACCTGAACCCATACCAAATTCTGGGCGCTATTTAGACAAATTAAACAAAACACAATTGAAAGCCGTCGAAACCATTGATGGGCCCTTATTGGTTTTAGCTGGCGCTGGGACCGGCAAAACTCGCGTTCTGACAACTCGTATGGGACATATCATACTTCAAGGGAAATCCCGCCCGTGGGAAATTTTGGCTGTTACGTTTACAAACAAAGCCGCGCGAGAAATGCAGGAACGGGTAGCGGATTTGATCAAACGCCCCATTGAAAGCATGTGGGTTGGCACCTTCCATGCCATTGGCGCGCGTATTTTGCGCCGCCATGCGGAAGCAGCTGGGCTCAGATCCAACTTCACGATTTTAGATACGGATGACCAAATCCGCCTCATCAAACAGCTGATTGATATTCACCAAATTGATGAGAAGCGCTGGCCACCCCGGGTTATTTCAGGAACCATCCAACGCTGGAAAGACCGTGGATTAATGCCCGACAAAGTCACTCCAACAGAAGGTGGCGACGCTGATGAAGGCCGAGTGCTATCATTATACAAGGAATACCAACAGCGTCTATTGGCCATCAATGCTGCCGACTTTGGCGACTTATTGCTATTGTGTTTAAAGCTATTTCAAGATCACACTGATATCTTAGCTAAGTACCAAAATCAATTTCGCTACGTCTTGGTTGACGAGTACCAAGACACCAATGTTGCCCAATATTTATGGTTACGATTACTTGCGCAGAAGCACCGCAATATTTGTTGCGTTGGGGATGATGATCAATCGATCTATTCATGGCGGGGTGCTGAAGTAGGCAACATTTTGCGCTTCGAAGAAGATTTTCCAGGTTCATCTATGGTCCGGCTAGAACGCAACTACAGATCAACCCCACATATTTTGGCAACCGCATCCAGTTTGATCGCCCATAACGAAGACCGGCTAGGCAAAACCCTTTGGACAGAGACCGACGAAGGCGAAAAAGTTTTGGTTCGAGGCGTTTGGGACGGCGAAGAAGAAGCCCGCGTCGTTGGCGATGCCATTGAAGTCTTGCAGCATAATAAACATAAGCTAAACGAAATAGCGATTTTAGTTCGTGCCAGTTTTCAAACCCGCGAATTTGAAGAACGCATGATTACGCTGGGCATACCGTACCGGATTATTGGCGGTGCACGGTTTTATGAGCGCCAAGAAATCCGCGACGCGATTGCTTACCTGCGCGTTATCTTTCAACCCGATGATGATTTAGCGTTCGAGCGCATTATCAATCTTCCCAAACGCGGCATTGGCCCCGCTGCCATGCAAACTATCCATCATTTTGCACGGTCCGAGCGGATTTCACTGACACGTGCTGTTTTAAGATTGGTCGAGACCGACGAGTTTCGGCCCAAGGTGAAAACAACGCTCATCATTTTAATGGCTGATTTTGATCGGTGGCGCGGATTGTTGACCGTTATGCATCATCCAGAACTGGTCAGCACGATTTTGGACGAAAGCGGCTATACCCAAATGTGGCGTGATCATAAAGCGCCAGAGGCATCTGGGCGACTTGATAACTTAAAAGAAATGGTCGCTGCTTTGGAAGAGTTTGAGAACATCGGTGGGTTTTTGGAACATGTTAGCTTGGTCATGGAAAATGAAGATTCCAAAGATCTAGATAAAGTAACCATGATGACTTTGCATGGTGCCAAAGGTTTGGAGTTTGAAAGCGTCTTTTTACCAGGATGGGAAGATGGGCTTTTCCCCCATCAGCG
>Ga0115003_10002920_pt1 | contig 13821 bp, 17 predicted proteins | sample ArcticOcean_MG_C_7_FD_88736 | JGI IMG/M metagenome (GOLD analysis project Ga0115003, IMG submission 88736) | Marine microbial communities from western Arctic Ocean - ArcticOcean_MG_CB11_88 | ecosystem: Environmental > Aquatic > Marine > Oceanic | place: Arctic Ocean: Canada Basin | collected... | reverse complement strand
TCTAAATCCTTTTCAATTCTATTCAAATGATAATAGCTACCATCATATTCTATAGCTATTTTAAAATTCTCAATATAAACATCAATTTCATTTTTATTAATTTTTGCACCAAGTTGAACTGATTTAAAAAAGTATTTTAATTCACTATAAATTCTCATTTGTACTTTTGAAATGTTTGAAAAACACTTTGGACAACCAGAGCCATTAATACATCTTGATTTTATCGTTGATTTGTAGGTATGATTTAATTTGCATAACCACCAAACCTTAACGTTTGAACCCTTTGTATAATTTTCAGGACTACTTGAATTTTTTTTATAATTCCATTCTTTTGCAATATCAGGAAAGAGATACTTTATATTGTTGTCCGAACATATTTTTTTTCCCGAACAGTAAGGGCAGCTATTTAATGTCATGTTAGAAGGGGTTGATTTAAAAGCATGTTTTTTCTCACATACAAACCAGTATTTTGTAACTGTTCCAGATAAAACTTCCTTAGGTGATTTAGTATTTTTAGTCGGATGCCATCTTTTAGCGATATCTGGTTTTAAAAATTCTAAACTTTTTTCATTAGTTATTTTTGTAGTACCTTTTGCGCAATACGGACAGCCAACACCGCGCGTCACATGGTGTGGGCTATTGGCAAAACTATGTTTCTTATCGCAGACCCAGAAAATTTTGATCGCAGATCTATATTTTAGTTTATCTAGATCTATTTTTTTATTTTTATTAAGATCAACTAATTTAAAAAATCTAGTGTTTTTAAGAAAAATTGGTACTCGCTTTAAAGTCATGAGTTAAACCTCAATGTATTGACTCAGAATAGAGAATTGCCTGAAAGTTCCCGTTAGACTTTTTATCAACCTCTAAACTGACTTGTAGATCTGGATCGTGTTTTTTAAGAATTTTTCTTATATCTCTATCTAATAGTTTAATTTTATCTTTTGCAGTGTATAATTTTTTAAAAATTATTTTTTTAAAATTAAGATCTGATTTAATAATTTTCATTCTCTACAAATAATATACTACATTTTGATCACAATTTGATCACACTAAAAGAAATTTTAATGTGCGGGGGAATTAAACTATTTTTATTCCTAATTTTTTTTTCTTTTCTGTGAGGGCTACATGCCATTTTTGTTCAGTAGTTTTAAGAGATCTGATCTTTAAAAATTGATCCCAAGTGAACTCATAAATATTTTTGAGCTCATAATCTTTATTAAAAATAACTATAACTAGATGATCAAAATGTTTTATTCCATCATCCTCTACAGGACAACTTTCAAATTTAGAAGTAGAACCTCCAGAAGTTCCTTTGATTTCGTATTTGATACCATCTGCAGATATTGCATCATGATTTTTAGTTCCCTGTTTTGTTAATGTTAGATTTGGAAGTTCAGGTTTTTTTTCATAGTTTAAAATAACTAAACGCTCTGCAAATTCGGCTACTAGATTATTTGTTCTTATGATTTCTCTTTTTTTAAGTTCTTTTAAGAATTTAGGATAAAAATTTATTAGTTCATCATCACTTAAATTTTGGAGAAAATTCATTTATTTTTATTTATTTCCCTCAAACAAATATTTGACTAAAGGTTTGCAAGCTAAAAAAGTATTTATTAAAACTTGATCAGCGTCTTTATTATTAACAATTGTATGTTTATTGAAATAAAATTTTCCACCGATCCCAAATTGTATATTTGATCTCTTATTTTGATTAATTTCAAAAACTGCTTTTAACCATTCTGTTTGTTGTTTTTGCGTAGGTTTAAGTTCAGACGATAAATCTGCAAATGCAGTTCTTATGTCAATGTCGAGAACCGCGTCTTGAATTGATGGAGAGCTTTGGCTTGGGTATCTTCGTTGTGAAGTATATAAATGAGGCATAAAACCTTCACTATTTCCAAAAAATTTTTTAAAATTTAATGCTATTTGATAAATTATCTCATTAAACTCTTCCCATGTCATTTTATAAAAGTTTTTTTTAGTTTTTCCTTTAATTCTATAAGGAATAGTCAAATGTCCCTCAACATATCGTTGACCCATAGCAACTGTAAGATGAGGTTCATCAGTAAAAGACAAAACTTTAGAATTATAATTAAAAGTTAAATAGTCCCAAAGAACTATCTCTTTTTTTATACCTCCTCTACTTTTTCCCGATAAATTAATATTTAGTTCTCTCGCAAGAGTTTTATTCTTTTTTATTTTATTCATTAGAAGTTTTAAAAGTCTTTTTGCTTCTAAGTGAGAGTATTCATTTTCATTATCAAAATGAATTCCATTAAACTCTGTAATTGAACCTTCTGTTAAATACTCATCTTCTACCATTTTATTTTCAGCAACATTTAAATAATCTAACAATTTATTAGACCAATTTGATTTGCTTTTCTCCACATAAGCCCAATTATAGATTTCTTTCCAAGTAATGTGTAACCAATTTTTTAAATTTATATTTGAAATACTATCTTTGGTTATTGTTAAGCCAAACGTTTGATCAAAACCCTTTCTTTTAACAGTTCTTTCATGTCTAACTAGTTGATCTTCAGTGAGCTCAAGATTAATTTTGCATTCAATAATAAGACATTTTTCATCATTATATATAACTCCATCTGGAAGACCTTTTTTTTTATCATCAGATAATTGCAGCGATTTTAAACCAGGCAATGTTTGTTGGTCAATTTTAAGCGAACTAACGTTTGGGAAATAGTTTTTGCAAAACTTTTTTAAAAAACTTGATAATAATTTTTTATCTTCATTTAAACTTGATATTAAAGCATGAGTTAGTCTATTTTCTGGTTTAGAATATTGATCAAAAATATTCCTCATTTTATCTCAAAACAGAATAACCATAGTCTTCCATACATCTTTTAACAAATTCTACTTCATCAGAGATCTTTAATTTCTTAATTGCTTTAGGAGTATTTTGTTCGTGTATATATCGACACGCATGAAGATCTTTCCAATAATTTCCAGCAATATTTTCTCCCGTTGCAGGATTTCTAGATGCCTCTGGATTTATTAATGGTCTGTACGCACAACTAGTTAGAACAATGCCTAATAAAATAACTGATAAAACTTTTTTCATACTCAAATACTATACTACACTTTGATCACAATTTGATCACACTCAGACTTAATATAGGGGTTTAGCTTAAAAAAGAATTGTTGTATAACAACGTTAAGGAGAGGGTAGAGGTTCTCGCACAGGACTCATAAGCCTGGGGTCGGCGGTTCGAATCCGCCTCTCGCTACCAAACAAATATCACTAAAAGTTTATTAAATAAATTTAAATATGCTATTCCTAATTATGTCTAATTTAAAAATGTATTGCATAACTTTAAATGACAATCATTTGGATTTAATAAAGAGCATCGGATATATACCCGTTGGTCTTGGCAAAAATATTAAATCTAAAAAATTTATTAAAGATGATACTGGTTTAAATATTACTGAAAAAAATCCCAATTATGGCGAATATACCTTTCATTATTGGTTGTGGAAAAATAAAATGGATACAATTGAAGATAATTGGATTGGTTTTTGTCAATATAGAAAATACTGGGTTAATGCAGGCACATACAGCAGACACACGAATTTTCATAAATTTAAAAACTTGATTATAAACCACGTACCTAAGGAATATAATGATTACGAGAGTATTTTAGGTGAGCAGTTATTTGTAAATCAATTTCGATTTACAAAATTTATAAAAAATAATCTCCACACAATGATTCGAAACCCAAGTCTATTTTTTAACAAATATAAAAGAAATTTAAGATTTCACTTTAATATGATGCATGGTGAAGAAAATTTAAATAAAGCAATAAATTTATTAGATGTTTCAGAAAAAAAAGATTTTGAATATTTTATGGATAACTCAGTTTCTTTTAATCCACACAACATGTTTATTTGCAAATCAAAAGAAAAATTAAAACTTTTTTATGAATCAATTTTCCCTTGGCTGGAGAGGTGTGAAAAAGAATTTAAATTTGATCTTGAAGGGTATGGATTGAAAAGAATATATGGTTTTCTTGCTGAACGTTATATGTCTTATTGGTTTCAAAAAAATACAAAATTTAAAACGATGCCAATTATGTTTAAAGATATATCAGATTTTAAATAACTTAAAGACCGTTGAATGTTTTACAAAAAAAATTAAATGATTTTAAATTTCTATCTTTTTGTGACACAAGCATATTCCTCTTTGGCCATTTAATTTTTAAAAACCTGTCATTATAGATAATGCCATTTTCATACTTTGGCATGTAATAATTATCTAACTTGTAATAAATAATATTTTCTTTTTCATAGCTATAGTAGGCATGACCGAAGCCAGCTGGAATATACAATCCAAGAGCATTTTTTTTGGATAAGATTATTTTAAAAATTTTACCAAATGTTTTAGATTTTTTTCTTAAATCTATTACTACATCTAAAATCTTTCCTTTTACTACATTAACATATTTAGATTGCTTGAACTTTGTTTGAAAATGAAAGCCTCGTAAAACATTTTTTTTAGAATTAGTGCAGTATTCAAAAACAAATTTCTTTCTTAATAATTTATTATTATAAGTTTCTCGTAAGTCGCCTCTAATATCAATATTATTTTTTTGTTTAACAATCAAAAGATCTTTAATTCTTGTTTTATAAATTTTCATTATTTTAAAATATTATTAAGTTTTTTTAAATTCATATCCGTTCTTTTCGGAAACTCACCCTTGGAGTATATCTTTTTAACATCTTTTTTATTTTTTATTGCAAATTCGTATATTGACTTACTTGGTCCACCAACATTTATGATTCCCTTTTTATCAAGAAGTTTTACAATTATTTTTGCCACATTTTCTTGAAAAATAAAATTTGATAAAACATTGACGTATGCCTTATTATGAATGAATGGTTTTTCAGTCATGCACAATCTTAAAATTAATGAATTTTTGTACATTTGAACCGCACATTCTCCGCCAAGTTTTGACCAAGCATAATTATTCCAAGGCTTAATTGGATCTTCTTCCGTATAATTTCCTTTCACACCAGGATATATGTAGCTTGTAGATAGGTAGATTAATTTTATATTTAATTTAGAAACTTCTTTAATGATATTGCACGTGCCAATAATATTAAGATCAATACTTTTATTAATATTATTCTCATGTATAGACATTGGTCTGGAAAGGCCAGCTAAATGCAAAATATAGTCAGGTTTAAATTTTTTTATATTACTTTTGATTGATTTCAGAGATAAAATATTTAATTGGTTTTTATTTCTAAATATAAACTTTTTACTTGATTTTAAGTTTTTTAATATTTTTCCAAATCTACTATCAGAACCTGTTACTAAAATTTTCTTCATCACTGAATTATTGATTTAAGATATTTTGAATAGTCACAATTGCCATAAAATTGTATAGCTTTTTTTATATCTTTCTTATTTATCCAGTTGTTGTTTAAGGATATCTCCTCGATACAAGCAATTTTTAACCCCTGCCTATTTTCTATGGCAGATATAAAATTAGAAGCATTATAAAAATCCGCAATATTACCGGTATCTAGCCACGTACCTCCCCTGCCTATAAGTTCTGCTTTTAGTTTTTTCTTATTTTTATATTTATTTAATAAATCTATAATTTCTAATTCATTTCTTTTTGAGGGTTTTAAACTTTTACTAAAATTAATTACCTTGTTATCAAAGAAATATAGACCGGTTACTGCTAAATTAGAAAATTTTTTTTTTGGTTTTTCTACCAATTTAACAATTTTATTATTATTTCCAATCTTAGCTACACCATACAAATTAGGATTTTTAACTGGATGTAAAAAAATTTTAGCACCATCTTTAATGGCGGTATTTTTTTTTAATATTTTCGTTAGACTTTGACCGTAAAAAAAATTATCACCTAAAATAAGTGCAACATTATCTTTACCTATAAATCTTTCTCCAATAATAAATGCATCAGGTAATCCCTTAGGTTTAGCTTGCTCCTTATACTGAATTTGGATCCCAAGATTATTTTGTTCTGGTAAAATTTTCCTGAATTGATTGAGTTGCCCTTTATTTACTATTATCAAAATCTTTCTAATACCAGCTAACATTAAAACTGAGAGAGGATAATATATAAGCGGCTTATCATATAGAGGTAGTAGTTGCTTGTTGACCGCCTTTGTTAATGGACTCATACGTGATCCTATTCCACCAGCTAAAATAATTCCTTTTTTAATCATATTTTTAATCCAAGTCTTTTTTCATATAATCTTTTTGATATTTTTACTAAAAATTTATTATTAATTTGATACCATTTTACGGTGCTCAAAATACCTTCATCTAGATTGATCTTTGATTTCCATTTTAATGTTCTAAAAACTTTGTTACTATTTAATGCATACCTATAGTCATGTCCTGGCCTGTCTTTAACAAAGATAATTTTAGTTTTATTTCCAATTTTTATTTTTTCAATTTTGCATATTTTTAAAATTTTCTTAACTAAGTCAATATTTTTCAGATTAGTTCCTGATCCAACATTATAACTCTCACCTGATTTACCTTTTAAATAAAGCATGAATAAGGCTTCGCAATGATCTTGAACATGTATCCATTCTCTAGAGTTTTTTCCCTTAGCGTAGATGGGAAGTTGTTTGTTAGAGAATATATTAGCGATTATTTTTGGAATCAATTTTTCTGGAAATTGATATGGTCCATAATTATTACAACAGTTTGATATAACGGCATTGATTTTATAAGTCCTAATATATGATTTAACTAAATGATCCGCACTTGCTTTTGAAGCGGAGTAGGGTGAGCTAGGATTGTAACTAAAATTTTCATCAGATCTGATATTGGATTTTATATCACCATAAACTTCATCTGTTGATATATGGATTAATTTTGTTTTGACTCTTTCCTTTTGTAAATTTCTAATTGTTTCTAAAAGATTAAAAACACCAAGAATATTTGTACTAATGAATTGTTTTGGTGAGTCAATTGATCTATCAACGTGAGTTTCAGCAGCCAAATTAAAAATAGCTACAGGTTTGTTTTCTTTTATAATTTTAGTTAGTTTTTTTCTATTATTAATGTCGAGTTTATAAAATTTATAGTTTTTTTTATTTTTAATTTTATTTTTATACTTATTTGAAGCGTAAGTTAATTTATCAATGTTTATAACAAAAAAATTTTTTTCAATTAAAAAATTGACTAAATTACTTCCAATAAAACCAGATCCACCGGTAACTATGATTTTTTTCATATTATATTCGCAAGATTAATAAGCTTTAATGTGATAAATTAGTAAAAGAATTAGCTCATAAAATCAAATATTATTATCTAATGGATACAAAAAACTTAAGTATTGTCATCACAACTTTTAGAAGTGAGGATAAAATTTATCCATGTTTAGAGTCTCTACCAACAGGTATCAGAATATTAGTTATAGAAAATTCAAATGATGTAAATTTTAAAAAATCTATCGAGTCAAAACACCCAAATGTTGAATGTTTCTTAACAGGTAGTAATAAAGGATATTCAATTGCAAATAATTTTGGGTTATCTAAAGTTAATACTAAATATGCTCTTGTATTAAATCCAGACGCCACACTCACCCAAAACGCAATAAATAATTTTTTAACCTCAGCCAAAATGGAACCAGATTTTTGGTTAATAGGTCCTGCTAACAATCAAAATAAAAAAATTGTCAATAATGAAATTATTGAAGTTAATAATTTAAAAGGATTTGCTATTTTCTTTAATATGATAAAATTTAAAAATAATTTTTTTGATGAAAATTTTTTTTTATATTTTGAAGAAATTGATTTATGTAAAAAAGTAAAGAGTAATGGAGGTAAAATATTTCTTGATCCTAATATAAAAATTAATCATGAAGGAGGAGGTTCAGTAAATAAAATTTTTAAAGAAGAATTAGAAAAAAATCGAAATTGGCACTGGATGTGGTCAACTTTTTATTATCACAAAAAATACAAAGGATTTTATATTTCTTTACTAATTATACTTCCAAAACTAATATCATCTTTTTTTAAAACTATTTTTTACTTTCTTATATTAAATAAAATTAATAGAGATATTTATTACCATAGACTAAGTGGTATTATTAATTCAATTATGGGTAAAAAATCTTGGCACAGACCAACATTAGATTGATTTATAGAAAGTTTAAATATATTAATTCCTATTAATGAGTTTGAAAAGTCAAATTATTATAACAGGTGGAGCTGGCTTTGTTGGAACAAACTTAATTAAATTACTATTAAATAAAACTAAATATAAAATTATTAGTATAGATAATTATTCCTCAGGTACAAAAAAAAACCATATAAATAACTCAAGAGTAAAGTATATAAGAGGTAGTACTATAAATATTTCTAAATTAATTAAATATCCAAAAAAAATAAAAACTATTTTCCATTTTGGTGAATTCGCAAGAATTTATCAAAGTTTTTTGAAAATGAATGAATGTATTTCATCTAACTCAGTTGGCTCGAACTCTATTTTTAACTTTTGCTTAAAAAATAAAATAAAACTAATTTATTCTGCGACCTCAGCATCTTTAGGGAATAAAGGGGATGATAAAAATTTATCACCTTATGCATTTACAAAATCAAAAAATCTTGAACTTTTAGAAAATTTAAAAAAATGGTTCAATTTTAAATATGAAGTAATTTATTTTTATAATGTTTATGGACCACATCAAATTTCCACCGGTTCAATGTCCACAGTCATAGGAATTTTTGAAGATCATTATAAAAAAAACAAATTATTTCCTGTTGTTAGGCCTGGAACTCAAACTAGGAGGTACACACATATTTTAGATACTGTTAAAATTTGCTATTTAGCATGGCAGAAAAATTTATGCAGACATTACAGTATTGCTAATAAAAAATCCTATTCTATAACTGAGGTTGCCAAATTGTTTAATGCCAAAATTAAATACCTACCCAAGAGACCGGGTGAAAGATATGCCTCAGCATTAACAAGTAAAAATTTGTCAAATAAAATTTATAAATATTATGGAAAAATAAATTTAGAAGATTATATTGAGAATTTTATTAAAAATAATAGTTAGTGTCCTGGAAATTCAATTAAACTTTCTGTCTTATATCCCTTTTGTTTTAAAAGATTATTACCCGGTAAATCAAATAAGTTTATAACAAAAATAAATCCTGCAACAGTTCCACCAGATATTTCTATTAATTTTGCCGCTGCTTCGGCAGTTCCACCTGTAGCTATAAGGTCATCAATTACTAAAATTTTATCACCTTTGTCAATGGAGTCTTTATGAACCTCTATTGTAGCCTCACCATACTCAAGTTTAAAATCTATTGAATGAGTTTCAGCAGGTAGTTTATTTTTTTTCCTTAACAATATTAGTGGTTTTTTTAAAGCATAAGATAAACTTGATGCGAATATAAAACCACGAGATTCAATAGCTGAAATTTTATCAAATTGAATTTTTTTAGATATTTTAATTATTTTATCATTTACATAATTAAATGCTTCTGGATTTTTTATTAAGGTAGTTATGTCTCTAAATAAAATTCCTTTTTTAGGATAATCCTTAATTGATCTTATAAATTTTTTTAAGTCCATAAATTCTTAAAATTTATAACCAAGTTCAAATTGATTAGAAGGCATAAAACATCTATCTTTAAAATGTTCTTTCCAATTATCTTTTATTTTATAGTCTTTACTATTATGTACAGAGTAGTACTGATTAAAAGAATATGGTAAACCAGAAATTTCCCAAACTTTAAAGTATAAAGAGTGAGAAATTTCTTCGTAAATTTTCATATAATGTTTAATTTGTTTTTTTTCCATTTCACATAAATTTCCTATTGATAAACTTATATCAAATGTTTTTTTATCAAATAAATTAAGTTGGTGAGGAAAAATAAACAAAATATCATTTTCATTGAACGCTTTCATCATTTCTTTTGAAGAATCTATTTTAAATCCAGACTTAATTTTTCTGTCTTTAAATGAATTGCTAAGTAGTTTTTTAGAAAAATATATTGTAGGCGCCAAATCAGCTATAACATATTTAGCTTTTGGCTTGAGTGATAAAATCATGTTAGCTGTACGACCATAGCCTCCACCTAGTTCCAAAATTTTAGGTTCAGTATTGCTTTCATCTATTAAACTAAAGATTTTTTCATATTCTAATAACGATATTAACATTTGTTGGGTTAGAATTTTGTTATCAATATTCAAACAAGGATTATAGTCAATATAAATATCCAGCTTTATATCATTATAATATTTAAAAATTTTTTTGTTTTTAATATTTTCATACAACATTAATAAAACAATATTATATTGAAGAGACTGTAAATTAGATAAATCTTTATGTTTTTTAAAAATATCAATTTCAAATTTTATTTTTTGGTAATCTATTTTTAAAGCTTCATTAACAGAATATTCATCCAAAAAAGTGAACCCTGAATAATCAGATTTTAAGATTGCATGCAGTGGATCAATATTTTTGTCGACATTTGCGATATGATTATAATGATTAATTAAACAATGCCTCCAAAATTTTGAAATCAAATTATAGCTATTTGAATTTATAAACAATTCTGTTATTTCTATAAGTTCTGGCGAAAGATTTTTTTTATCTAAATTAAGCCAAAACTTTTTCAAATTCTTCCCTTTTAGATAAGCATTCTTAAATGTAGACCAAAATGACTTTGATTTATGTAGACTTGTTTCTGCTGTAGATAAAAACTTAAATAGCATTTTTTATTGAATAAATTATAAAAAAAGACATAAATCAATATAATAAATGAATAGAAAATTAGGAATTATAGGTGGTAGTGGTCTTTACAAAATGGAGGGATTTGAAAAAACTAAATGGAAAAAAATTAGAACTTCTTGGGGAAAACCTTCTGATCAAATTCTTATTGCTAAAGTAGGTGAAGAGGAAGTTTATTTTATACCGAGACACTCTAGAGGGCACACAATTAATCCAACTAATATAAATTTTAGAGCAAATATTGACGCCTTGAAACAGTTGGGTGTTACCGATATTATTTCAGTATCTGCTGCTGGATCTTTAAAAGAGAATTTAGAACCTGGAAAATTTGTAATTATAGATCAATTTATAGACAGGACATTTTCTAGAATTAAAACTTTTTTTGACGATGAAATTGTAGCCCATGTATCAATGGCAAAACCAATTTGTCCGAGTTTAGCAAATTGTTGTGAGACTGCACTAAAAAAATTAAAAATTAGATATCAAAAAAACGGAACATACGTAGCTATGGAAGGACCACAATTTTCAACATTATCAGAATCTAATCTATATAGATCTTGGGGAGCTGACGTTATTGGCATGACAAATATGCCTGAAGCAAAGTTAGCTCGTGAAGCTGAAATTAGGTACTGCACAATAGCTATGGTAACTGACTTCGACTGTTGGCATCCAAATCACGACGAAGTTGAGGTTAACATGGTGATACAAACTTTAATGAAAAATGCTGCTAATGCACAAGATATGATTAAAGAAGTCATAAAAACTTTTAAGGATTTTTCAGCGGCAGGAGACCCAACAAGCAATTGTTTAGATGCTGCAATTATTACCGATCCGAAATTTAGAACTAAAAAGACAATAAAAAAACTAAAATATATAGCCGGTAGAGCTTTAAACAAAAAGTAAAATAATGAAAATTAATGGTAAAGCTTATAGAACAATATGGTTTGAAAATAATATAGTAAAAATAATAGACCAAACAAAGCTTCCTCATCAATTTATTATTAAAGATTTAAAAACAGTCAAAGATTCAATAAATGCAATCAAAACAATGGAAGTGAGAGGAGCACCATTAATAGGTGCTACAGCTGCCTACGGATTAGTTTTATCTACTATAGAAAAAAATGATTTGTCGTATCTTAAAAAATCTAGTGAAGAATTAATTTTATCAAGACCTACAGCCATTAATTTAAAATGGGCTGTAGATAGAATGATGAAAAAATTATTAAGAGTAAATAGTAATGAGATTTTTAAAATAGCATTAGAAGAAGCTAAAGTTATTGCTGAAGAAGACGTAGGTTTTTGTGAAAACATTGGTCTTAATGGTCTTAAGATAATTGAAAAAATTGCAGAAAAGAAAAAAGATGTAGTAAATATATTAACTCACTGTAATGCTGGTTGGCTTGCAACAATAGATTGGGGAACCGCAACATCTCCAATTTATCATGCTCACAAAAAAGGAATTAAAGTTCATGTTTGGGTTGATGAAACTAGACCAAGAAATCAAGGAGCTAATTTAACTTCTTATGAATTAAATGAGGAAGGTATTCCAAATACAATTATTGCAGATAACACTGGTGGAATTTTAATGCAAAGAGGTCAGGTTGATATGTGTATTGTTGGCACAGATAGGACTTTATATAATGGAGATGTTTGTAATAAAATTGGTACTTATTTAAAAGCATTAGCAGCAAAAGATAATAATGTACCTTTCTATGTAGCGTTACCAAGCTCAACAATTGATTGGAATATTAAAGACCATAAAGAAATTCCAATTGAAGAAAGAAATTCTGAAGAACTTTCACATGTTGAAGGTTTAGATAAAGATAATAAATTACAAAAAGTTTTAATTTATCCACAAAAAAGTAAAGCAATGAACTTAGCATTTGATGTAACACCTGCTAAGTATGTAACAGGATTGATTACAGAAAAAGGTGTTTGCGAAGCATCAGAACAAGGATTGAAAGGATTATTTAAATGAAAAAAATTGTGTCAATTTTATTTGCAATTTTTAAAAAAGAAAAGTGTCTTGATAGAGGAGTTACAATTGGCGGCAAGTATATGGATGACTACATGCCTCAGTTTATTAACTTTTTAAAAGAAAACTTGTTATAGTGACCAAACTTAAAGCGCAAGTAATTAAATATTCAAAAAAATTAAATATAACTAATTTATCAGCCTTAAGATCCGGGAATATTTCAGTTAGAGCAAAATTGAATGGAGTAGATGGTTTTTATATTACTCCATCTGGAATGAAATATTCTTCATTAAGACTTAAAGATATTGTTTTTGTTTCATTAAAAGGAATCTTCGACAAGAAAAAGAGTAAACCGTCCTCAGAATGGAGATTCCATCAAGATATTTATGTGAATAAAAAAGAAGCTAAAGCCATTGTTCATGCGCATTCAACATGCGCTACAGCTATTTCATCTCATCAAAAAAACATTCCAGCATTTCACTATATGGTTGCAGTGGCTGGTGGTGAGGATTTAAAATGTACTAAATACGCAACTTTTGGAACTAAGCAACTTTCGAGAAATATTATTAAAGCACTTAAAAATAGAACAGCGTGCTTGATAGCAAATCACGGACAAGTTGCGTTTGGAAAAAATTTAGAACAAACATTTGAACTTGCTCAGGAAATCGAAAATATTTGCCATCAATATATAAATGCCCTAAGAATTGGAATACCTAAAATACTTACAAAAAAAGAAATGAAAATTGTTTTAGGAAAATTTAAAAATTATAAAAAAGGATAATTTTGAATGATTAAGATTGGTGAGCACATCACATTAGATTTTTTAGGCGTAAAGAAAAATTACGCCTCGTCCTTTTTTGAAAAAATTATTTACAAAATTGCTAAAGCTGCAAAAGTAGAAATTCTTAATGTAAGTAGTCATAAATTTGAGCCTCAAGGGTTTACTTTGGTAGCACTATTATCAGAAAGTCATTTTAGCTTTCATACTTTTCCTGAGAGAGGAGTCATTAGTTTTGATTTTTTCACTTGTGGAAAGGTTCATCCAAAAGTCGCTTTGAAAATATTAAAGAAAGAAATTCAACATGAAAG
>Ga0115003_10002918_pt1 | contig 13824 bp, 9 predicted proteins | sample ArcticOcean_MG_C_7_FD_88736 | JGI IMG/M metagenome (GOLD analysis project Ga0115003, IMG submission 88736) | Marine microbial communities from western Arctic Ocean - ArcticOcean_MG_CB11_88 | ecosystem: Environmental > Aquatic > Marine > Oceanic | place: Arctic Ocean: Canada Basin | collected... | reverse complement strand
TGGGAAGTGCCTCCAGCGCATCCCATTCCGCACCCTGTGGATGAAGAAAGAAGTGCCATGTATCCAGAGTGACGCCCGCTCCGGGGACATCTATTTCACGAAGCAGAGCCGCGCCTTGTGAAACCGAGTTCAACTGCGTCCCCCGCGAAAACTCGATCGCCAGCCGTGTGCCTACGCGAGCGAAAGCCTCCGCACATTCCCGAACCCGAGCCGTCACGGACACATCCAGAGGCGAAACGATCCGGGCATTCACGAACTCAGCCCCAAGTACCTCCGCATAACGCAGGTGCTCAGACAATTCGGCCTGAGTCGCCTCTTCCTCTCCGATCGCTATTCCCGCGATCTCCATGCAGGCGAGAGACCGATCGCTCATCGCTGCTGCAAGCTGCTCTGGGGGCACGCCCGCAGCCTCGATCGCGCGTAGCCAGAAAATATCCGGGGCGATTGCGTCGTAGCCAGCGAGCGACGCCGCATCGAGATGAGCCTCCCACTGCGTAGGAAGCCCATGAAGCGGCGAATGATTGAGCGTTGCAAGACCTAATCGGGGCATCTCCGAATCCTATCTCGGGTGTAGAATCCCCGGTAGACCCCGACATGCCGTGGTGTAACGTGAATCCATGCCCGATGCCGAACGCAAAACCGCGCGCACTACTCTCGGCCTGCTTCTCGTCATTTACGTCGTCAATCACATCGATCGACAAGTGATGTACATCCTCGCCGAGGATGTGAAAGCAGACTTGCTGATTTCAGATGCTCAACTCGGCTGGTTGATGGGCGGAGCGTTCGCAATTTTCTACACGTTCGCTGGCCTTCCGATCGCGCGACTCGCAGACCGCGGCAACCGCACTCGAATCATCACGATCTCACTGCTCCTATGGAGCGCAATGACGGTCGCCTCGGGCACCGCCCGCGGATTCATGGGCCTGCTCGCCGCGCGTGTTGGCGTAGGCGTTGGCGAAGCCGGCTGCACCCCGCCAGCTCATTCGATGATCTCCGACGTCTTCCCTCCGGAAAAACGAGCGAGCGCCCTTTCTACCTACTCGTTAGGCGTTCCTCTTGGTACGCTCTTCGGCTTGGCTGCGGGTGGGTATCTAGCGCAAGAGCTAGGTTGGAGATCTGCCTTCTTTGTCGTCGGCGTACCGGGTGTGTTCCTTGCTCTGATCGCCAAACTATATCTTCGAGAACCCGAACGCGGCCGCTTTGATAACGATACCGACCTCCAACAAGATTCCCTCGCTAGAACCTTCTCCTTCATAGTCGGCCTCGGTGCCATGCGGCACGTCCTCATCGCCACCGCACTCCAAACGCTCTTCCTCGCTGGAGCGGGTGCCTTCCATGCGTCATTCCTCCGGCGGGTGCACGGCCTCTCAGGTAGCGAAGCTGGACTCACGCTCGGTCTTGTGGCGGGATTCGCAGGAGGCTTTTCGGTCCTCGCGGCGGGTTGGATGGCGGATCGCCTTGGCACGCGCGATGTCCGCTGGCATTTTTGGATTCCCGCGATCGGCGCCCTCGTATCGCTCCCCTTCTCGTTCGTCGCTTACTCGACGGGGAACACGAGCCTTGCCGTGGCCATGATTGCCGTAGCAACCGTCTTCAATCACGCATACTCGGGACTCACACATACAATCATGCAGGGGCTCGTGAAGCCGAGGATGCGCGCGACCATGTCGGCCGTTGCACTCTTCACTATGAACCTCGTGGGGTTCGGGGTGGGTCCCGTGCTTCTCGGCGTGCTCTCTGATGCCTACGGCGCGGAAGGCGGCCTCAGCGCAGCCCTGCGAATGCTACTCGTCTTCTTGGCGTGGTCGATTCTGCACTATGTGTTAGGCGCAAGGAGCTACGCCCGCGACCTCAACGCTAAGATCTCGAGCTCTCTAAGCACCGCCTGAGCAGCGACTCATCAACGCATCCTGAACTAGCACTAGACGGCCGTAGACCCAAAAGGACTAGGCCGTCGGACGGATCTTGTAGCGAATCGGCAGAGTCTTCAGGCCAGCCACGAAACTCGAGGCGATATGCGTGGGATCTCCCGCCAACTCGATCGTGTCGACACGGTTCGCCAGTTCCAAGAAGAGCGCGCGAGAGGAGAGTCGAGCGACATGCGCTCCGAGGCAGAAATGTTCGCCGGTGCCGAATCCGAGATGGCGATTCGGGTGCCGAGTGATGTCGAACTGAAAGGGGTTCTCGAAGACATCGTCGTCGCGATTGGCCGAGGCGTAGAACATCACCAGGTCCTCCCCCGCCTTCATCTTCACGCCACCCACCTCGGCGTCCACAAGCAAGTTCCGCTTCATGTAGTTCACCGGCGAAGTCCATCGAATCACTTCTTCGACCGCTGTCTTCTCGAGCGAAGGATCTGCACAGAGCTTCGCCATCTGATCGGGGTTCTCGAGCAGCGCCTGCATCCCGCCTGAAATCGCGTTGCGCGTCGTGTCGTGGCCCGCCGTAAAGACGATTAGGTAATAACCGAAGGTCTCCATCGGGCCCATAGGGGAGCCGTCCGCCATTTTTGCATTTGCAAGCAGGCTTGCGAGATCGTCTCCGGGATTCGCACGTCGGTCTTCGATGATCCGAGTGAACAGCGCACCGAAATCTGCGAGCAAGGACTGCGTGGCGGCCTCTCGATCTTCTCCCTCTCTCTGCAAGTCCGGGTCGTCGCCTGCGAAGAGTTGCTGGGTCAGCTCGAGAAGTAGATCCTCATCGTCCGGGCCGATGCCTAGAATTGTTGAGAGGACACGAAGGGGATGTCGCTGGGCGATGGATTCGACGAAATCGGTTTCGCCTTCCTCGCCTAACTTGTCGATTTGGCCCTTCGCACACTCGGCGACGATTTCGTCGAGGCGGTGGATACTGCGCGGAGTAAAGAAGCCGCTCGCGACCTTTCGAAAGTCACGATGTTCCGGCGGATCCATCTCGATGATCGTGCGCATTTGACCAAACGCATCGCCCTCTTCCCGAGCATGCAGCTGCCTATTATCTAGAAGCATCGGACCTGCGAGGTTGCTGAAGATCTCCGGCTTATTCGAGATCGCCATGATGTCCGCGTGCTTCGTAATCGCATAGAAAGGCGGATGCGTGTCGGGCTCGACATATTGGACGGGCGCTTCGCGGCGCAGCTTCGTCCACACATCGTGGGGCTGGCCGTGCACGCCATAGTTATTGGGCGTGATGAGATCATTCGGGTCGAAGTCGAGCGCCATGAATAGGTGTCCTCAGATGAGATTCGCGAGTCGTCGGCCCGATCAGACTCGCGACCAGACAGAGTCCAATCCTAGCGCCCAGATCGCGTCTCGGGCACACCTCAAATTCAACGAAATCGACGTATTCATTAGATGGGCTCCGCCGGATCATGGGCGAAATCGGCACGAGATCGAATGACTAGGGCGTCATCTGCTCAAGCTCGATGGCGCCGCCCAAACGATCTCGACGATCCACCAGGAGTGGACTGCAGGCCAGCAGTTCGCGAGCTGCGCTAGCCGAAGAGCACCGGCAGTCTGCGCGGAGCTCGAAAGCCGCGGCCTACGATCTGTACGTCCTTTTCCTCGGGGTCGAGGCGGAGATTAGGCAGACGGTCGAGCAGCGTCTCGATGACGACTTTTGTTTCCATCCGCGCGAGATGCATCCCGAGGCACCGGTGAGGACCGAATGCGAAGGACATGTGTTGGCGCGTCGGGCGATAGATATCGAAGCGGTCTGGATCCTCGAAGCGTGACTCGTCCCTATTAGCGGATCCGATCACGACCTGAATTTGGGAGCCCGCAGGAATTTTCACCCCTGCGACTTCCGTGTCTTCCGTACAAACTCGCCCGATCCCCGTCAAAGGCACTTCCCACCTGAGTCCTTCCTCGATTGCCTGAATCATCAAGCTGCGATCGCGGTCCAGCGCGGCAAGCTGCTCAGTGTTCGTCAGAAGCCCATACAAGAGATTGCTGGAAGACCGATAGGTCGTCTCGGCTCCGGCGGGGAGAAGTAGCCGTAGAAATCCCAGGACGTGCTCGTTGTCGAGACGCTGGCCATCCAGTTCCCCCGTCACGAGAACACTGATCAGGTCGACCCCAGGCTCTTTCCGTCGAGCTTCGATAAAGGGCGTGAGGTATTCGCCTAACTTTTTGGAGGCATTGAGGCCGGTCTGAAAATCGATCGCGATGCTAATCAGTTCGACCGCCCACACGTGAAATTGCGGCAGGTCTTCCTTTGGAAGCCCGAGCATGCCAGCGATCACATGGACCGGAAAAGGAAAGGTCAATTCGCGCACGAGGTCGGCATGTCCACGATCCGCGAATTGATCGACCAGCTCAGTCACGACGGGGCGAACGAGATCCTCTTCCCATTGTTCGAGCGCCTTCTTGCTGAAGGCCTTCTGGATCAAACTGCGATAGCGACCGTGCTCCGGCTCATCCATCACCAGAATATTTGGGCCCATCACGAGGCCCATCGTCTCTTTATACGCGCTCGAAGAAAAGACGCGACCCTCTCGGAGCACTTCGGAAACCGCGTCGTGAGAGACAGCGAGGAAGGTCCGCCCGTCGGTCGCGCCGAGCGAAGCACCCCCCGCTCCGGTCGGCGGTTCTTGCTCGACGATTCCACCCTTGGCCCGCAGGGCTGCGAATTCCGGATAGGGATCGAGGCAACTATCGGATCCCATCGCGCGATCGAAGGCCTCGAAGGGGTCGATGTCCTGCGCGGTCGTGCTCATCTCGATCTCCTTGCCAGCTTCACGCTCGCCGTTGACTCAGAAGCGTGACGACCCCCATGAAGTACGTCAAGCAGATTCGAACTCATCAATCCCTGCCAAGACGGAGATCCTCTTTGATCCACGCACCTACCCACCTCCCCACCTACGCATCCGCTCATCTACGCCCCACAAGATTGAGTATGGCCCTTCCCCTCGCACCCGAATTTTGGATAGGATCGAAGACAGTCGAAAACGCCTCGTTTCCGGCTTTATGTATCTAGCGTGCCAGTCAGGCACCAACGGAGTGACTATGCCCCTCGGACCGATGGACGATTTCCTCGCCCACCAAACACCCGACACTTTTGATCACGTCTATACAGGCGACCGCGCGTTCTACGACCGGTACTACTTCAACTGCCATTCATCCAGTGACGAAATATTCCTGATCACTGGCATGGGCCAGTATCCGAACCTCGGCGTGCTCGACGCCTTCGTTACGGTTTCCGTTGAAGACAAGCACTACTGCGTCCGTGCTAGTCGCGAACTCGGCCACGACCGGCTCGACACCTCCGTCGGCCCCTTCGGCGTCGACGTCGTTAAGGGCCTCGAAACGCTTCGAGTCACTTGCGAGCCTAACGACTGGGACATCGACTTCGATCTCACCTTCGAAGGATTCGTCCCCGCCCTCGAAGAACCGCCCATGATTCGACGCTCGGGAAATCGCCTAACCGAACACACCATGCGCTTCGCGCAGGTCGGTAATTACTCGGGACATATCAACGTTGCGGGTAAGCGCTACGACGTCACTCCCGACAGATGGAAAGGCGCACGGGATCATTCCTGGGGCGTTCGACCGAACACGGGCGAGATGGAGCCCCAGGGCATCCTTGCGAACTCGCGGCCGGACGGTGCATTCGGGCATTTTCACAACTGGATCCCGATGCAATTCGATGATTTCATGATCAAGGTCTACTTCGACGAGGATAAGGACGGCAATCGCTACTTGGAAGAGGCGGTCAAGGTTCCGAGGCTTGGGCTTGATGGCCCAACCTTTCATCTGGGCAGTCCGAAGCATGAGATCACTTGGAAGCCGGGAACACGCGAAATAGCCCAGACGGTTCTCACATTCGCGAATACCGACATTCGAATTGTCGGCACTCCACTCCGTACGAACTACCTGTTAGGTGGGTCCGGTTATCGCCCAGGAGAGGATTGGGGACTGGGCCACTACCAAGGCCCTCTCAAAGTCGAGGGACTCTCCTGGGACCTGAGTGACCCGAAGCAATTTGCCGAAGTGCAGGGGCTTAACGAGATGCTCTGTCGATGGGAACTGTCTACCGGCGAAATCGGATACGGCATGCATGAGAATGCATGTTTCGGGATCTACCATCCCTACGGCTTCGAAACGATGGACGCCGTCGCGCCCTAGTCATCAAGATACAGCGACGCCCTCGCAACCGGCTGCCCTTGTAGGGGTGGCCGGCGGCGAGTGAATCGCCGGCGGCGAACTAGCGCCCCTTGAACTCCGGCGGTCGTTTCTCCATGAATGCTTTCATGGCTTCGCCGAGATCCTGTGAATTAAGCGTCGTGATCATGGTTCAGATCCCATTCAAGAGAAGGCTCTGCTCCGTGGTGAGATCTTCGCCGTTCTCGAGTACAAACTTCGTCCCGCGAGTGGCGCATTGGCTGCGATCTCGAGCGCCATCTCGAAGGCCGCTTGGTAGGTCGCTTAGAGGTCCGCATGCACATCGTTCACGAGCCCAATCTTCTCGGCCCGCGCCGCATCAATGTCCTTGCCCGTGTAGGCGAGTTCCGCGACATGTCCGGCCGCGTTCGCGAGCGCGTTGATCTCCGCTGGGGCTGGCCGCGTTCAGAGTTACTTGGACGGCTCACTTGTTTACCGTCCCGCCTGCCCGCGCGGCGCTTACGATCCCAAGACCGCAGCGCCGCGACTTGGCTAGCCGATGCCGTTGATCAGTACGGCAAAATGATTCGACGTCGCTTCGTGACGTACTGGAATTAGCTTTTGGTAGTCACCGGATTCGTAGATCTCCTTCGCCGCTTCCATCGTCTCGAAGCTCAGCACGATCGTCTGGTGGCCAGGCGAGCCCTCAAGCTTCTGGCTATCGCCGTCGAAAGCGACGATCTGGGCAACGTCGCCGATCTTCATAACGGGACCCGCTGCCGCGGAATACTCGCCGTAGCGCTCGGGGTTTTCGACGTTGTAGTTCACGATGAGATACGCGGACATGGTCTTCCTTCTTTGAGAGTGGCCTAACAAAGTGGCCCTGGGGTTCGAGAGTCGAGTGCGTTTTGCGGCTCTCCGCAGCGTCACACCATATCGATCCTAACTCGCTGAAGTCGGCCTCGCTTCGCTACAAATTCCCCCGAGATGGTTGACCGACTTGGCCGCCAAAACGAATCAAAACGGGCTTGCCGATCTCGACCCTCGGCCGTAGAGGCGATCGACCGCCCCTTCGAGGCCCAAAACCTCAGATCGATGCAGCAGCCGCGCTGCGCCCAAAGCTCTCATCACCCCGATCCCGCGCTTCTCTGCACAAACCGGATGCCTCGTGGGGCGTGATCGGGCAGACTCTCGCTGATGAGTTGGCTCACCTCTCGCAAGACTCCCGCGCTCGTTCTTCTTGCTGCTGCGCTCCTTGGCGTCGTCGCTCTGTGGGGCTTCTATTCGTCTCCCAGCGCAGCGAAAGCCCGCGAGAGAGATGAACGCCTCGCCAACGCGCTCGAAGCAGGCGCGACCGAACCCGCCCCGACCCTCGAGATCGACGTCGTCCTCGTCAGTTCCGCACGTTCGACGGATATTGTCGAACTCTCCGGCATGCTCGAGCCGATTCGCGCGACTTGGGTCGCCGCTGAAATCGCCGGTCGCATCGTCGCAGTCCCCGCGACGGAATTCGGCTCGATCGCGGAAGGTGCTTTGATCGTTCAGATCGATGAAGCCCTCCCCCGCGCCGAACTCATTCGAGCGGAGGCGAACCACCAACTTGCTCAATCAGAGCTCGAGCGACAGCAAAGGCTCGGCCGGCGGTCCGTCGCGAGCGAGGCGGTACTCGACGCAGCTAAGGCGGAGGAGCGCCGATCCTTCGCGGCACTCCTCGAAGCAAAGACGCGCCTCGCCCACACGCGAATTGTCGCGCCCTTCGATGGTCTCGTGAATTCTCTCGATCTAGACCCAGGTGCCTATGTACAACCCGGCACCCAGATCGCGGAAGTCCTCGACCTCTCCGTCCTTGAAGTGACTGTATTAGTCGGAGATCGGCAAGTCAGCGTCATCCAAGCCGGCGACAAGGTCCGAGTCCGTATCGACGCCCTAGGCAATGACAATTTTGGTGGCCTGGTTGCCCGAGTTGGTGGCGCGCCGCGGGATGGCGGCCAACGCTACCCCGTCGTCGTCGCGCTCAACCGCGACACGCTTGGAGATGACGCCCGCGCGAAAATTCGCGCTGGCATGCTCGCCCACGTTCGCTTCGAAGTCGGTGCGACCGCAGCGATCCGATTGCCGACACGATCTGTCCTCCGAGAATTTGAACTCGACTACGTCTTCGTCGTCGATGAAGGCGATGTTGCGAGGCGCGTGCGTGTCTCAACACGGCCTGTGCCCTTCCGGCCGCACCACATCGAAATCACCAAGGGCCTCGAAGAAGACCAGCGCGTTGCGGTCTCGGCAATAGGCCAGCTCCGCAACGGCATGCGCGTGATCGCACGATGACGCTTCCCGAGTTCAGTGTTCGGCAGACAGTGCTCGTCAATGTGCTTTTCGTCGTCTGCATGGTTGGCGGCTGGAATGCGCTTCAACTCACCGAGGTTGAGTACTTCCACGATGTGACACTCAACCAGGTCGTCGTCACGACTCAATGGACCGGCGCTTCCGCCGACGAGATCGAGCGACTCGTCACCGCGAAGCTCGAAGAAGAATTTCTCACGATTGGCGACGTCGACGAAATGCGTTCGGCGTCGCAGTCGAATGTCTCCATGATCAGTCTCGACATCGACGAGAATCTCACGAGCGTCGACTACGAATCCGCAGTCAATGATATCCGCGGCGCACTCGACCAAGTCGAAGATCTTCCCCTTGATGCGGAAGAGCCTAAGGTCCGCGAGATCATCACCGCCGAAGTCTCTCCGGTCGTGTTTATTGCAATCACAGATGTAGGGGGCGTCGGCCCACTCGCCCTGCGAGACGTGGCGCAGGAAATCGAATCGCGGGTACGAGACCTCCAAGGCCTTTCAACCGTCGAGATCCGTGGTTTGCAGGACCGCGAGGTGCGCGTCGAAGTCGACCGAGCGCGCGCGTCGCTCTACGACATTACCGTGAGCGATGTCGCCGAACGTATCCGCCAACAAAATCAAAATCTTCCGGCGGGCACATTCCAAGACGCTTCTGGCGAAGCCACGCTTCGAGCGATCGGCGACTACACCTCAACCGATCAAATCCTAGACACCGTCGTACGCGAAGCCGCAGACGGCACCCGAATTCGCGTTCGCGATATCGCCACGGTTGAACGCGATCTCGAAAAGCCGGTCTTCATCACGAGGTACAACGGCGAGCCCGCAGCAATCGTCTCGATCGGCAAAAAAGACAAATCCGATGTTCGGGACGTGGTTGCCCGAGTCGATGCCTTCCTCGAAGAGTTCGCGCCTCTCGTGCCCGAGGGCATCAAAGTCAATACGACCCTCGATAGCTCCGACTTCGTCACGCCGCGGATTGGCGTCCTGATCGAGAACCTGTTGATGGGCATGTTCCTCGTCGCGGGTCTCCTGTGGTTCACGATCGGGTTTCGGAACGCGATGCTCACGATCATCGCAATTCCGTTCTCGTTTCTGACCGCGATCATCTTCTTTCCCATGCTCGATATCAGCATCAATTCCAATACGTTAGTTGGCATGCTCCTCGTGTCGGGAATGCTCGTCGACGACGCGATTATCGTGCTCGAAAATATCTACCGAAAGATCGAAGAGGGTCTCGAGCTGAAGCAAGCCGTCCTCGAAGGCGCGAATGAAGTGCTGTGGCCCGTCGCCGCCGCAGTCCTCACGACGATCGCTGCCTTCGCCCCACTTCTGCTCGTGGGCGGAACCGCCGGCAAGTTCATTTCCGTCATGCCCAAATGCGTCGTCGTCTGCCTCGCGGCCTCGCTCTTCGAATGCCTCCTCATCCTTCCCGCCCACTACCTGCATTTCGGATCGCGGCGCGGTGCTGGCTCTGGCCCCGATGCCCTCGCGGCAGGGGCTTCGCCCTGGGCACGTGTTCAACATTTTTTTGCGGGCCTACGCACCTCCATGGACCGCGGCTTCGACGCTCTGCGCCGTGGCTATCTCTGGATTCTTCGCCCCATCCTCACGCATCGATTCGCCTTCGCCATGCTGCTCGCCATGGCGCTCTTCGTGACCGCTGCCGCCAGCACGCGGCTCAAGTTTGAACTCTTCCCGGGTGAGTTTTCCAACTTCAACATCAGCGTAGAAGCGCCACCCGACTTCAGCCTCGAGCGGACGTCCGCCGTCACTCTCGAAATCGAGAAGCTCCTCCTCGAGATGTCCGACGAAGACATCCTCGACTTCAACACGATTGTCGGCCTCTCGGTCGATCTCAACTACGACCGAATCCTTGCGCCTAATCTTGCACTCACCTCGGTAGCCATCCCCCAAACCAACGCGAACCAGCTGCGCCCTCAAGATGTCTTGCAGCGCGTTAGGGAACGACTCGGTGCGTATGCCGCAGAACATCCCGACGACATCGTCGCACTGCGTGTCGAATCAGAACGTTACGGACCGCCGGTCGGTCGGCCTGTCGAAGTCCGCATCCAGAGCGAAGACTTCGCCGTCAACAAACATATTGCTGAGGAAGTCAAAGCCTATTTGGCGACGATCCCCGGCGTATCGGCGATCGATGACAATCTAAAAGAAGGCCCCCGCGAAATTCGGCTCGAAATTGACGACGAGCGCGCGGCGGGGTACGGCCTCACCTTCGAGGACCTTGCCCGCGCGCTTCGCGGCGCGAACGACGGCTTGGTGACCTCGAGCTTCCGCTCCCCATCTGCGGTCGAGGACGACGACATCCGCGTCTTGCTCAAACCCAGCCAAAGGGACCGAATCCTCGACCTTCTTGAGGTCGAAGTGCGCGGTTCGGAAGGACAGCTCGTTCGGCTCGCCGATGTGGCCCAGCTTAATGTGACACGCGGCTATCTCGCCTACCGGCGCCACGACGGGAAACGCGCTGTCGCGGTCTTCGCTGATGTCGATGATGACCTAGCAACTAGCATTTCCGTCAACGAAGACCTTGAGGCTCAGTTCGCGGATATTCGCACCCGATTCCCACAGGTCGACCTCGTCTATGGAGGCGAGTATCAAGAGTCGAACGAATCGATCGAGAATACTCTCGCTGCCTTCCCGGTCGCGCTGCTCTTGATCTACATGCTGCTGGCCACCCTGTTCAGGAGCTACACACAGCCCTTCATTGTCCTCACAGCCGTCCCTCTAGGTTTTGCAGGAATCGTCTTCGGCGTGATGGTGATGGGGTACAGCGTCAGCTTCAATCTCCTCTACGCCGCCGTCGGACTCGCAGGGGTCGTCGTCAACGACGCACTCGTCCTTGTCGACTTCATCAACCGCGCGCGCCGTCAGGGCGTCTCGACGCTCGACGCTGTCGCCCAAGCCGGGGCTCAGCGGCTTCGCCCGGTCATTCTCACGACCATGACAACAGTCGTCGCGCTTCTCCCCATGGCCCTTGGGCTCCAAGGTTCCTCTAAGAGCTACGGCCCCTTTGCTTCCGCAATCGCGTTCGGGCTGCTCTTCGCCATGATTGGAACGCTCTTCGTGATTCCTCTGAGTTACGCGATCTTCACGAAGGCTGAGGAGCGCGCCCTCCGCATGATCGATCTTATCCGTGGGACAGTCCGGCCTTCTCAGGATCTGACCTAGCAAGGATGTTGTCCTGAACCCGATCGATCTCGGCATCATCCTCGCCTATCTCGCGGTCGCCCTCGGCTGGGGGGCATGGCATGCCCGCAGCGCCGGTGCGAGCACAGAGGCGTTCTTCGCCGCCGACCGAAAGCTGCCTTGGTGGCTCGCCGGTACTTCGATCGTCGCCACCACCTTCGCCGCGGACACGCCGCTCGCGATCGCAGGCCTCGTCGCCACAGACGGAATTATTGGCAACTGGTTCTGGTGGGCCGACGTCTTGCCCGTCGTGATCGGCGCGTTCATAGTCAGCCATCTCTGGAAACGCAGCGGCGTCCTCACCGACAATGAGATCATCGAACTCCGCTACGGAGGCCGCCCCGCCGCCGCCCTAAGACTTTTTCGCGCACTCTATTTTGGAGTTCTCCGAAACGCACTCGTCATGGGCTGGGTCAATTTGGCGATGGTCAAAATCCTTACACTCGCCTTCGACCTTCCTCCAGACCAGAGCCTTTGGGTACTCGCGGGCCTTTTCGCCTTGACGGTTGGCTACACGCTTTTGGCGGGACTATTAGGCGTCATCCTCACCGACTTTCTTCAATTCGGGCTCGCTCTTGCCGGATCGGTGCTCCTTGCGGTGCTCGCAATTTCAGACATGGGCGGCCTGAGTTCACTTATTGATCGCCTTGGAGGCGAGCGCGACCTTCTCCGCCTTGTCCCCCGCCCAGGCGATGGCGAAGTATTCTGGGCATTCCTCGCCTATGTCGGCATCAAGAGTTGGTCGAGCGGGAACACAGAAGGCAATGGCTATACCGCCCAGCGCATCATGGCGACGCGAAGCGAACGCGACGCTCGGCTTGCTTCGCTTTGGTATGCAATCGCGCATTTCGCGATTCGCCCCTGGCCATGGATCCTGGTCGGCCTCGTCGCCGTCGTGCAGTATCCGGAGCTCGCCGACCCTGAAGAAGGCTATGTCCGGGTCATGCTCGACGTGCTTCCGACGGGCGTGCTCGGACTTCTATTGGCGTCGCTCCTCGCGGCCTTTATGTCGACGATCGATACGCAGCTCAACTGGGGCGCGTCCTACCTAACACACGACGTCTACACGCGGTTCATTAATCCCGATGCGAGTGAAGCGCGCAAAGTTCTTGTCGCTCGTTTGAGCGTGATCGGACTTGCCGCCATCGGGGCTCTCGCAACCTTATCGATGGACTCGGTTGCCGAGGCCTGGAAACTCCTCGCGACGATCAGCGCGGGAACGGGACTCATCCTCTTGCTCAGGTGGCTGTGGTGGCGAATCAACGCTTGGAGCGAGATCGCGGTCATGACTGCATCTCTCGTCTTCGCCAATTTTGTAGACGTGTTCACGGATCTCGCCTTCCCGTTTTCGCTCGTCGTCGTCGTGTTTCTCTCGCTGCCCGTCGCGTTCCTAGTGACTTGGCTTACGCCCCCTGAATCGAGCGACGTGTTGCAGCGCTTCTATGAACGCGTTCGGCCGGCGGGTGCCTGGGCTCCCGTCGCCGAGGCCGCCGGGCTCCCTTTGAAACCACTCGGATGGCGCCCTTGGTTCGAAGTTGCCGCCGCGACCCTCGGCATCTACGCCACGATTGCGGGGACCGGATGGATGCTCTTCGGAGACCCGGTCCAGGCCACTCTCGCCTGGGTGGTCGCGCTCATGCTTCTCGGGTTCGCTGTCAAAGGGGCGTCCACCGCCCCGCAATAGACTGCTCTTGCGACCACCGCCCATGCTGCTTCAATTAGTGGGTTACCTAAGATTGCGAATAGCGCGAGGGGCTCATCCATGGCTGAGAATAAATCCGAAATTGACAGCAATGCCGTTCTCTACCAGCCTAAGCCGCGCCCGGAATGGGCGCGCGAGTTTATCGACGTAGGCCGACAACTCGATGCGCGAGGCGTCGTCCCCCTCGATGAGGAGTCGCTGCTTCGCGCGGCCTGCGACAACACGGGGCTTTCCGATTTCGGGGACGACGATTGGATAGAACCCTTTCGCATCCTGCTCTCGGACCTCGAAGAGACCGCGGACTTACATCTTTTCGGCCGTATCATGACCCGCTCCGATTTATTGATTCATCTAGAAGGTCGACTACGTGTTATCGACTGGATCAAGCGTCACCCACAAGTCGAAGACGAAATAATCGAATCCCCCGTCTTCATCATCGGCTTGCCGCGCTCCGGCACAACGATCATGCAAGAGATTCTCGGCGCGGATCCCG
>Ga0115003_10002911_pt1 | contig 13838 bp, 10 predicted proteins | sample ArcticOcean_MG_C_7_FD_88736 | JGI IMG/M metagenome (GOLD analysis project Ga0115003, IMG submission 88736) | Marine microbial communities from western Arctic Ocean - ArcticOcean_MG_CB11_88 | ecosystem: Environmental > Aquatic > Marine > Oceanic | place: Arctic Ocean: Canada Basin | collected... | reverse complement strand
TGGAGTGCTGGGTCTGAGCCCAGTGTCGGTGTATTTATTGATGATGCCTACATTGGCCGTAACGTGCTGGCGACGGGCGCGTTTTTTGATATAGCCCAGATAGAGGTGGTTAAAGGTCCGCAGGGAACACTTTTTGGCCGCAACTCATCGGTTGGTGCAATCAGCCTGACGACTAATAAACCAGCGGATGAAGATTCATTAGATGTTGGCCTAGCCGCAGGTTCAGAGGGGCAAAGAGGCTATAATCTAGTTGCTAATATGGCCGGCGATAATGGGTTAGCGGTTCGCTTTGCCTATCACGGCTCGCGTCTAGATGGTATTTGGGAAGATGTTCCCAATAGCCGCAATGCCTTTACAGATCGTGATGATATGCGACTGTCTGCCAGTTGGGATGTCTCTGAAAATCTGGATGCGCTCCTGACTTACAGTCGTAGTGACTCTAGTTCAAATATGGGCGGTACCTATAATGCTGGGTTGTCCACCGTTGCGCCAGGTGAAGAATTTCCTGATCAAATTGCAAAGAGTACAGAGGATGCCGAGGCTGCGGAATCAGATGGTATTAGCATGCGGCTAGTTTGGAATCTTGGCAATGACATGACATTGACCTCGATTACTGATCGTCGCAGTTTTGATTATTCTTATGCTCAGGACGCTGACGGTACAGCTGACGATGCCTTAATTGATGCGGTCTTTGCTATTGGCGCTGGTGGCTCATCTCTAGAGTTCGGTAATGTCACGGTACAGGACAGTTTCTCACAAGAGTTCCGTTTAAATGGCAGTACAGACAATAGCGATTGGTTTGTTGGTGTGAGCTATTTCAATGAAGACATTGCTGAATCGACACGTCTTGACCTAATAGGTACAGCTTTGGGTATGGCGGTCTTAGCTCAGGATTTAACGCTGACTAAAGGCGAGACCAAGGCGTTGGGGATTTATGGTGACGTCACTTGGTCAGTGACCGACCAATTTAACTTAACTGCAGGCTTACGCTGGTCAGACGATGAGAAAAGTTGGTGCACCGATGGTGACGCGGGCATTTTCCTAATTGCAGTAATTACCCTTGAAGAACTCTGTGCAACTCAGAGTTGGTCTGAAGTCACTCCTCGTTTAGTGGCGGATTACAGCCTATCCGATGACGTGATGCTATATGCATCTGTTTCAAAAGGTTACAAAGGCGGTGGTTTCAATACCGCAGCGGCAGATTTTGATGGCGACTTTGTGGGCGATGCAGTAGCTGGATTTAATCCTGGAATAAACCAGGCATATGAACTAGGTCTAAAGTCCACAATGGCGAATGGCCGTATGCAGTTTAATGCGGCGTTGTTTTCTAATGACTACGAAGATCTGCAGCTACTCTCCGCAACTTTGGGTGGCATCTTAGTAGAAAACGCTGCTGAGGCTGACACTCAGGGCCTCGAGTTAGAATGGACTTATCTTGCCACCGAAAACCTAATTTTGCGTGCCAATATGGCGGTGCTTGATTCTGAGTTTACCGCTGGCGCTTTTAGCGGCAATGATCTTCCTTATGCGCCTGGCAACTCAGCCACTGTGAGTGCTAGTTACCAACAGGGTGCAATCAATTACTTTGTTATGTACACAAAGCAGGATGATTTTTTCTACGACGCGGGTAATTTACTCGAGGAAAACGGTTATGCTTTGCTTAGCGCAAAGGTTAGCTATGCGCCTGAAGGTAGTAACTGGGATATGGGCATTTCGGTCCAAAATGCAACGGATGAGGATTATGCCGCAGCGCGAGCGGATATTGGTTTAGGCACTGCAATTAACCGCGGTATGCCAAGACTGGTTAAATTTGATATAAATATGCACTTTTAATATTTTGTTAGCAGTGATTTAAATAGATGCTGAAAACACAGAGCCGCTTCCTCGATGGAGTAAAGAGGGGGGCGGCTTTTTCAAATATATAGCATCATCTTTCAACGTCATCCCCAAAATTTGCTAAAGGCAGGCTAACTGGTTACATTTGGTTGATACTTTTATGTGTAAGTAATTAAGAATAAGTTCGCTGAAGAGAAGCAAATGCCAAATGCTAACCGTGGAGCTGGTGTAGTCAGTCGACTGGATGCCATTCCAATAAATTATCTAGTCCGAGCCGGTGAGGTTATGTCGGAAGCGGGATTCTCTATTAGTGCCTCTCTTACAGGCAGTAATCTGCAGCTTGTCGATTTACAAAATTCCGAAGCAGAAATAGATAAAGATGATTATTACGTTATTTTGGAAGCCATTATAAAAGCGGTCGATATAGACGGTTTTGGTTTAAGGGTAGGGCACAAGTTTTCCGTCGGCGACTACGGAGTTTTGGGTTATGCTTTTTTAAGCAGCCCGACATTAATGAGTGCCATAAAAACATTCTTTCGCTATCAAGCCATTGTCGGTAATAGCGCTATGTTTGAAGAGGCGATCAAACTAGAGGACAGCAGGGTTGTTATAACAGCCACTTCGCACCTTCCTGAGGGAGCTTTAAATCGCTATGAAGTTGAGTCTTCTTTTGGTCAGTGGTCAAAGACGGCTGACTCGATCAGTATGAATGGGGCGTCGCTAGATTTCACCCAGGTGAACTTCAAATTTCCCAAGCCTTCTTACGCTTCTATGTACGATGATATGTTTAATTGCGCCGTGTATTTCGGTCAACCAGAAAACCAAATTATTTTTGATCGCCAAACTCTAGATCAACAATTCACCATGGCCAACGAGGTCACTGCCAGCCTTTGTGAGAACCAATGCCAAGAGATTTTGAAGAATCTTGAAAAACAGGGTGGGTTAGTTGAAGATGTTAGGCGGATCATTATCAACAACCCCGGGCAGCTTGCTCAGCCTGAAAATATTGCAGCTCAATTAAATATGAGTTATCGAACGTTGCGTCGACGGCTTAATACAGAGGGATTATCTTTTAAGCAGATTCACAAAGAAGTGGTCATGGGTCTTGCCACTGCCTATTTGCGGCAAACAGAGCTCTCTACCCAAGAAATTGCATTCCTTGTTGGCTATTCTGAAGTAGCTAATTTCCACAGAGCCTTTAAAAGTTGGTTCAATCAAACACCTGGTGCCTATCGCCAGAGCCGTGATCAGTCTATTTAATCCGTCAAATCTCTTATAAGGCCATAAATGATAACGGGACTATGTTTAATCGACGGTACTATATAAACCTTCATTGACGAATCATCAACAGCCTAATCGAACTGAGGGTAAAACCATCGCAGATCTTTTCCAGCCGGTTCCATTTAAGCGTGCGTCAGCCGTCGTATGGTTGGCGATGCTGGGCGCCTTAGTCGCCAATATCCAACCAATGTTTTTGGGCGCAATTGCCGAGGTCTATGGCTTTAACGGATCTCAGTTGGGGTTTATCGGCGGAGCTGAATTAGGTGGGGGCTGCCTGGCCTCTATTTGCGCGCTGTATTGGTTTCCCCGGGTTGATCTGGGCAAGGTTATTACCTTAGCGCTTGTGGTGTCAGTGTTAGGTAATTTACTGACCCCGGTTGCGACAAACTATTACAGTTTTCTACTCGTAAGATTTTGCACCGCATTGTTTGGCACCGGCGTTTTATACGCAATTATACTGGGCGTGATAGGGCAGATGAATAATCCTGAGAGACTTATTGCCAGCGCAATCATTCTCCAAGTGGCCTCTGTGGCTGCCTTTATGATTCTCATTCCTGTCCTGGTGGCGAGCGGGGGCATGACCCCTGTCACGCTATGCGTTGCAGCTTTGATGGCCACGGGATTATATGTCAAAAGATATCTAGTGATACCTACTGACGAGAGCCCTGACAAACCTATTATAGGGAGTTTACGCACGCTTATTTGGGGTCTACCCGGTTTAGCTCTGCTAGGTATCGTGGTATTTGACACTGGTATTTTCAGTATCTGGGCGTTTGCCGAGCGGCTAGGTAGTGGCGCTGGATTTTCGATGAGCGACAGCGGAATGGCATTAGCTATCGGCAGTGTAGTTGGTGTGACAGGTGCAATTTTTTCGGCTTATTTGGGCCTGCGTCTTGGTCGTTATATACCCGTTATATGGAGCATTTTAGGACTACTTATTGCTTGCTATATGTTTACAAAGATTGAAAATTGGTTCAGCTATATGATCGCCATAGGCCTACTAAATTTCTTTTGGAATTTCGCTCTTCCCTACTTGCTAGGCAGCGTTGCCACGTTTGATAAGACGGGTCGTTTAATGGTCTTGATTCCTGCAGCACAGAGTGCAGGTTTTGCTGTCGGGCCTATTCTTAGCGGACTATTTATTGTAGGCACTGATTACAGTGTGTCGGTGTTGATCGCCGCGGGCAGTTTTTTACTATGCGCTGCCATCGTAGTGCCAATACTTTTACGGATGGAAAAAAAGCAGGTTGGCCAAAAGTGACAATTTATCGGCCATAACCGGCATAGTTGGTTAGCTTGAGGAGCGTTAAGCTATGCATAATTCCAAAAACAAAGTATAGATAAAGTGAATATAAGGTTAGATTTATGACCTCAGAGCGTAGACAAATCAATCAGTTTCTTAGCATTCGTCAGGATAGGTTATTTTTAGAAAATTGTGATCTCACTGAGATTGCCAAGCAGTTTGGCACTCCATTATTTGTTATTTCAGAGTCCCATCTGCGCAGTAATTTGCGCCGCTATAAAGATGCCTTTACGAAGTATTGGCATGAAGGGCCTGTGCGGATAATGCCATCCTTAAAAGCCAGTCCATTATTAGCCATTCGCAAAGTACTTAGTGATGAAGGTTGTGGTTGCGATATCTTTGGCCCCGGAGAATTAGAGTGCGCTCTTCGCGGCGGCGTTAATCCAAGTGAGATTTCTGTTAACGGCTCTATAAAAGATCGCGAGATTATCCGGCGTGGTATCGATATAGGTGCCCGTATTGTTCTGGACAGCCCCCGTGAATTAGAGATGTGTGAGGTAGAGGGGCGAGCACTGAATAAGATCGCGAGGGTGATGTTTCGTATCAAACCGGTGCTGTCCAATGTAGGAGTAATGTCTGACTTTGCCCCCGACTATGAAATACGTGATTTAACTCAGCTAATTAAATATGGTATCCCAACCGCTGAGCTGTTGCCTATGTGTACAAGAGTTATGCAGTTAGACCATGTCGAGCCGATAGGCATTCACGTCCATATCGGACGGCACAGTAGCCAACTTGAGGTCTGGGAGTCGCTGGTGACCCAAACTGTATTATTAACCAAGCAGATGAGCGAGTTAATGTCGGGATGGATTCCGTCCGAAGTTGATTTTGGTGGCGGATTTCCCAGCTTTCCAAATACTGACCCGGATGTGTACGTTAAAGGTTACTCTGAATACCAAATTGAAGACTATGCAAAAGTTATAGTCACAACATTCCGGCATACCATGGCGACAGTCAATCTAGACTGCGCTGGAATTACTCTGGAGGTAGAGCCAGGTCGCGGTTTACACTGTGACACAGGTGTCCATCTGACCAGCGTTAAGAATACCAAGCAAGAGGATGGCGAGCGAGCGCGTAAATGGGCAGAAGTTGATACCTCGGAAGTGTTTTTAGGCGTACCTGGGCTCAGCGAAGAAGATCCTTTCGTCGTGATGGTTGCTAATAAAACTGATCAACCGAACAGTATTATCACGGATATCGTGGGCCTTACCTGCAATGCCGAGCGACTTTGTAACCAGATCGAAACACCAGTATTAGACTGTGGCGATGTCCTGGCGCTGCTAAATACCGGCTCTTATATCGAAGCGATGGCCGCCAATTTTAATGCACTACCACGACCTGGGTCGGTTCTTGTCAGCGATACTGTGGCTGAATTGGTCAAGCGCCATGAGACCATAGATGATGTGCTCGCTCGCGATATTATTCCGGAGCGTTTAAAGTAAATAAAGGGTGATTAAGTGACTAAACCAGGTAATTTAAAATTAGGCTTACGCGGCATTCATCACCTCGCTATTTCAGTTCCATCTCTCGTAGTGGCTAAACAATTCTATTTAGAAACTTTAGGGTTTACTCTGGCCGACGAAATTAGTTTTGGTCCAGATCAACAGAGCGATCAGGTGCTGGGGCTTAAAGACGCACGCTGTAGCAGTATTTTGGTTAACGCGGGCAATATCTTCTTAGAGATATTTGAATTTGATTCTACTGCAACACTTCGTCAGGACGACAGACCCTTGAGTGAGTATGGCTATACCCATTTCGCCCTAGATGTAGAAAACATTCAGCAGGCTTTCGATTATCTTGAGGAGGCGGGTGTCAACTGGCACCATAATCCGGTAGATACCGGCGATGGTTATTGGATGGCCTATGGACGCGACCCATTTGGTAATGTGATTGAAATCCAGCAGCTTGCCGACGGCAGTGCCTATAGTTTAAATCAGTTAAACGGAGTCATATTATGAGCGGCGCAGTGCCCATTAGTTGGGCTGACTACAGTAAATGTGATGCGACAGACCTTGCTAGACTAGTAGCTAATGGCGAAGTCAGTGCCAAAGAGTTGGCGACTCAGGCGGCTATGGCCGTAGAGTTGATTAATCCTGATATTAATGGCGTGATTGAAGTTTTCTTGGATACATTGGCAGACCCCTATAAAGATGGAATGAATGCTCAGGGACCCTTTCACGGAGTGCCGATGATGATTAAAGACCTGGGTTCAAGAATGAAGGGCCGCCAGCAAGAGGCTGGCTATGCTTGGATGGATCAGAATATCGCCGAGGAAGATGATTGTTTAATTAAAAATTTCCGCACTGCTGGCTTTAATCTGATCGGACGCACCACCACACCAGAAGATGGTATGGCCGCTGTCACCGAAACGATTAAATTTGGTATTACTCGCAACCCCTGGAACCTCAATCACTCGTCTGGAGGATCATCTGGAGGTTCAGCGGCATCAGTAGCTTCGGGTATATTGCCTGTATGCAGTGCCTCTGATGGTGGCGGCTCGATTCGCTTACCAGCCAGCTGGAATGGTTTAATTGGCCTCAAAAACACCAGAGGTCGCTTACCCATGCCCACTGGCGTGCATGAGGCTTCGCTACCCAGTGCCGTTGAGGGAGTAGTGACACGCTCAGTTCGCGATACCGCCGCTATTCACGATGCTATTTGTCATAAACCGTTGGGGACAGGGTTTATGCCCTATCCTAATACACAGCCATTACTATCAGAGCTAACTACATCGACGCGTAAATTCAGAGTTGCTCTAAGCACAGGAAATTGGTCACGAAATGACGTAATACCGGCAGAGTTGATTCAACGAACTAATCAAGTAGCCAGCTGGTTAGAAGATAATGGGCACAGTGTCGAGCTTGTCGATGACGATACCATCTGTGATTTTGAAACCCTTTTTGAAGCGTACAAGGTGGGCAATTGGATTGCGCCGTTGAGCAATGTAATACCACAAATGGCCGACGCCTTTGGTGTCACCCTAACGCCAGAAAACACCAGTTATCAGACATTACAGATGATCAAGCTGGGCAAGGGCACTACCTATGCTGACTTTGCGATAGCGATGGATAAAAACGTGCTGATAACACGACAATGGGGACAGTTTTGGGAGCGGGGCTTCGATCTTCTCTTGACGCCTACCATGGCCGATCTTTGCCCGCCCGTAAATAGCGAGAAATATGCTTTGGCTAGTCCGTTGAGTTTTGAGCAATTTTTTGATCATGCCATGGATCTCTGCCGTTACGTTATGCCAGCTAACGAAACTGGCTTACCCGCGATTTCACTGCCAGCTGGTTTGGATAGCAATGGCTGCCCAATGGGAGTGCAGTTCTACGCTCCGTGGAATCATGAACATGACCTTATTTATATAGCAGGGCAGATGGAGCTGGCTATGCCCCACAGGTTTAATTGTTTGGCTCCGTTAAATGTGGGTAGGTTGTAAGACATGGACATCGATAAAGATCGATATTTAGAAACATTGTGGGATATTGAGCAGATTAAAAAGTTGAAGGCACAATATTGTCTGTATGCAGATTCCGGTGACCATGCCGATGAGTTTGCTGGGCTATTTTTGCCCGATGCTGTTCTTGATGAAGGTGAGGATGGCGTATTTACAGGTCGTGAGGAAATTCGTCAGATGTATAAGAAAATCTGGCCCTATTTTTCACTCAACCAACATCTGGTATTTAACCCTATCATTGATATTAATGGTGACACTGCGACCGGTGACTGGCGACTTATGCAGCTTTGCAGTACCAAACATGAAGACGGGGACAAGGCTTTTTGGGCTGTGGGGTATTACCGAGAGAAGTATACAAAGGTTGAAGGCCGATGGTTTTTTTATCATGTACTAGCTAGAGTCCATTTTTGTTGCCCCTATGAAGACGGTTGGGCGAAAACCCCTTTTGGAGAGTTACTCTCCGCAGAGGCGTTGCAAAAATTGGGCCTTGCCTAATAATCAAAGGCTGTATGTAGCTTTAATTACACCCTGAACTATTGCCCTCCGGGGGATTTGCTCCATGGTTGACTGGCAACCCTATTAAACTGTTTGATCCGACAACGTTGATCTAGAGAGGTGTTCTTGTGGCAATAATAGAAAGCTATCTGGCTGGAGAAAATTCAACAGCATTAATTAATAAAACTATAGGGCAATATCTAGAATCTATAGTTGAACAATACGCTGATCACGAAGCAATTGTTGTGACCCACCAAGGAATTCGTTGGAATTATCGCGAATATTTGCAACAAATAGATCGTCTGGCCACGGGCTTATTGGCTTTAGGTGTAGAGCCAGGTGATAGGGTGGGTATCTGGTCGCCTAATAACATTCAATGGTCTTTGACACAATTTGCCACTGCTAAAATCGGCGCCATCATGGTGTGTATTAACCCGGCTTATGGTCCGTATGAGCTGGAATATGCGTTAAAAAAGGTTGGTTGTCGTGTGCTTATTACGGCAAGTGAATTTAAAAAAAGCAACTACCTGGAGATGCTGCAGCAATTGGCACCTGAACTAGCGGGGGCGCCATCGGGTAAACTTCGGGCTAATAAACTACCTCATTTAGAAATTATTATTCGAATGGGTAATGACGTTAGTCTCGGAATGCTTAATTTTGACGAGGTCTGCAATCTGGGAACTGATGTTGAATACGAAGGGTTGCACCGACTCCATGATTCCTTAAGGCCGGAAGATCCCATTAACATCCAGTTTACGTCGGGCACTACTGGCAGGCCGAAAGGCGCGGTTCTTTCTCATCATAATATTCTTAATAACGCTTATCAGGTCGGTCTGGGGATGTCTCTGACAGCACAAGACCGTCTCTGCATTCCCGTCCCGCTATATCACTGTTTCGGTATGGTATTGGGCAATTTGACATGCATGGCCCATGGCGCGACTGCGATTTTCCCCGGAGAATCATTTGATCCAATTCAGACCTTGGCCACTGTTGAGATCGAGAAATGCACAGCATTACATGGGGTGCCTACGATGTTTATTGCTATGTTGGAAGACTCGATTTTTGAGAGTTTTGATTTAAGCAGTCTTCGTACTGGCGTTATGGCCGGAGCTACTTGTCCTGTCGAACTCATGAAGCGAGTCGAAAATGACATGCATATGACTAATATCACTGTTGGCTACGGTCAAACCGAAACAAGTCCGCTTAATCACATGTCCTCAATGGATACGACCTTTGAAAAACGTGTATCTACCGTAGGACGCGTAGTTCCTCATTTAGAGGTGAAAATAATTAACGAACAGGGAAAGACTGTACCAATAGATAATGTTGGCGAGCTCTGCTGTCGCGGTTATGCGGTGATGCAGGGTTATTGGGACGATGAGGAAAGGACCCAAGAAACCATCGATTCTGAAGGCTGGCTATACTCGGGTGATTTAGCTCTTATGGACAGCGAAGGATACGTACAGATTGTTGGTCGTATCAAGGATATGATTATCCGTGGTGGTGAAAATATATACCCTAGGGAGGTAGAAGAGTTTTTGTACACCCATCCATACATTCAGGATGTTGCCGTTTTTGGGGTAGATGATGCAAAGTATGGTGAGGAAGTGTGCGTCTGGATACAAACTCAAGAAGGTAAAGAGTTAACAGATGAAGAGATAAGGACATTTTGCAATGGGAAAATCAGCCACTTTAAAATTCCTAGATATATTCGATTTGTAGATAGTTACCCAATGACTGTTACAGGGAAAGTGCAGAAGTATAAAATGAGTGAACAAATGAATAAGGCGTTGACTTATTAGCTATTAGTGATGCATTTGAAGATTCACTCTTTGGACGTATGACCAAGTGTCTGCTCCACTTCTTCTATGTATCTGTAGCTCTGGTATTCTAAAGGCCGTCTATAGCACTATCTATGTAGGTTATATTTGTAGTAGTAGTTGTTAGGGCCATCTACACGGTCTAACAGAACCCTCTAAGCATTAGCACCCGTTGCCACTGTGCAGTCTATACATCATACTTTTACGTATATCAGCTTGTTCCTTATGGGCTTGTTGTCTTAAGGGAATCACTCAGATTACGTAGAGACCCTCCTAGGTATACTAGTAACCGTAAGGATGTACATCACAAAAGGGATACAGCGATTTGAGTGATTACGAAATAATGAGTAAAGGCAGGATGATAGCCTTTACCACAAGTGCGTGTAAGCCTGAGTCTTCTGCGTTAGCACATAGCGTAGTGAAGATTATACAGGCCTCTGAGAGCCGTATAAGGGTAAGAAAGGCCAAAGATCAAGTAACCTTTGAGCAAGGAGTAGACTTAGTCCTAGGCGACTTGCTTAAAGCATATGCGGGTGACTCCAGCCAATGGGCTTACCGCACGACAGGGATCAGCAACTTTACTGGGGAACCTGTGGGCTATAAAACCTGGCATAGAATCATGCCGGTGCTGCAGGACCTTGGTTATGTGGACTATCACGTAGGCACGAATCATCAGAGTCCCTTTGACGATGGATATTTCGCTGGTTCTGCTAGCCGCTTTAGAGCCACTAAGAGTCTTATAGCTCTAGCGGAATCGAAAGGCGTTAATCTTGAGCTGCTGAATGAGCAATACCACACTGCACTACCGAAGTCCGTTCTGAGACTCAAGTCCTCTAAGCATGGCGAACTTCAAGGGGCCGTAATGGACTTTGCCATCACACCTCAGACACAAACAATTATTGATCAAGTAGAAAGCATAAACGAATACCTTGCGCAGCAAACACTTACTGGCGGCGTTTTTGAAGGCTACCGCCGAGGCTTCAACCTGGGAGATGAGAAAGGTTTTGATTGGAATCAGGGTGGCAGACTGTACGCAGTCGGCAATAGTTATCAGCACCTTAGCGGAGAGCGGAGAGCCTTAATGCAGATCAATGGTGAGCCTGCGGTCGAGGTCGATGTTTCTGCTAGCCACCTGTCGATCTATATGGGCGAGATGGGCCATAGAGGATCAGACGGTATTGATCTATACGCAATCGATGGTGTCTCTAGAGGTGCTGTGAAGCAGTACATCGCGTCATCGTTTGGTCTCGGTAAGTTAATTACCAAGTGGTCGGCTGAGGCTCAGGCTGAGGTAACTGCCTTTGATGTGGCTGTTGTTAGAGAGGCTGTATGTGAAGCTATACCATGCTTAGAGTCTTTGGCTGACTCTGGCCTTGATTGGGCAACCTTGCAATACCTTGAAGCTAAGGCGTTGATGGAGGCTATGGAATCACTTCATGCTAAAGATATACCAGCCTACGGTGTACATGATAGCCTCATAGTGCCTGTCAGTTACCATAGCGAGTGTCGTCAGGCACTAACAAATGCTTGGAGAGTCAAAGGATGGTCCATAGCATTCTAGGGAGCCTAAGGCTTTATGAGGGGACGGAGGCTTCTATTCAATAAAGTATACGGTTATGATTCATCGCTCATAGGAAAGGGATGTCAATGAGCTTCCCTACCAAACGCCACTGATTTTTGGTTACAGTAGATAAGGTGCTAGAGCTGCCTCTAGGTTTTTACTGACAGTCGGAGAGCTATAGCCGCCACGCTCTATCCATGACGGACTAGTTAACCAGACACTAATGTCGGGAAGGTCTAGGAGCGTATCATGATCAATAAGGCACCATCGATCCTTGACGGGGAAGGCCATATACAAATCTTTAGCAACGTACTTCTTATCAATCGTCACGCGAGCTTTAAGCTGTACTCTCAATATCTGACCATCTTTGTGCATTGCTAAAAAGTCAGCACCGTTATAATCGTCAGATAATAGAATACCTGAGAAGCCATAATCAGCGAGAAGGGACGATACCTTGTGATAGTTATAGTTTTCTTTTTGCTTTGCGTTCAGCTCTTTGTAGTTAATCCGTTTTAATTCCATTAGTAACTCTCCAGTGGTTTGGTCGATTATCCATCTTGTTTTGATTTGCTTGTGGTTGCTTTACTCATAGCCACTCAGAGCCGGAATGGATTCGATAATCTCAGACAGGTAAGCCACGCTATAGCCATGGAAATAGCGTTTAGCAGACTCACCGCTTCCGCGTTTGTCTTTATGCCCAGTGACCCAAGATACCTGCTGTTCGTTATAGCCCTCTCGATAAGCGAACGTTGTGAACGTATGGCGTAGACTGTGGAATACGAGAGTTCTGTTCCTGCATGGATATAGCTTTTTCTTCACGTTGCTGAATCGCTTGGTGTAGTCCCTTGAATTTTTAAGTCTCGGTTGGTACTTCTCAGCGTAGGCTATTAATGCTTTACGTATGGGGACTAACCGTGTGCCCGCGTCCGTCTTCGGTGACCACTCCGATTCTTCGATCTCTTTGATGCTAAAACAAACAACTTCCTCAACAGTAACAATCTCAGCATAGGCTAACTCAGCCATACGGCACCCGTGGTATCTAGCCAAGACCGCCCATGCTTTGTCTGAGTCACTGCTGAGTCTAGGTAGAATGTTCAGCAACTCCATATCCAGCATCTGCTGTACTGGCTTTGCGTCTGTCTGTCCTAGGTGATGCTTCTCTAGGGGATTACGTCTGTCGATGCAGTGTCCTAGTCGTCGGGCATGTGCGAACAATGTGCAGAGTCTGTTAACGTGGTTCTTCCGTGAGGAGTAAGACAAGGTGGCTGACAGACTATCGATCCATGCGGCTACCTTTGGGGACTCAATGTCATCGAGAGCAATATCTGATCGATTGTCGAGGAACAACGTAACGGATCTGTCGTAGGCATCCAAAGTTTTCGGCTTGATCTGACCCTTCCGGTAGGTTTTGTAGTCCGTGAGGGCGTCTGTGAGTGTGTATTTGTATTTGCTTGTGGGTGGTTGGCCTATATCGTCGAATAGCGTTGCGGCTACAGCGGCCAGTTGTTGTTGCGTAAGTGTCGAGGGGTCTATGTGGCCCGTCCTTAGCCCATCAAGTATCGACGGGTCAATGATTGGCGCTCTGATAGCGAATCGCTCATCGATAGGCTGTATACCTAACAGTGTGCTTTGCTCAAGGTAGTGCTTTCTGGGTGAGTCAAAATCAATAATACCAACTCCACCAGACTCTAGCCATGACTCAACCATTCGTTTTCTAACGAGGGCTATCGCAGGATCGTTGGTTTGCAGGGATATAGCTATGCGCTTGTCTGGGTCATTGCCGTTGGATGCGTAGAGAGCTTTGAGTCGTTCGGGGACTCTAGACCTGTACTGCCAGACACTACCGCGTAACTTTAGCTTTGTATCCTTCACAATAAACCCCGTGGGTTGCACTTTGGGTTACAGTGTAAATCAGCGTTAAGCCCTATGTCTAGTAGCTTGGCGGTCTATCGTAGAGATTGGTGCCCAGACCTGGAATCGAACCAGGGACACAAGGATTTTCAATCCTTTGCTCTACCAACTGAGCTATCTGGGCATTACAACACTTCTGGCGCTTGCGCGAGAGGCGCGTATTAAAGCGTT
>Ga0115003_10002909_pt1 | contig 13846 bp, 14 predicted proteins | sample ArcticOcean_MG_C_7_FD_88736 | JGI IMG/M metagenome (GOLD analysis project Ga0115003, IMG submission 88736) | Marine microbial communities from western Arctic Ocean - ArcticOcean_MG_CB11_88 | ecosystem: Environmental > Aquatic > Marine > Oceanic | place: Arctic Ocean: Canada Basin | collected... | reverse complement strand
CCAGATCGTTCGCATAAAAATCTCTAAGATCAACAACATCTATCCACATAAGGCCTTATTATCTAGGAACTGTTAGGTTTTAGCTATAGATATTGTGTCTATTGAGGGATGCAATTATTAGGAAGACTTTTAAACAGCATATCTTTTGAGTTAATAACAGCACCGCCAACAATCATCAAGCAAGCAAGCAAGCAAGCAAGCAAGCAAGCAAGCAAGCAAGAGCCACACTCCAACTGGCTGCGCCCTTTCCTGCATCAGCCTCAATTGAATCTCCTAATACGCCGTGATCATATAGATCTGTTGGGCGGGCAAACCATGCGCTTTGGATGTTGTCGCTCCTAAGTCCAATTTCTGTATCGTGGAGCTTATTCGGGTTGTAAACCGTAACGGCTTTCGGGGGTGGCCCTGGACCAAATCCATAAGGTTACTGGCCAAAATTAATTGACGCCAAGTCCCAGAGCGACTGCTCACCGAAACTTTATTATCAGATTGAACAATGTTCGATACGCCCCGGACAGCTGTTAAATAAATTTTTAGGGGCTCGCTGGCGCAATTACCATTGTTGGTAGCAGTAGAAGGTCCAAAGCGGATAAAAATCGCATGGCTATATCCTAGATAAACAAAGAGGGCCTCACCGATCTAAGGAAGAAGCCCTTTAATGTAAGCGATTTGACGTCGTCTAGTACATGTGTTGCCCACCATTGATTGACAATGTGGAGCCGGTAACAAATACAGCTTCATCAGCAACCAAGAACAAAACGCCGCGCGCAATATCATTGGCATCACCTAAACGACCCGCTGGAATTTAGGCAACGATCTTTTCTAAAACCTCTGCAGGAACAGCACGAACCATTTCAGTGGCAACGTAGCCTGGTGCAATTGCATTGACTGTAATGCCTTTTGCCACCGCTTCTTGAGCCAACGCTTTAGTGAATTCATGGATACCAGACTTTGCAGTGGCGTAGTTGACCTGACCGTATTGGCCCGCTTGATCATTAATTGATCCGATGTTGACGATCCGACCAAAGCCTTCCGAGCGCATGCTTTCAATAACCAAGCGGCTCATATTAAAACACGATCCTAAGTTCGTGTTTATAACCGCATCCCACTTGTCGCGTTACATGCGGTGCATGTTGCCATCGCGGGTGATGCCGGCATTGTTTACAAGTACTTCAATAGGGCCTAAATCGGCGGTGATTTGTGCGATTGAGGTTTCGCAGGCATCAAAATCTCCAACATTAAATCTATAAACGTTGGTGCCATTGGCTTTTGAAAATGCAGCTGCTGCCTTATCGTTCCCTGTATATTTAGCGGCAACGGTATAGCCGTTATCTTTTAACATAATGGAAATAGCTTCGCTAATTCCACGCGTTCCACCAGTTACGATTCCTACTCTACTCATATAATTAATACCCTAAAATGCATGTAACGTAAGTGCATATAGGCCTGCTTATTAAAACTGATTTTGTGGCGTTCTACGTACTCAAGTTAAGGACGTTAAGCACGTTAAGCACGTTCTATACACATGGCGATGCCCATACCGCCTCCAATGCACAAAGTAGCCAAACCTTTTTTAGCGTCTCGTTTTTCCATTTCATGCAACAATGTGACCAAAACGCGGGCACCAGAAGCACCAATGGGGTGGCCTAAAGCGATTGCTCCGCCATTTACGTTAACTTTGTCTGTGTCCCAGCCCAAATCTTTGTTTACTGCACACGCTTGTGCCGCAAAAGCTTCATTTGCTTCAATCAGGTCTAAATCTGCAACCGTCCAGTCTGCTTTTTCAAGAGCTTTTCGGCTGGCAGGAATGGGCCCTGTACCCATGATTGACGGGTCAACACCGGCTGTTGCCCAAGATTTAATTTTTGCTAATGGCTTGATGCCGCGTTTTACAGCTTCTTCTTCACTCATCATGACAACGCATGCTGCGCCATCGTTAATGCCAGATGCGTTTCCGGCGGTAACTGTACCGTCTTTAGAGAACGCGGCGCGAAGCTTACTTAAGCCTTCAGCGGTAACGCCAGCTTTTGGGTATTCATCTGTATCAACAATCACATTACCCTTGCGGGTCTTGATTGTAACTGGAATAATTTCGTCTTTAAACTTTCCTGCTGCCATAGCGGCTTCAGCTTTTTGTTGGGATACCGCTGCAAATTCATCTTGTTCTTCGCGGGTTAATTGCCATTTAGTGGCAACGTTCTCGGCTGTGGTTCCCATATGATAGCCGTTGAAGGCATCACACAAACCATCTTTAATCATGGTGTCGACTATTTCGGCAGGACCCATTTTTGTGCCATTACGCATTTGAATGCAGTGCGGTGATTGGCTCATGCTTTCTTGTCCACCGGCAACAACAATGTTTGCATCGCCCAATTGAATAGCTTGGCTACCCAAAGCAATAGTACGAAGACCGGAACCGCAAAGCTGGTTAATAACATAGGCCGTTTTTTCGACAGGTATGCCAGCGTTAACCGCAGCAATACGCGCCGGGTTTTGACCTGTGCCAGCAGTTAAAACTTGACCTAAAATGACTTCATCAACATCTGCGGGCGCAATGCCTGCGCGTTCAAGCACGGCAGTAATAGTAATTTGGCCTAAATAATCAGCGGGGACAGAACTTAATGCTCCTGCAAAAGCACCAACCGGGGTGCGGGCAGCGGCAACGATAACAACATCTGACATCTTGTATTCCTCCACATATGGAATTAACTTATATCCGAAAAAGGTATTTTTGAACCGTTATACAGTTTGCTTCGCACTTGCGAGAAGGCCCTTATCTAAATTTATAAGTGGGATATTGCATTCACGCAAGAAAAATTGTGCACCTGCGAAGAGAGCTGAGCTAGGCTGTATCAGAGCTCTGATATATATTTATTAACTGCAATTTTATCCACTTCGCTAAGGGCTCGTAAAGTTCTACTCTAGCATTGCTGCCTGTCATCATGCTTATATGTCCAGCTTTGATCAGATGCATTTTATTTTCTGGAAGAAGTTTGCCCAATGCTTTGGCTGACACCGGGGGAACAATGTGGTCGTGCTCAGGAATGATTGTAAGGGATGGGCAGGTTATTGAATGAGGGTCTATGGATTGCCCTGCTACCACCCATTCGCCTTTTGCGGGGTTGTTTTCTAAGTACCAATCGAACAAACATTCCTTGGCGACGTTAGCGACCAAAGGAACGCCATCATTTAACCAGTCTTCCAATGTAACAAAATGTTGGGCCCGCGGGCTTGAGGGTTCCATACCTGAGAAGGCGCGGAATTTGGTGCCGGTTAAAGAAGGATTTAAGCTGGCAAACAGAACTTGAAGAATGTCGACGGGTAAATTTCCTATGGTGGATAGGATCAATTCTAGGCCGGGGCGCAATGTGGTTAGGTAAAATAAATGCGCACCAATACCTGAATGGAAATCCCAAGGGGTGGCCAACAAAGATAAGGATGCACTTTTGTTTGGATTGTTATTGGCTATAGCAAGCGCAAGCAGGCCGCCCAAGCAATATCCAAGAACAGATGGTTTGGTGTCGGATAATTGGCAGGCAATATCGAAAAAGACCTGTAAAGGTCCTGTTATATAAGATTCTAAATTGAAATTTTGTTCGGCTTCGCTTGGATGCCCCCAGTCGACCAGTAGGGGCCTTAACCCTTGTGTCGCCATGTGCCGGACAAGGCTTCTGTCTTCGGTTAGGTCCAGTATATAAGCCCGATTTATCAGGGATGGGATCAACAACACGGGATGCTGCGCTTGCCCTTCTTCTTTTGTACCATAATCGAGCAATCGCGCTGCCCCAATTTGTTTTAAAACTCGGGGTTCTGGGGGGCGGTGCCTGCGTGGATGCTTTTTATAGGCTTTAATACCTCGGGTAAACTGAGATATGCGTACGTTAAGTTCATCCAAAAGAGCTTGGTGAATAGCAGCATCATCAAACTGATGGGCAAGATCGCGGAGCTCATTTTCTTTTTCTGATCCGGATGTTATGTTCTGTGGGCTGGTTTTGTTCAAGTTGAGCGACCCGTTCTTCCAATGAGGTAATGCGCTCAAGCAGCTGAGCCATGATATGAATTGACTGTTCAAGTGAAACGGTAACGGGCGCGGCCCCACCGGATCCAGGGGGTGCTTTGGGGGAGGAGCTTGTTGCGTCATTTTCTTTTTGTGATCCGTCCGAAGCTTCGGCTGATTTTGTGGCACTGTTCATTGCATTTGCAAATGTTGCAACCCCAGTATTAATCATCGCTATTGTTTTAACCATTATTTCTGTCGCATTTTTATCTTGGGTAGCGCCTTTTAGGTGCTCTTGCCATAGATCCATATAGCCTTTAGCGAGTTTTTCTAAGTCAGTTTGATCAGCCATGCTGCAGTGCGATCCTTATTAAAGAGGTATTATTTATCATACAAGTATAGTCAATTTTATGGCAAAGCGGAACATTTCATTGCGGCGCAGCATAATCCGCGTTAGTTTTACTATGAAATAAACTTGGGTGGATAAGTATGGCAGATCAAGCAGGGACAGAGAAGAAGCCGATAACGATTAAAAAATATGCAAATCGACGATTGTATAATACGTCAACAAGTTCCTACGTCACGCTGGATCATTTGTCCCAAATGGTAAAAGAAGGCACAGATTTTGTTGTTTATGATGCAAAGTCGGGTGACGATATTACGCGCCAAGTCCTAACCCATATTATTGTCGAAGAAGAAGGCAAGGGCGGGCAAAATCTTTTGCCTATTGGTTTTCTGCGCCATTTGATCAGTTTTTACGGGGATAGTTTGCAAACCGTGATTCCCAATTATTTAGAGCATACAATGCAATCGTTTGCTCAAAATCAAGATCAAATGCGCGAATATATGGGCGAAGCCGTCGGAGGGCTTCCCCCCTTTGGGCGTTTCGAAGACGCTGAAAAAATGAATATGGAAATGTTTCAAAATGCTATGAAAATGTTTGCTCCTTTTTATCAGGCTGGAAACACGCAGCCGCCTAAGCCGAATAATGACCCCGCTCCACCAAAGCAGCCGACCACAGATTCAGAGACTGAAAAACTTGAAATGCTACGGGCGCAATTGGAAGCGATGCAAAAACAATTAGACGGCCTATCCCGTGACGAATAATTTGATTGGTATTTAAGTTTTTTATGTTCTACGCAAAAGCTGAGACTACAATTAAAACCATTTAATTGATTTACCCTTTTTTGCGCCACTATAATGCCGAAGATCACGTTAACGGACGTTCACAGGGCTTAATGTCTGAATTTTCAAAGCACACAATTTTATGTACTTTCCAGTCATAATATATGTTAAGAAATACATTGGTAATTAAATAGATTCGCTAGATTATTAGACCAAGATGGATATTTACTTATAAAAAGATTTTATAATGTGATTTGTTTTTGGGTGTACTTATACTTACGTGGTCCTAGTCCGCACATAATTGGAGGAAGAAGTTATGGGAAATAGTTCAACTTCAGGTGCACGGGCTGGTGGCGACGCGCGGGTTGTTAATCGGGCGACCGATACGGACCGTCATGTTGGTATCCGAATTCGCGAACGGCGGGTCATGTTGGGACTGTCCCAGCAGCAAATGGCTGAACTTATTGGTGTCACATATCAACAAGCTCACAAGTATGGGGTGGAATAAATAGGATATCTGCAGAGCGACTTTTTGAAATAGCACAAGTTCTTCGTGTTCCTGTTGGTTACTTCTTTGAAGGGTTGGGAGATCGGGATGATGCTGATTTACCAACGCGACAACGGATGTGTTTAGAAGTAGCACGCAATTTCGCACAAATCGAAAATGAGCGCCACCAAGAGGCATTAAGCCAAATGGCGCGTGCTTTGGCGGTTAAAGTTTAGTCATTCCATCTAGTCCTTAGTTAGTTCTCATGTGCGCTGATTTTTAAGGAAGTTCACGCACGACTCTGAACCCAAGCCAATAGCTCTTTACGCCCGGTGGGTTTTTTGCGCGGTATGATGACCGTGCAACTTTATTAAAATAATAAAATGATCCTCCGCGAATAACTCGAAATTTACAGTTCCCGGTCATTCGCGGTACTGTTGTAGGTTTTGCACCCTCATGATTTGGATTCCAGCAATCTGAGACCCATTCGAACACATTGCCTGTGGTATCAAACAATCCAAAGGGATTGGGACTGAAGGAGCCAACGGGGGCAGAGCTTTTTGCGCTCCATTGGCTCTTGCAATCTTTGCAGTTGGCGTTGTTTTCACCGGGCTTTTTACCCCACCAGAAAGCGGTTGTTGTACCTGCCCTATGCACATACTCCCATTCCGCTTCAGATGGTAGGCGGTACGTGTTGCCAGTTTTTTTAGATAGCCATTTTGTATATGTTTGGGCTTGATGCCATGTGACATTTATCACCGGCCTGCCATCTGTACCCCAATTATGATCATTCGGATTATGGATGCAGACTTGATCTTTTAAACATGCATACCATTGATCGAAAGTGATTTCGTATCGTCCCACAGCAAATGGGGCTGATATGCTAACAGGATGTGCAGGCCGTTCGGCTTTACGCCTTCCGTTTAATCCCATGGTAAAAAGTCCAGAAGGGACGACAACTAATTCAGGACAATCAGGACAATCGCGAAATACGGTGCCTTTGGTGAGAGGTAATTTTGGATCTGCCTGAGCATTTACGGATATAAAGCACAGAGAAACGGCAAAGAGGCCTAGTGCACGCTTTACATTTATTGAGCCAAGGGTCATGGGATATAAATTCATACAATGCAGGTTCTATAAGTTTCGTTTATTAGTTATCCAAGCGATCTAATTTAGATAACGCCCATTGGGCCGTGTTGGCAACAATTTCAGAAGGGTCATTTGTCAATTTCTGGGCACTTAATTTAAGTGCTGTTAGATTGCTGTTACCGATGGCTATTAAAACATTACGCACGAAGCGATCCCGGCCTGTTCTTTTGATGGGTGATCCAGCAAAAATTTTCCGGAATGTTGTGTCGTCTAATTCAGCTAAATCTTTCAGGCGTGGTGCAGTTAATTCTATACGTGGCATAAATTGTGTTTCTTGCGTTGGGGATGCAAACTTATTCCAAGGGCAAACAGATAGACAATCATCACAGCCATATATGTGATTACCCATATTGTTCATTAATTCGTGATCAATTTCGGATTTATGCTCAATGGTTAAATATGAAATGCACTTCGTTGCATCCAATTCATAGGGTTTTGGAAAAGCATTTGTTGGGCATACACGTTGGCACAAATCGCATGTTCCACAGTGGTCTACGGCGGGAGTATCGGGGGGGATATCAAGTTCCGTAAATATTTCACCTAAAAATAACCACGAACCATAATCTTTGGACACAATATTCGTATGCTTCGCTTGCCAGCCCAATCCAGCCCGGGCGGCTAATGGTTTTTCCATGATCGGAGCTGTGTCGACAAAAACTTTAATGTCTTCTGAAAATTCCTCAACCAACCAGCGACCTAATTGCTTTAGACGCTTTTTTACAACGTCGTGGTAATCTTTTGTCGATCGTGCATAAACGCTAATATTACCACGGTCCGTATGTTCTAAGTTTGTCAGCGGGTTTTCAGTTGGGCCGTAGTTCATGCCAAGAACAATAATTGACTTAGCGCTAGGCATTGTTTTTTGTGGGTCAGGGCGCCGCCCATGGGTATTTTCCATCCAAGCCATTTCGCCGTTCCATCCGTTTGATAGAAACTTAGAAAGGGCGTGTTCATCGCTGGGGGCTGCAACCGTTGATGTGAACCCAACGGCATCAAACCCTAACGCTTTGGCTTTGGCTCTAATTTTTTCTTTAACCATAGTCTCGCCATTTCCAAATGGATGTGTTATTTGACCGTCGAATTTGTTTTAAAAGGTGTCACAGAATGAACTTTAAATATACAGCTCTCTATATAGCTTTGATCGTTACAGTCAATTATGCCTTTTTTGTGGTGCCATTGGTTGATTTGCCTGGCGGTGAAAAATGGCCACCGGTCGCTTTATTAGTTGGCTTCGTTTTCGTTGCCCGCGATTTTGCCCAGCGTGAAATTGGTCATTCGGTTATTCTGGCAATGCTGGTTGCTGCGGCAATTAGTTATTTTATGGCCGATCCGTTTATCGCCCTTGCAAGCTTAAGCGCGTTTTTAGTCAGCGAGTTTCTGGATTGGGCGGTTTACTCGTTCACCAAAAAGCCGTTCAGCCAACGCGTTTTGTATTCCAGCGCTTTGGGAACCCCCATCGATAGCCTGATATTCTTAAGCATGATCGGCATTGCATCTGTACAAGGCGTGATCTTGATGACAGTTAGCAAAATGCTAGGCGCTTTGATCGTTTGGTATTTGATTAAAAACCGTGATGTGGCTAAAGTCGTTTAATCGGCTTCCACGACTATCGTTTCGAAGGTTATGTTGGCTGACTTTTCCAACATCCGGGATGCGGAGCAATATTTTTTGCCCGATAATTCTACCGCTTCTTCGGCCTTCGCAAGGGATACGCCCTTGCCAATGACCGTAAATACAGCATGAATTTTGATGAAAATGCGGGGGATACTGTCGGCCCGTTCGGCTTCCATTACAACAGTTACATCATCAACGTTCTGACGCATTTTTTGTAATATTGATACGACGTCTGAAGACGCACATGCCCCCATACCAAGCAAAAGCATTTCAAGTGGGCTCGGGCCAATGCTGGATTCTGAAGCGGATGCTTCCATTACAACGGCGTGGCCGCTGGCTGTTACACCCATAAACTGGTCGCCTTCAATCCACTTAACGCGCACTTTCATATATAGTCTCCTAATTTGGATTAAATAATTCAACGCCGTCCCAATTTGGGGGTTAACCCCGTCCTTTATACGTCGCAACGCCTTGGTCGGGTATCCATACGTTGGCAGGGGCTTCGCCGGTTTGGTAAAATACATCTATTGGAATGCCGCCGCGGGGGTACCAATAACCACCAATGCGCAACCATTTTGGGCTCAGCGTTTCAACCAACCGTTTACCGATTCCAACCGTGCACCCTTCATGAAATGCAGCATGGTTGCGAAAGCTGGCTAAATAAATTTTTAGCGATTTACTTTCAACAATCAATTGGTCAGCAATGTAGTCGATGACCAAATGAGCAAAGTCAGGTTGGCCAGTAACTGGGCATACGCTGGTGAATTCAGGGCAAGTGAAACGGATTAAATAGTCCGTTCCGATTTCTGGGTTAGGCACGGCTTCTAGATGTGCTTCTTTAGGGGTTGCTGGAATTGAGTTCGATCCACCCAGTTGGCTTAAGCCATCAAATTGATTTTCGTTCATAGTATCCTCAAGCGTTAATCGTTAAATGGGGTCCATATCGCCGGCGGCATGTTCTGCCTTGAATTGTTCCGCAAAAGTTTCTAAATCGCCTCCTGCAATAGCACCGCGAATTCCCCGCATTAAATCCTGATAATAATGGAGATTGTGCCATGAAAGCAGGGTAGCACCCAAAATTTCTTTGCACAGTCCCAAATGATGGATGTAACCACGCGAATAGTTTTTACAGGCGTAACAGGTGCATTCGGGATCGATCGGGCGTGTATCGTTCTTGTGGCGGGCGTTGCGCATATTTAGCTGGCCCATGCGGGTGAACGCTTGGTCGGTCCGCCCAGACCGCGTTGGAAGAACACAATCGAACATATCAATGCCCCGCATCACAGCACCCACAAGATCAGCCGGTTTTCCAACGCCCATCAAATATCGGGGCCGATCGACCGGTAAATGCGGTGTTGTGTCTTCTAAAACTTTGAACATCATTTCTTGGCCTTCGCCAACCGCCAAGCCGCCTACCGCATATCCATCGAACTCGATCTCTCTTAAATTTTCAGCTGATTCTCGGCGTAATTCAGGGTAAATGCCGCCTTGTGCGATGCCAAACAAACCATAACCATCGCGCTTTACAAATACGTCTTTAGAACGCCTCGCCCAGCGCATGGAGCGTTGCATCGATGTGTCGGCTTCTTTTTTTGTTGCTGGGAAGTGCGTGCATTCATCCAGAACCATTGTAATGTTTGAATCAAGCTTGTGTTGGATTTCCATGGAATATTCAGGCGTTAAGTTATGAGATGAGCCATCGATGTGGGATTTGAAAACAACTCCGTCTTCACTCATCTTCCGAAGCCCCTTTAACGACATAACCTGAAATCCACCGGAATCAGTTAAAATCGGGCCGGGCCAATTCATGAATGTGTGTAGGCCGCCAAAATGATCTACCCTATCCGCACCCGGACGCAGCATCAAATGGTACGTATTGCCCAAAATAATTTGCGCACCGGTCTCGGCTACCGCTTCCGGTGTCATCGCTTTGACCGTGCCTGCTGTGCCTACAGGCATGAAGGCCGGAGTGCTGATATCACCATGCGCGGTGGTTAAGGTACCTAAACGGGCTTGCCCGTCGGTTTTTGAAACCTTAAATTTTAAATCGCTCATGGGCTCTTTTTAGGCGAAATCTCCGCCAGTTCCAATAGGGATGCGTCGCCATAAGAATAAAAACGATAGTTTTTGTCCATGGCGTGTTGATAGGCATGTTTTATTTTATCCAGTCCTGCGAAGGCCGCAACCAGCATGAACAGTGTTGATTTGGGAAGGTGGAAATTGGTGAGTATTAAATCAGCCACGCGGAATTTGTAGCCTGGTGTAATGAAAATATCCGTCTCGCCCTGGAATGCGCTAACGATACCGTCTTCGGATGTGGCTGATTCCAATAAGCGCAAAGATGTGGTACCAGATGCGATAACGCGTCCGCCATTTTGTTTTGTTTGATTGATCTTTTGGGCTGCATCAGCACTAATTTCGCCCCATTCCGAATGCATAACGTGGTCTTGGGTGTCGTCGACTTTAATCGGTAAAAATGTTCCCGCCCCAACATGCAATGTTAGCGGCACAATTTGCACGCCTCGTTCTTTTATCGCTTGAATAAGTTCCGGCGTATAATGAAGGCTGGCGGTGGGCGCTGCTACGGCCCCATCTTTTTCAGCAAACAGCGTTTGATACGACGTTTGATCCGCTTGGTTGCCTTCACGGGGGCGCTTGATATAGGGCGGTAAGGGCATGACACCATGTGCGCGCAGCGCATCCAAAAGCGCAATTCCTGACAAATTAAACCGAAGAGTGACTTCGCCAGCATCGCCCTTTTTTTCGACAACAGCTGAAAAGTAAGGCGCGAACTGGATGGTATCGTTTGGTTTTAACTTTTTTGCAGGGCGGGTAAAAGTGCGCCAAATATCAGGGCCTTCTGATTTATGCAAGGTGACTTCAATTTTGGCTCCACCTTGGTTAGGTCCAGTTGGGGTCGCGCTTTCTTTTTTGCCAGTTAAGCGGGCTGGGATGACGCGGGTATCGTTGGTAACAATCAAATCATCCGGCTGCAATAAACTGGGTAGGTCCCGCACGGATAAATCTGAAAACGCTGCATTTACTGGAACGTGAAGTAAGCGTGCGGAGTCACGGGGCTCAGCTGGGTACTGAGCAATAAGTTCGGATAAAAGTTCAAAATCGAAATCAGAGACGCGCATGGCGCAGTAACCTATAGAAATTTACTAGGGTTATAGAGACGCCAAATGATCGCTGGCATTAAAATAGGGCAGGTTATCTTGTGACGAACATCCGATCATGGATAACCGTTCGGCAATCTTAATTGCCTTTTGGTATTTTCGCTCAATCTCAGGGCCGTCATTCGTCTCGAACACGCCGCCGCATAATGAAATGCCAAAGTTTGCTTGAAGCGCCCGAATAATCGTTCCTGCCATCATCCCATCGGCAATATGCGACAGATCAAATTCTTTCTGCTTTACGATCTGAAACTTATTCTCGACCAAATATCCTCGGATATGGGTTTCTGCTATAAGAGCCGCATCCCAATAATCGGATTCTGAATCTGTTGCATCTCCAGAAACTTCAGCAAAAGCCATACAGAAAGTCAGGAACACCTGCTCTTTAGGTGTCGCGGATTTCCATGCCATGCGGTCCAAAGTATTCCAGATAGATAGATTCATCTCGCCATAGACTTTAGGGACGCGCTCGAAGAACAGGGTGTGCAATTTGTTTTCACTCAGCGAACTGTCTAGTTTCTGTTCTTTATAAATATCGATTGCTGAATAGGTGTTGCAGATGGGGCAGGTGTCGTTTTCGTATGTATCTTTTTTGTAGATCAGCGAACACCGAGTTCCGTTCGATAATTTATTGTTACACAGTAAATGGACTTCGTTATCTTCTTCGCCATCTTGTTGTTGGCCAATCCAATTAAAGCGGTTCATGTATTGCAGATATGAACGTCGGTGGCTCCAAAGGCTCCACTCTAACTTTTCCACAGGGCCGAACGTGCTCCAGTTGGAACTCACATCAATAACAACGCATTTCGTTTTACCGGGCGCGGACCGAAGACCACGTCCCACCGATTGTCCCCAAAGGACCTTCGATAGCGTTGGTCTTAAGTGGACAATAATATTACAAAACGGATTATCCCAACCTTCAGCAAGCACACCAACGGAAACCATCGCCTCGATTTCACCATTTTCATGGCACTTTAAAAGCCGCATGCGTTCTTTAAGTGGCGTTCCTGCTGTCACAAGAGCCGCTTCAATTCCTGCTTTTTGAATGGCCGCCAGAGTTGCTTCCGCAACGCTGATGTCTGCACAAAACCATGCGGATATGGGTTTGTTTATAATTTTTGTACGCTCTTCGCTGTAGCTCCAGATGGCATAATCGATCATCGATGATTTGATGATCGCTGGGGCCAATGTTGCAACCGGGAAATCACCTGAGGTGATGTCAATGCTGCGCAAATCCAAATCATGGACAAAATGCGGACGGTAAACTGGTTGCACCAAAACGCCTTCGCTTATTAAGTCTTCAATATTGGCGCAATCGATAATCGCATCGAAGGCTAAATTAAGCTGGTCGCGCTGGTCGCCGGTGCGGCGCTCAGGCGATGCAGTTAGGCCCATAAGCTGCGCGGTTTGTTTGCCGTTATTTTTAAATTCGTCGAGAATCCATTTGTAGCCTTGACCATTTGGCGATACGCGGTGGGCTTCGTCGACAATGATCAAATCAGCCTTAGGGATGGCATCTGCGAGCATCGATTTTGCCCGCATGCTGGTCGACAGTAAAACATCGTAGCCATCAAACGCTTCTCCTTTGTCGGAGACCGTTAGTTTGCGAACGACATGCTTTTTGCTAAGTGCTCTTTCAAGCTGCTCTAAAAGCACCAGTCGATGGCACAATACGACAATTTTCTTACCCTTATAAAACCGTTCTATCAGCTCGCTTGCAAGCACGGTTTTGCCGGCACCTGTCGGGGCTTTTAGGATAAATCGGTTGTGTTGTTTTATGATCGACGGAAACTTGTCGATAATTTCTTGTTGCCATTTACGTAGTTGCATCGATCGCCTATTTGAATAGATGGAAGCCCGCATCGTTCAGCGGGTAATGACAGGCAAAAGCACTGTGTCATTGAAACGACTAGTGTATGAGGGGTGATGAGGATTAATTCAAGCGTTTCTCGTCCTTAGTTGGTATAATTTTAATATTAATTTATTGGGCTGACCCATATGACACGACTTAGGTGTTATTATGGGCAGTGTGAGAAAGAGCCAATTAAGTAAAGCAAAACAAGATCGTCTAATCGAGCATTTTGTAGCTGGAGCTAAAGCTACAGCTCGGTATGCAGATGATCTTGTCAGTGTAAATCCAAATACAGCGATTTATTGTTTTCATAGATTACATAAAATCATTTCTTATTATTTTGAGCAAGAGGCTCACACGGTTTTCAACGGAAAGATCGAAGTTGGTGACAGTTACTTCTGTGGCAAGCGCAAAGGAAAACAAGGCCCAGGTGCAGCAGGAAAAGT